>JAAUYB010004879.1_pt1 | contig 20031 bp, 15 predicted proteins | sample 7278071 | NCBI WGS metagenome assembly JAAUYB01 (sample SAMN14350121, study PRJNA611818) | marine sediment metagenome | isolation source: surface marine sediment (1.8m) | place: French Polynesia: Moorea | collected 2018-08 | reverse complement strand
TTTACCTGACTCCCCTGTGCGATAGGAACCAACGCCGTGGAGCAAGTCGTTGACATGAGAAGAGAATCGCTGTCCTCGATGGAAGAGGCCGCGGCAGCTTCTGCGGGCCTGAAAGGAAGAGATAGTAGAAAGAGCAATTTAACCAAAAGAACCATAAGCATCTCCTCCGCTAGCCTTGATACCGGGAGGACAGAGCGGCGGCCGCCGCCCTCTCCCTCTCTACATCTTCGTCGTCGTCGTCCTCCCAGATGACGAGGGAGGGGACGGGCGAGGGGGTGAGGGCGTTGCGGCGGCTACCCAGGGGGCTCACAGAGAGGCCAGGGATTGCCTGGGGAGGGGGCTGAAAATGTTCGTCCATTGAAAGCCAATATCCGGAGGAGCGGTGATTGATTTTTTTACTGCAAGAAACTGCTGCTGGGATGTTGGCACAGTGCGGTAGTAGTCCATGGACCTGGTCCTCCTGTGGATCGAGGTCATGATGGCTTTTGCAGACTGGTGGTGTTCCAAAAATAGTGCAACTTGTCTCCCGGCCGGCGGCGCTGGCAACACTAATGGTGCTTTGACAAAGCGGAGAGGAGGGGCACCGGGGGAAGAGTCTGTGCACTGTGCAGTCGGGCCTCTGACTGAGTGATCTCTTAATAAAGCCCAATTGAGTGGGGAAGATTGACGTGATTTCCCCTTCTTTCTGTTCTTCTCTCACATGTACTTTGCTTTTGAAAAGTTTCGCTTTTGTCCTCGCTGGATATTCTTTCAAATAATTTATGCGATTTTATTCCTTGCGATTTTTTTACCTTACTTGTGCTAGTTTTGTTGTCTTTACTTTTGTTGCTGGAACAGCTTTCGTTGCTACTGCTACTGCTGCTGCTGGTGGTGGTGGTGGTGCTATTGTTGTAGTTGTTGTTACTGCTGCTGCTTTTTCCAATTGATTTTACTGCTCCTGATCAGCCTTTGATGCAAAAATGTTTTACGACTGTCGCTTTCAAATAACTCACTCGGATCTTTCTTGTAGCAGCAGCATTGGCCTGGGAGTTGCGTTCCCCGACGCCTCCGACGCCGTCGGCGCTGCCACCGTCCGCGAGTTCCTCTTGCTCCTCCTGTTGTGGTCCACCCTGGCGTACTTGGGTTCGTCCTCGCCTCCTCCGACTCCTTCTCCGTTGATGACCCTCACTTGGTCCCAGTGGTGATTTCCGCCATCGCCTTCGCCGCTCGGGTTCGGTAGTGTCTGAGGTGGCGGAGGCGGCGGAGGCGGAGGCAGGGCATTGTACTGGGGAAGAGGGGACTCTGCCGCCACAGCGGGAGGGCCACCATTTCGGGAAAACTGCGTTTCAAGCAGTTCAGAAATTTGCGTAAATTTATTGGTGGTTGTATCGTTTAGCTTACCTCTCTTTCGAACTGTTCCACCAGAGACTCGCTCTCCCCCGCCTCCTCCAGCCCCGCTTGGATGGCCGCCTCCTCGTCAAGACTGCGTCCAAAACCCCTGTACTCCCCGGCACATGATTCGTTGCCGCCGGCAATGGCGGCTCTCCCCATCTCCCCGTTTCCACCGCCTGCCACAAGGCTTCCCTCCAGGAGGGCCACCTTGTCGCCGTCGCTCCCCCCGCTGCCCCCGTCGACAACAGAGGCGCTGGCGTCTTTCTTCGGGGAGGAGGAAGGGTCGGCGATCGCAGGAGACATCTTCGGCCAATGTTGCTTCTTTGAACTCACTTGTACATCTGGGAAAGACGGAGAAAAAAAAAGATGAACGGTATATATTTTTAGCCGGCGCCGCCCTCCAACTGCGAAATTCGATATCCCACCGTGAAAGAAGATAATGAGAGGAGAGGAAGAGTTGTCTCCGAAGGAAGACGACGACGAACACGATATTGCTGGGAAAGAAAAAAAATTATCACCCGATCCTCCGCCACAGCCTGGGCGCGACTGAAGATGGGTAAACACAAGAAGAGGGAAGGAGGGAGAAAGATGGGCGGGGCGGGCGAGCGAACGGGAAACTATTTCTACTTAGGGGTTTGTTGCTAAAGAGGAGACGGATAGGTCAGAAGTGTCGGACGGACGATGAGTGCGATAAGCCAAGTATATTCTATTACTCACCTATATTGTCGTTTCGAGCGATATTTTGGCGGAGAGCTCCAGCGTCGGAAGCTGATGATGGCTTTCGAACAGCACCATCCACGACTACCTCAACGAGCGACGACCCGTTTCCGCAGGCAGGCAGCGAGGGGGAGGGCAAAGAGGAAGAGGGGGACGCGCGTTATGCTCCGTACCTACCCCGTACTTCTGTACAAGCGCTGGGGGGTGTTGTTGTTGCTGCTCCGCAGCTTCTTCCTCCCTCTTTTACTGTACGTATTGGTAGTTTGAACATCTGCCTATGCTCCTCCCCTCCTCCTAAAGGTGGTGTTGGTGCAACGGAGAGGGAATAAACTGTGTAAGCACTACCAAGAAAACGAGCTTCACAAGCGTTAAAAATTGGCTTCCCTGTCTAATTTGGAAAGGGAAGCAATAACGAGTTTGTGAGGAAAGTTGATCGAAATTAGCTAAAGTTAAATGCATGATAGATTCCTCGGTATGAAAGCTGCCCTACAACAAACGCCAATAGCGAGGTGGGTTCAAAAACAGTTTGGGGATTAAGGAAATCAATAAGGAACAACCTGAATTATGCTGTAGGAAGGAAGAAGCATTCAGAAGCTTAGGGACAAAGGAAGGCTCCCTACCCTCCATACAATAATTACATCGTCAGCAGGTGCACCGCACGATAACTTGCGATCGATCGATCGAAGCAAAGCAATTTGGCCGCTCAAAAGTGCAATCGCAAGAGAGCGTGCAAAAACGGGCTTTCCCTCCTCCTTCGCCAACACCACCTCTTTCCCTTGACGCATCTCCTCCTCCTCCCCCCGCATCGCCGTACGCGGAGACGAGTACGAACTACAGACGACCGTACGCACCCTTTCCTTTCCCCCATCCCCTGTCCTTCTCCCCCCTTCGCGGAGGAGGCTCGTCTTTGACCGTCTCCTCCCCTTTCCTCGCATCCCCGCGCGTTTCTCGACCATGTATCGTGGCATCCTCGGTTTTCATACTTGTTCTGTACGTCCAGTAAGTGATTGCCTTTATGTATTCTTTCTTTTCCCCCGTGACAGCATCATGACCGTCTCCATCTTTTATTCTTGTTCTTTCTTCTTCGCTCTTTTCCGTCTGCCCGCCGCTTCCCCCTTTTCCTTTCGTGGCTTCGCCGCCGCCTTCCCTTCCCCCTTCCGCACCTTTGGATGCGTGGCTGCCGCCGCCGCTTTTGCCGCCGCCGCTCGCCGCCTGCCGACATTGAGGGGGGTCGCCGCTGGAGGGGGAACGAGGAAAGGAACTCCACAGCAGCGGCCGCCAACTTCCTCCCTGAATTTTTCGCAAGGGATGGACACAATATTTGTCAGGGCTTGAAAGGTCAAATACTCAAACTTGATTTAAGTCTTTTTACTAACAGCACCTGATGTGAATGCATGTCCTGAAATTTTTTTCATTAGGTTTACTTATTTAACATCGCAGGCAGCTTGGCTTTGTTGGGAATAGAAAAAAATAATTGTTTAAAAAGAAAACCTATTTCACAAGACATTTTCTTCCAAAAATCTTCAAATGGTGATTTTTTGTTGCATTTTCTTGTTCTAGACGCCTTTACAGTCAAAAAAGTGCGGCATCGTGCTGGAAAGAAGGACACTTCATTTGTGTAGAAAAAGATTGACATTCAAATCAGTCTTTTTGTCTTTTTTCTGTGGAAAATATTTGTTCTATACATAATTTACTGTCGTGCGCGAGATCTCACAACGCATGGAGAAGGAAGAGCGGTAGTCAAGTTACCACACGTGCGCAAGAGAGAGAGTAGAAGATACTGTATGTAGCGTAGTACATAATGTAGTTAGTCGTGATGTGATCTCCGAAATACACACACGCAAAAGCCAGAGTTTCTTATGTGACATTGCTAAGAAAACTGTTCTCATTGAACCTTCTAGATTGTCAAAGGCTAAAAAAATCAGATAGAAGTAGTTACCAAACATAAATCTCAATGCTGCATAACATTTTTCCAAATTATTTTATAAAAGATTGTGTTGTGTAAAATGAGCCGTTGTTACCGAATGTAAGTGAATCTATCCTGTTGAGAGTCCCTATGTTCTTTCCACATTTGACTCGGCTCGGATCGTGAATTCTACAACGATGCTTATCCCTACTCCCTTGGCCTCGCCCGCCCGCCATCCCGCCTGGCCGCTTCTCGCTGGCTTCTGGCCCGCCAACTTTGCTGCTGCTTTTTTTCCAGGCGGGGGAGGGAGGGGGCAGTGCGAGGGAAGAGGGGAAGGAGGAGGGGAAGAGAGCGGAGCAGCGCAGACAACAAAGGGGAGGGGTGACGGGGGGAAAGGGCGGCCAGAGAGGATAAAAGATATCAACAATATTACATTATTTTAAAATTCAATATTGAAACATCAAAGGGAAGGAGACCCAATTTTCACAGACTTTGCATAATAAATTAAATAAAACAAAAAGAATCATGGGTTCCACTTCATTCTTGGTTCCATTTTGTACAATAATCGTGCCTTTCCTCTTTTGTCTTCTCGTTTGGTGCCAACCCTTCCCCTTTTCCCTGCTCCTCTCCTCTTCTTTGGCTCCTTCTTCTTCTTCTTCTTTGGCTGTGTGTTGCTCTCTTCTCTCTTCTTCTCCCTTTTTCGGGCCTCGCTCCTCTTCGTTCTCCTTCCCCTTTTCCCTCGCGCCGATCTTTCGCCTCTTCCGTGAATCCGGCGCCCCGAAAGCCCTCGCGCTCCCATCAGATCCGAGCCGGTGAACCCGGACGGCCCCGACGCCGGGACAGACCAGTGAACCCCCCCGCCCCTAGCGGGCATGGCCGCCTGAGGCGCGTCCCCCCCTTCGGCCGCCCCCCCGCGCCCCCCTCGGCCCCCCCGGCGCCAACGCCATGGCCTCGCTGCTGAACAAGAACCCGGAGGCGTACCAGGCCGAGCGGGAGCAGTTCCTCCGGGGCCTCAGGCACTTCCACGACCAGAAAGGGTGAGTCCGGGTTCTTCGCTTGGCCCCCGCCCTGTCGCCCAGACATGGCAGCGTTGTCGCGGCTCTTTTGGCCCGCGTTCGTATCTTTCCGGCTTTCCCGCGCGCTTTTTCTCGCCTTTGGCCGGGTGCGCCGCCCCGGAGATCCCCCCGGGCGCCCCGGGGGAACGCCAAAGGCGGGCCTGGGACGTTTTTGGGCTTGCGTTGGATTTTTTCTTTGTTCAATGTGGTCCCCTTTTTTATTTGCTTACCTATGCAATACCTGGATCCCCTGAAATAGCCTTCATGCTTATTGTTGACCCCGAAGAGGTCATCTGGTCATTTTTGTAAGCAAATATTAATCTATAGAGGCGTCTTTGGTCCTTCCTGGAAAGAAAAAAAGGTTTTCTTTATTTATCCACGGGCTTCCTTGAACAAAATTCCAAAAATATTTTTTGCTTGATTATGGAGAAATGCTTCAATCTTTCTCTGGCAGCGTTAAGCTACTGAATTTTGCGGACTTAGCCCATTTTTCGTCGTACCTTGGGTATTTCCCCAGGATATGCACTTCCTCTTACTGATTTTAATATCGTCGTTAATCGCATTTCCTCTCCTTAGGACCTCGTTTCGCCATGTCCCGGTCATCGACGGAAAAGAGTTGGACCTCTACCAGCTCTACTGGGCCGTTACTGCCCAAGGAGGCTTTGAAACGGTGAGTTTAGTGCATTGCTTGCCGCTGTATTACGACGGGCGCGTTGAAAGTCCTTTTCGATATATAACGTAGCGTGGTAAGCAACGAAGGCCTCTTTCCCCTTTTAATTTCTTCCTTACCCACTCGCATCTTTCCCCCCAAACGCGACTTGAGGGGGGAGAGAGAAGGTCCTTGTTGCGCTGACGCACAAATGCGTATCTCTCTCTCTTTCTGCCGGCGCCCCCTTTCCTCCTACGCTTTCGCACCCGTTGCGTCAGAGCCGAGAAAAAAAAGCTCAAGCTAGTAAAAGAGGGGGAGAGTCTCTTCCTCCTCCTCTGTTCTAGGGTAGTAGTGCCCTATCACTAGGGGTTGGGGTGAGAAGGAGGGGGCAGCCTCGAGAAAGGAGGCCACCGCCTCCTCTCCAGCTGACTCCCTCCATCCTCCAACTTTCTCCAAAAGAAACCTCCCCCTCCTCAATCCTTGACGCCGGCTCTGAGACGCATGCAACCAGTTCCTCGTCTTTCCTTCTTAGGATTCCATTCATATTACATTGCCCCTTTATAAGATAGGTGGAAAAAATAATATTTTGGGATGTCTCATACCTTGTTTGATGCAGTAGCAAATGTGTAACTTAGAACTTATTATTCTTGATTTTACTCATCATCTTTAGAAATAGTCAATCAAAAAATGTGCTGTTGAGGAGGCCTTGACTTGTAGATTTTCTGTAGTGAAATTTGTCCAACTTTCGCTTAACTTAACTTATTCTTTTTTTCTCAGGTCAATACTCGTAATGGCTGGGACGAGCTGTCTGTCCTGTTCGACTACCCTGAGAACACGGGCAACGGCGCGCTCCTGCTCAAGCAGGTGTACCTGCGCTACCTGGACTCGTACGAGAAGGCGCATTACGCCGGCGACGAGCTGGACAACGACGACATCTACGGCGACGAGGAGGACTCTCGCCTGCTGCGCCGCGCCGCCACCGGCCGCTCCCACGGGCTGGCGCGCGCCGCCTGCACCGTCCCGCTCTCCTACAACCACGCCCAGCACAGCGTGCCTGACGAGTGCCGCGCCGAGCTCAACATGGCCACCAAGGTGTACCGGCGCACAGACTACGACCGGCTGGCGCTCTCGCTCACGTCGCCGCTGCCCAACGAGCAGGACTTTGGCATCAACGTGTGCACGCTGCTGTCAAACGAGGGAAGGCACACCCTCAAGCTGGCAAAGTGCCCAAGGCTGCTGGACCTCCTCCTGTCGCACGCCGGCCTCTACAACCACGGTAGGCTTCATATTCAAGTATGGAACTATCGGGACATTTTCATAACTGACACGTTCTTCTTGCAGAAAACATGAAGGCCTACATCGGCGCCATGTACCTGGACGCTCGCAAGTACGACTTGCTTGCCTTTTGGAAGCAGGTGTGCGAGGACAGGTCGGTCCGGGATCTCATGCTCAAGTATTACCCGGGGGACAAGGAGGGCGGCGATGAGAGGAGGGAAGAGGAGGATCCCGACGAGCCCGGAAGGTCGAGCGGCGCCTCCCACCGCCTTGGACAGGTGAGGCGGAAGGCCCTGGAGGACCTCTCCTCCGCCACCGTGGCCAAGGAGCGGCTGGTCCTGCCTGCCTCCAGGGAGCGGACGACGGAGGAGGACCTCTTCTCCGTCGGGGCCCACCTCGGCACCAGGGATTTGGCCGGGCAGCGCGTGCTGCAGATCGCCACCATCGTCAGGAATCTTAGCTTCGAGGAGGACAACTCCACGGTCCTCGCGTGCAATCAATCCCTCCTTAGGTTCGTGTTAAATATTTGTGTATTCGACGCAGTTTTGTTTTACGCTGTTCTTCCTGTTTTCCAGGTTCTGTCTGCTGTGCTGCAGCTCTCGGTGGAGCAACTTAAACCAGATGGGATTCGATATTCTGAGCAACGTAGCGTCCGAAGTTGTCCTCCAGGAAGGGGACGAGTCTTGCATTACGGACGTTATGCTATCCACCCTGGCCAACAGCATGGCTTCCAAGGACAGATTTCAAGTAAGACAGTTAGCATCCTTTTATAAGCAATTTGGGTCTATTAACTGTTTTTCCTGTTCAGGTCATTTCGTCCCTCGACGTGCTCAACAAGCTGGCCCAGCAAGAGTCCAACGAGAACTTCCTGGGCACGGTCCTGAGTGACGACACCGGGAGCGGGAGGAAGAGCTCCGTGGTGTACGACCAGCTGGCCGCGTACCTGACCCTCCACGACATCCACCTGCTTATCAGCACCCTGGAGTGCCTCTACTCGCTGTCCTCGCTGGGCGAGTCCGCCTGCAGCGCCATCGCCAGGACTCACGGCGCCGTAGACTCGCTCGTCAGCCTGGTGACGGTGGAGGCTCAGAGCTACGGGCCCAAGGCCTGCATACTCATGCGGGTGGTAGAGACGGTGCCCGGGGCGGCCTCGGTGGCGGCGGCAGCGGGGGTGGGGGGATCCATCGGGCAGCCGGCCAGGGCTGTAATACAGCAGCAGCCGAGGCCTCAGCAGCAGGTGGCCCTCGTGGGAGGCCAGGTCGTACAGGTCTCGAAGCCCCAACAGCAGGCGACAGCTGCGGCCACCACCGCTACTTTGACAGGAGTCCAGCCTCAGGGCCAGGCCGTAACAACTCCTCAACCCGTCGTTGCGACTGGGGGACAGGCGACCCGACAGGTAGTTGTCACCACCACGTCCGGTGGTCAGGTGACTCAGGTCGTCCGTCTCCAGTCGCAGCAGCCGGTACTGGCCCCTCGTCCTGCACAGGCTCCGTTGCAACAGCAGCCACAGCAGGCCGCGGCGGCTCACCAACAGCAACAACAGCCTCAACAGCAACAGCAAGCTCAGCCACAGCCTCAGGCTCCCTCCCAGCAGGTGCAACTGCGCGTGTGCAATGACGAGGCCAACCGCACCTTCTGCCTCAGCTGGCTCCGGGCCACCTACGAGTCCGCCGCCGGCTGCAGCATACAGCACGAGATCATGTACAAGCAGTACCTGGCCTCGCTGCACAAACTGGGCAAAAGGGACGTCATCTCAGCGCAGCACTACGCTGCCTGCGTGAGGTCTCTCTTCGGAGGAGGGGCCGGTCCCAACAAGAGGCAGATGACCAACGGAAAGGTTGACAGCTTTTTCGAGGGTGTCCGCGTACGCGCGCAGCCTCTTCCTCTCAGGATCCAGATGACGACAACGACGACTGCTCCTACGCCGGTCACCCAACCAGCGGTGCAACAGCAACAACAGCAGCCCCAACAGCCGGCAGCTGCAGCTCCTTCACAAAATACAGTTTCTTCTCTAGTGGCGGCGGCGGCGGTCAACGGGCCCAAACCCCCGGCGGCCGTCTTGCAACCGCAGAACGCCCCCGTGGTTTCCGCCGCGGCCGTGACTCCGAGGCAGACACCAGTTATCCCGAGTCTGCGACCATCTCAGCTCATCACGACCACCCCGCAGAACTCCACGGTGAAGGCTGCGCCGGCCACCTCAACAACCGCCTCCCCACCCACGTCTTCGGCGGCTCAGTCGACGACGACGACGCAATCCGGTCCGCAGTCGCCCATCCTGACCAACCTTCTCCATCGCTCCAGTCCCGCTCCGGACGCCAAGGACGGCTCTGGCAAGGAAGACCACATAAGTTCGTCCAAGAAGCCGGAGCAGAACGGCGGGGCCACTATCCTGGACGGACTCCTCTCTGACGCCCCGAAGGCGGAAGAGGTCACAAACAAGGTCGTTCCCGCGGGAGGGATGCTGGCGCACCTCTTGGAGAAGAAGGGAGTTGAAGCTAGGGACGTTCCCATGGTAAACGGGGTGGACTCTGCCAAAGACAAGAAGGTGCCAGATTTTGCCAAGATGAATGGCGGCAACGGAACGACGAGTCTCAAGCGACCGGCTTCGGCTGAGCCCGAGGAGGCCCCCGCCCCCAAGAGCGCCCTGGTCGAGCCCGTAGCTGTGACCAACGGCGTCAAGGCCGAGGAAGAAGAAGTGAAGGAAGAGGGAGAGCAACAGAAGCCGGTCATCCTGAAGCAGACTACGGCTGCGGCGGGACAACTCTTGGCCCAGGCGGCGACTCCACAGGTGGCCCAGGCAGTTGGAGGAGGAGGGGGAGCGAGTGAGGGATCCGGAGGTGTTGTCGCAGCGGGCGGCACCACCCCAAACACGTCCGTTGTGATACTGCAACCGCATAGCAAGGTGCTCACCTCCCAGAACGCTCCGTCGGCTGCGTCTGTCGTTACCAATGGCCAAGCCGCCAGTGCCGCCCCCGCCACCACCAATGGACAGCCAAAAGTAAACGGCGAGCCTCCTCCAAAGCCGCAGCAGGCTCAGGGAACTCCGTCGGGAGCTCCTCAGCAGCCCTCCGGAAATCCCTCGACCCCTACCACCCCGGCAACTACTGCGGCGGGAGAGGGGGCCAACAGCAACCAAGCACGGCAATCTCCATCTCAACCCTCTCCTGTTCAGCTACAATCAGCGGCGACTCCCTCCGGTGGCGCAGCGCCTGCTGCTCCTGCCGGAGCTCAGGCAGCGGCAGCAGCGGCGGTGGTGGCAGCGGCGGCCACCGCTACCTCCTCAGCCAAAGCTCCCTCCGGCACCCCCGGTGCCACCGTCGGCGCCTCCCGCCCCTCTCCTCAGGCCCCATTCCTGTGCGAGTGGCAGGGTTGCGGCCAGGCCTACCGGACGCCCAAGGAGGTTGAGAACCACGCCATCAAGGTTCACTGCCCGCTGGGCCAGGATGACATCCCTTGCCTCTGGAGCAGGTGCGACGGGATGAAGAGGAAGAGGTTCTCGCTCATGACCCATATTCAGGATCGCCACTGCCATCCACAGGTAAGATACAAATTAAATATTCTTTTGTAAGGCAAACAAGACTACCGTTTCTTCTTTTATTGCAGCTTATGAAGCTGATGGCGGTGAGGCGGGTCCAGATGGCGACGACCGGCAAGTCCGAGGTGCCCCTTCCTCCAGCGCCTCCTCCCCACCCCGGCTACGCTCCCAACGCCGCCTACCATGCAATCAAGAGACATGCTGCAGAGTTTGCCACTCCCAAAGCCCAGGCGGTAAGACCACGTTAGAAATCAGTTTGTCAGATGGATGTTTCATTTTCATTCTTTCGCAGATGGGCGACGAGAAGGAGGGCCCCGTGACCAAGAGCATCAGACTGACTTCTGCCTTAATCCTCAAGAACCTAGTCATCTACTCCAGTTTGGGTAGAAGGTACGGGCTACAAGCTTTCACAAATTAGTACGCAGTTGATTCATGTTTTGCTTTTCCCCCGCAGACGCCTCCAAGCGTACGAGTCTCACCTATCGACCGTTGCTCTGAGCAACGTCGAGTCGTCGCGGACAGTGAGCCAGATCCTCTTCGACATGTCATCGGCGGCGGACGGCGGATCTGCGCCCGTCGCATCTCCTTCGAAGCCCTCCTCGTCCACGTCCTCGAGCTGAGGAAGGGCCCCTCCTCCCACTCCAGCGCCGCCCGCAGTATTAGAAAGCGACAGGCAAAAGCGGCACAGCCTTCGGGACAATCATGCAATGAAGGAGGCGGCAGGAGACAACGCTACGTAGCCCCGTTAAAGAGGAAGAAAAAGTCCGTCCCCCGGCCTCAACCAAGAATATAAACGAGAGCTCCTTCTGGGCCAGGAGAAGAGAGACGAAACAGTACAAAAAATATTATTACCGAGTGCGTGAAAAGAGACAACAAAACACAACGCGGCCGCTCCTTTGAATGGCCACCGGCTTAAAGACAGTGAGAAGAAGGCTGGGGAAACCTGCCATCAGCACATACAAAAAACAATATTTTTGTGTCGGAATAAGCGCCCTCTCTCCCACACGACCCAATTAAATTCTTTGCTCCATACGAGGAGGTGCTTCAATCTCTTTGTGCTGCCCCGGCGGGAGAGAGGCTTTTGTGAGGGATTGGCGAAGCGTCGTGCCCTCTTTCCGCCCGGGCCTTTCTCCTAGTTTCTAGCAAGAAGAATCTAAGTGTTGATTTTTTTACATTACCTGATTATGATTGCTGTCGGCGCAGAGCACTCCCGTTGCCCCCAGACCCACACACGAAAAATCACACAGCCAACCACCCCACTCCACATACCTAGATACGGTTCCTCCCGTCCTTCTGAAGAAACCCACTCCCTCAAGTATTTTTACACCAAAACGAATCGTTTAGAAGAACATTCTCCCCTTTGCGCCCCTCTGGAGGGGAACCATATCCCAAGCCAATAGCAAAAAAATACGGATGGCGCGCTCAGTGAACAACAGCGGCAGCTATCCTTCGAATCAGATTTGTGTCCTCGGTTTCTTCCTCCGTTTTATAAAAAGACCGCGAATCGCCCGAAGTGGAAGGCAACGACGGCTTTTCCGACTGGTTGAGTTATCTTCTTCTTTCGCCTACGTACCCCCTCCGATCCCCGCCCCCCCTCCTCCCTTATTTAAGATCTCGCTGTGGGTAAATAAATGTGAGTCAACATGCTAAATTCAAGTTTCCGTTTCGTGCCATGATGGCATCTCTCTCCATTTCGATTTCTAAGCTGGGCAACTTGTCCGGTACTGCGTGAAATGTTAATGTACACTCGTTCAGTCGTTCCTGGGTCTGTAATTCCTCGAACAGACACTCTTGACTGTACAAAGAGGCGTGTACTACAGTGCAGTTCAGTACGAAAGGTTTTTTGCTCGCCGGTCTCCTGTGCAGCAACACGTCCCTTCCTCCTGAAAATTGTCTGTCTCTAACGATCAAGACCAACTCTGAACCTAGACTGATGGTGGCGGTGGCATTGGCATCCGCAGAAGTTGTTATTTTTTGTTTTTTGCTATCCCGTTTTCCAAAGTATTTTTTCTTCCTTGCGGTTCCTTTTCTAGATTGCGTATACGTAACTAAGTTGCATTATCCAAATTCTAGAGAAATTTCTTGCTACAAAAAAGGGAAAGGTTTAATGAATTCAATGTCGAAAAAACTTTCTATTCCTCGACAATGCTGCGGTTGAAAACTTCAAGAGAGCTAAAGAAAAGCAAAGGCAAGGCTGCCTACCCCGGCACCGAGTACGTACAAAGGCACAATGCAAAAAGGGGGGAGGGGGTAGCCATAAATCATTTCATTCTTTCCGTTTTCGAGCGACCGCCGCAAGGGCCATTTCCCCCCATCGAGCCTTCTTATTCCCCCACGCTTTCATGCCCCCCCTCCCCACTTTTCTTACTCGTGATAGTGCAAAGATGGCGAGCTGTGTTCAACCTCCAAGCGGGCCTTGCTATGCATCCTGGAAAATGATGCTTCATTTAACTACTACTGGTGTGTTTAATGGCCGGTGACTTTCCCTATAATTCCCTAGGTTGTATGGCGAGCAGAGAGTCTGCACGTGTTGTATGATTGGTGGAGATTGGAAACATACGGTATTTACAAGAAAGCTTGCCATTTTCAAAGCAAATAACCACGTAACCCGGAAACTTATTCATGTGCTCTCCAATGCGGATGGAAAGTTGAGTGTGTTTATCAGGACACTACAAACTGAGCATCATGCATATAGCGAAAAGTTTCACCGTGTGCCACGGCCCAAAACTCTTTTCTTGTCCGGATTCCTCTGTGCTGTAAGCTCCGAATTGGAGATCTTGGTGCACAGTGCACATCTGGCGCATGACAGGAATTTTTCGATACCCATCTTTGGCGTCTCGAATATTTCGCCTTTCTGCTCTTTCTCAGTCGCGCTTTTCTCTCCGTTTCCTCGTTACTCTCGATTTTCTCTCCCCCTGTCAACGGCGAGGGACGGAGCGAAGGCCGGTCTGGCTGCGGAGCGGCCTCGCGAAAAAGAGAATTTCGCGAGCGGGGGAGGAAGATTAAAGGGAGGAGAGAGAGAGAGAGAGCTCTACGTAGGACGGAGAAGGGATCTCGAGAGACCGCGGAGGAGAACCGGGAGAATCCGAACCACCCCTGGAGCTCAATAGACGGAAGCAAGAGAGTCCAGCTAGAAGACCGGGCGAGGAAACAAGGAGCAAACTCCGCAGAGTTTTAGCCTCTTTTCTTGACTCGAATCATTGCAGCAAAGTGATCCGAAGGAGGAGGAAGAGAGAGTGCAAGAAAGGTCCCCTCTATCGTACCCGATCCCCCCGGGGATCTGCTCTTGGTCGCACCACCGCGAGGAAGTACGTACGTCGCCAGTGGCCATTTCACGGTCAATAGCAAGTGCAACCCTCCGTCCCTGCCACCTCCTGCAATAGCTTCTTCCGCTGGGGGGGATTTTCTCTCTTCTTCTCCGGAAGGTGGTGAGTTCCGCAGCCTCTCCAGCGCAGTACATTAAGTGCAAGTGCAACACAATTTCTTTTTCTCGGAAGTTCCAGGGAAGGGGGGGAAGGCCGCACGGGGAAAGTTTGGCGACAAAAATATCCGAGTGAGACAGAGTCTCGTGTGCAGGTGTTTGTGGTACTGTAGCAAACCGCCGCGACTCTTTCCCCAGATCTCAAAGGGGGGGAGATCATTCTTCTAAAAGAGTTAAAAACTTTTCTCCCCCGACATCGCAAAAAGGGAGGAAATAGGCAATTCGAAAAGTCATCTAACGGAGCCCCCCCCCTGCCTCAAACCCTTTCACCTCATTTCTGTAGCCCGCCCATTTAGAGGTAAAGGAGGGTACGTTCCCCCTTCTTTCCCTTCGGACTTTTGATGGCCTTCTGGTGGTAGAAAAGAGGGGGAGTGGGGAGTGGGGAAGAGGGGAGTGGGGAGTCAGATCGGAGATCTTGAAAGGCGGGGTGGGAAAGGGCCTGGTGAGGCTATGCCTACAGTTTGTGGAAAGTGAGATATTCAGATAAGGCAATATTATCGACCTTGAAGCCTGCCCCCGCAATATTATTGGACGCACCCGATCGCATTTGGGAGAGAGGAAGCTTCGGCAAAACATATTGCACAGCTCCCTCTCTCTCCCTTCGAAGGAAGTCACCTGGACTGGAGAGGCCTGGAAGACGATGCACACAGTCCAGGTTTTCCGAGAGGGGAAAACAAAGGGGATCCGGAAAGCATAGGTGCTCAAGTTTGTCCCTGATTTTGAAGGGGTGTTTAGTAAATAAAGTTCGTGCGTTACTAATACTACAATGGGATCCGGAGGCTACTCAGGCTAGGGGGGGGGGGTCTTTATAGTCACACCCCTTACTTGAGCACCAATGCCGCAAAGGTAAAAAAAACCTTGACTCCCGCGGCCGATCCCATCCTGCTTGTATTACCCCAGCCCAAAGAGGAAATCCATACTCTCAGCCATCACAATTACTGACTTGTACGTGTAGGGATGGGGGACCTCATATTTTAGTCCCACTTTGTGCACTAGACAAATGGGAAGCTGGGAGGTGGAGAAGGTCTTGTCTCCTTCTCCTCCTCGATCCTGCGCTCCGCGAAAAAACGGCCCCGGAATTTTAACGCCGAGAGGAGGTCAGTGCTCAGGGGAGCGGTAAAATGGACTGTACCCCCCTGCCAGCCAACACGCACCCCTTCGACTCTTTCGTTTGCTGTACGTGTTCAACCATTGTCTCTCTCCCTTTGTGGTAAGCGACAGCAAGGACACAGGGTGCTTACACCGAAGGAAGCAGAGGAAGAGCGGAAAACTTCCACGTCACCTTGCCAGCCTCACTTTCCTCCTTTTCGAGTCTGATGTGCATTTTCTAGATTAAATTGCTTTCCCTCCGCCGCCGCAAGAGCTCTTTCTCTCTCTCGCTCCTATATGCCGCCTCCTTGTGTAATGTTTTCCCCGTCCTTCTCCTCCGTCTCTTTCATGCCGAGGAAGGGAAGCGGGGAGGCCGTCGCAGAAAGAGGGGCGGTGAATTGAAAAGAGCGCTTCGCTGGCTGCAGAAGAAGGGCCATTTATCGGTGGTTGGTTGCCTGATACTGCCAGGCGAAGAAAAGAAAGGGAGACTACGACAATACGTCTCAGGTTCCCCTCCCCAAATCCCTCTTCTCCTTTCTCTTCCCATCTCCGACCAACAATAGCAGTATTCGCCTTTCGTCCCGTGGCTGCGGCCTTTTGTGTTCGCGCCGCCGCCGCCGCCGCCGCCGCCCAGATACGGCCGATCTGAAAGAGTCTCCTCCTGGCCCCAAGGACCAATAAATCGGTATCGGAAAGCGGGTCCCATCGAATCGGGCGCGGAAGAGGAGGAGGAGGAGAGTGGGGAACCCTTTTCGCAATTATGTGCCGTCCGCCCCCACAGTCCATCGGTCGGCGATGTACGATGACGTCCATTGGGTCCATTGCGAAATCGCCTTCCGATTCGGATCCCCCCAACCATCCTCATCGTACATCGTCGCTGCATGTATCGGACAGACGACGACGCTTGCCAAAGTATTTCGAGTATAGGGCGGGCGGGGGGGGGGGGACAGGAAAACTTTTATTTTCTCTTCCTCCCGCCTGCAAGTTTGTGCGGCGTGGAGAAAGGAGGAGAAGACAGAGTTGGGGAGACAAAAATTGTCCAATCAAGGAGGGTCCGTTCCCATGTTCGGGAGGAAAACTTCCTCCCGCCGGTTCACGTAACGTTGTAAAGGAAAGAAGGGATAGCAAAGTTAGTGCTGGTGCCCCCTCACAACCGCCCACCTATTTCGATCCTTGCAAAGAAGAGGAAGAAGGCCCTGCGCTCTGGATAGCATTGTCGGAAGTCTGTTTGTTGCAGCTCCCCCCTCCTGGAAGATGATACCTTGTTCCGCCAACTTTGTTTTCTAGTCCGGAGGAAGAGTGCAAGGCGACAAAGACAAGACGGAAAGGCTCCCCCACGGGAGTTACCGTTGGAGTTGCCCTATCCTGGGAGCGCGGGACTAAATCCGACGAAACGCTCCTCTCTCTTCTTTTTTTAAAAAGGCATATCAAAGCAGCGAACGAAAGGGGATGTTGTATGTACTGTATACAGCCAACAATAGAGCGCTTTTTTAGCGAAACGGTGTCCCTTTTGCTTTGCTATGCCGCGAAAAAGCACGTTGCTCGTAAATGCTCGCAACCATTAGCTAGCATTGACAAAAACAAGGAGACTGGTGGACAGGACCTGTCCTTCGATGTATCGATCCTTGCAAAAACAGCTCCTCCTTCTCACTACACGCATTTTGAGCCATTCTCCATGTACCGTACCTGGTGGCGCCTTATATAGTCATTTCGTGCCCTGCAACATGCGGCTCGCTCCAGCAACAAAACCTGCGTTTAGAGGCGTCCTCTTCCCGTTCCCTGGTGTACACACTCTCTCCTCCCCACGTGTACGGGCTCAGTTCGCGAAGCACGCATAGCAGCGCAAAAAATGTTTCGCAAACAAGCGACAAAAACGCAGTCACGCGGGGGGGGGAAGAATTAAGGGATTAAGCTACCTGGGATTGTACTTAGAGAAGGGAGAGGTTTAAGCCTCACTTCACGAGGAGGCGGGGAAAGATGGATGTATACTGTAGGAGGCCTCAGTACCCCTTTCACTTTGGATTACTTTTTTGCAAAAAAAAATGATCCAAGGCTCACCACGACTTGAGGAATAAAATGCACTCAGCCTTTCCAGGGAAGTGAAAGCGGCGTATGGTAGGAGAAAGAGCGGGTGGGTGGGGCCGGAAGGAATCTTTGTTCGCCTTGATATCCTCCTTTCTTTTGATCTTAACCTCCTATCCTTCCCTTCCGCGCGAATCCTCCTTCATTTCTACCACCCTCTTGCTTTATTCTTTTCATATTCCTTTGTGCTTCAGGATATAGACAATACCGATGCCGCAGGTACAAGTACATACATGCTCACGGGGTCTTGACGGACCGTGGAGGGTCCCTGAATTTTGAACCGGAGGCGGATGGGTTAGGGTCTTTACCACATCCGGGGAAGTATGGATCAAATGAGACACTCACAGCGAAAATTTAACTTTTTATCCAGAAAAGTTTGAGAAAGACGGTACCTCAAGGTTTTTTAAAAAATCTTTTGGCCGCCTTCGGCGGCAAATGTTTTAAAGAGGGGCCTCTCACACCTTAAATCTTGGACGGGGGGGTCAATGAAAGGTCTTGGACCGGGGGTAGGGGTGTGATTTGGGTCCCGACCGTGGGGGTGAGGGGGTACTCACAGGTTTTCACAGGGGGGTGAGCATGAACGGTACTGTATGCGCAGGTAGCCTTTCGAACAGCAAGATAAAGATCTAGGGCCCCTACATCACACTCTTGACGATTTCTAACGTAGTTGAACGTATGGACGCGAAACGCGAAAGTACAGTACGGACAATTCTCTCAGCACAAAGTAAATTGTCATTATTATGAAAATGGACCCCATCTCACCTTCCAAGCTGCAATTTTTTCTTCATAGCTCTAACAGAAAGAGTTCAAAGAAGGGGATACAGGCACAAAAGATGGTCGGGTGAAGAAATGTTTCAGACAGCGCAGGAATCAATTTTTCGCACCCTAGTGCTCCGTACTTTTCTCCGCAGAGCTGTCAAGCCCAGGTCACAGCTCCTTTTTCCCTGTCTCCTTTCTCACAAAGCCGACCTCCTCCTCCTCCTCTTCGACTCTGTATAGTTCTTTCTCCTTCCCCTTTTCCCAGAGGCCGTGGACTTCTCCGCTGTCTCGATCACTTCCCCGCTCTTCTTTTCCTCCGCCAGTCCCTACTTCCAATCTCAAAATTAGACAGGTCGCAATTTATGAGCCCGTCCCGTCGAATGAGCCCCGACGGCTGGGGGGCGACCCACCCCCTCTTTCTTCGTCTTCCCCCCCGTGCAAAATTGAAAATGAAGGCAGCAACACAAACGAACCGTCGAGGACTTCGTTCCCTCTGACTCTCTCCAGTCCTGTCTATATACGATGCAGGCCAGACAGCCCAGAGACGAATGAAAAAGGAGCTTAGACAGGTGAGAGGGGGAGGGAAAGAAAAGGCGAGAAGAGTCAGGGAAAAAGGAAGACGAACGAGGCAGAGGAAGTAGAGAGGTGCACACATGGGCAATGGAAGGATACCCCCATTCCTGTGGTCAAACCTTGTGTAGTTATCTACGCGATTCATGGTTTATCCTCCCCACCATAATGGTTTGGAAATGGCCGTTGCACGCCCATGTGTAGGGATGCAAGAAGTGCAAAACAATATTATCTCCCTTTTACCCCTCTTTTTTCGAAAGTCATTGGGTGCAAAAGGTGATGCACGCTATGAAGAGACTTTCTGCACCGTTTATGCTCGTTTGGCTCACCAACCAACCTGGAGCAAAGGCCCATCTACGTACTATGAAGGCGCGGACGAAATGACTTTCATCTGCTCGCTGTTTTCCCAAGGGAGAGTCGCCGCCGAGAGAGAGAGAGCGGGGGGGGGCTACTTTGCCTCCATTTTCCCTTTCACTCTCCACCCATTCCCACGCGACGCTTTAAATCCCGCGAGCCACTCTCGCGTACGAGCCCAGTATTGCCTAAAACAATTCGCTCTCGTGCGCGGCCGGTGTGCCTTGTTCAACGAAATGGAACGATTCTATTTGCACTTTCTAGCACTTGCGGTGGCCGCGAGGATCGAATGGAGTCATACATGGCCGGGGGAACGGGGGCGGTGGTCGTCGAAACGGGGCTACAGTAATTGGATTTTACGAGATGTCTCCGCGGGAAAGAAAGGGAGAGAAGAGGGGATGTAGTACGTTGACATATCCTTCGATAGGTACGACGGCAAAGAAGAAATGAAGCAAGGTTGCGTCTCAGCTTTGTATCTTCTTACTTGCTTGGCTAGCATTTTTTGGCTAAACCTTACGTAACAATACACCAGAAGATGATGCGAATTAGAATCATTTTCCTGAGGTGGAAGGAAACTTTTTTCCCTGTACAGTTTTGGTTTTGCTTGCTCTGCGCAGCGAGCGTGGCCTCTAGCATGTGGCGCAACAAAGACATGTACATTGCAGTACAGTAGGTAGGAAGGTACACTGCGGCAAACGGGGGGAGTGCCACAGAGGACAAAGGGGCGTGGGCCAGGAACAAGGAACAAGAACAGATTGTACTCAAACATCTGCTGAAAACCAAGAGGAATGTTGATTAAAAGGTCTTTGAGATTAGATTCAGCGAATTCCCAGCCCTAAGCAAATTTTTGTTCAGTTGAAATTAATTTTTCTTCGTCACTCCTCAACAGCTCCAACCTTTTTTCAAAGACTTACGCTCCATATGTAAAAAGGCGGCAAGGAAACCACCCTTTCTGGAAGCCGCTTATAAGGAGACTGCTGCAAAAGCCTCTCCTTCCCCTTTCGCCATCTTTTTCGGTCGAAAAGCGGGATGGGCAGGAGCAGGTGCTCGAAAGTTTTCCTCCAGTCCAGAGCACATAGGCCGGCCACCGCCGGACAGAGAGACTAAGAGGACGGGGGAGGATCGAGATGGTGAACCGTGAACCTTAACTTTCGCCCCCTCTCCACTTCCTCGTTCTCCTTCTTCGAT
>JAAUYB010072012.1_pt1 | contig 20037 bp, 27 predicted proteins | sample 7278071 | NCBI WGS metagenome assembly JAAUYB01 (sample SAMN14350121, study PRJNA611818) | marine sediment metagenome | isolation source: surface marine sediment (1.8m) | place: French Polynesia: Moorea | collected 2018-08 | reverse complement strand
GGTAATTCGAGGTCCGGCGTTTAACAGTTTTTTCTAATACAGTTTCAAGGTTTCTTTTCACTTGCTCGGGGCCGAGGGAGCAGAAATGGGTAAGGCAAAGCGCAAACACGTCAAGCACCTTATAAACAGCCTAGACCGGGCCTTTGGAAGCGCCCATCGGCGAGGTTTGACGGTCGACGAGGTGATAAATATCGCCGTGCATCATTCATTGAATCGTGCTGTTAAGGGGGGGGTCACGCTATCTGCTTATGTCGCCGCATTGAACCGCGCGGTCCATGCTGAGGGTTTATGCCCACATTGCGACGACCAGGGGCCTTGCTTGCACTGATGGAACGCGACCTTTTTCACACTCAAGACGGCCCGGGCCAGGTCATCTACGTTTCCAGGGTTGAGCTGGCAATGCTCTACGGCGTGACCACGCGCTTAATCAGTCACTGGACGAAACAGGGCATGCCGAAAGCTGCGCGGGATAAGTACGACCTCGGCGCGTGCGTGCGCTGGCGTGAAGGTTTCTGGAAAGAGCGGGCAAGCGTCAATCATGCCCGCGACGACTCGGACGAGGCCAAGCGAAAGAAGCGGCTCGAAGCCGATATTCTGGAAATCGAGCTAAGCACCAAGCGCGGCGAGATGATATCTATCACCGAGGTCCGCGCGGCGTTGTTTCAAACCGTTGCCATCATGAACACTCGCATCGAGGGGTTACCCGCGCGGCTTGCCATGACGGCGACGGACATCACGGACCATGACGAAATGCGCGCATTGCTGAACAGTGAGGCGCGCGAGATACAGCAGACCATTAGCGATGCACTCAGCGATTTCAGCCGCGCTGGCAACGGCGGCGGAGCTGGCGAAGCCGGCCCCGACCGAGTCGGCGGCAATTTGGGCGAATCAGCACAGAACGTTACCGCCTAGCAGCCCCGAGCCGGGGCCGTGGAGGTCGTCCAAGGTGCCGTACATGATTCCCATCATGGAAGCATTCGCGGCGCCCGGGCGGGCCATGATTGTCGTCGTCACGGGCGCGCAGATGGCGAAGACCGAGACGGTGTTCAATATTTTGGGGCGGTCCTATCACTGGGGGCCGCGGGTGCCAGCGCTTTACATCGGGCCGACTCAAAAGCTGGTCAAGAGCGTGAGTCAAGACCGTATCGGCAAGATGATCAAGTCGACGCCGGCGCTCTACGGCATGCTTGAGAAGGGCCAGAAGGATTCCATTTTTGAAAAGTGGCTCGGTGGCGTTCGGCTCGGTTTCGCGTGGGCGGGGAGCGCGACGGAGCTTGCCAGTCATCCCGCGGGGCTTGTCCTGGTCGACGAGCGGGACCGCATGGAGTCAGACGTCGGCGACGAAGGCGACCCGGTTACGCTGGCGAAGGCGCGCACGAAAAACTACCCCTGGTCAAAAACCGGCGTGTTCTCGACGCCAACCGTCGAAGGCCAGTCGCCGACGTGGGAGCTGTTCGACTCGGGGACGTGTGAAATGTGGGCGTGGCCTTGCGTTCACTGCGGCGAGCTCTTCGTTCCAAAAATCAAATATCTGCTTTGGCCCGACAAGGCAACGCCGGCCGAGGCGAAGGCGAGCGCCCATGTGGCATGTCCGCATTGCGGCGGAGTGCTGGAGACACAGCACCGCGCACAGATGAACGCGGGCGGGAAATTCATTGCTCACGAGAAGCGCGAGGGCGAATACAAGGCAATCGAGACGCCCGTCAACCCCCCGGTTCGGTCCTTTTGGGTGTCCGGGTTGGCGTCGCCGTGGATGACCTTCGGGGAGATTGCTTTCGAGTTTGTCGCGGCCTATCGGTCGCTTAACCCAAGCACCATTCAGGCCGTGACGAACACCATGGGGGGCGAGCTATTCAAGCTGCGCGGCGATGCGCCGCCAATGGAAGAAGTGAGGGCGCTGGCCCTGCCCTATCCCCGCGGGTCAGCCCCCGCCGACGTCCAGTTGATTACGGCCGGCGTCGACGTCCAGAAAGATGGCCTATACGTGGTCATCCGTGGGTGGGCGCCAGAGATGAAAAGCTACTTGATAGAGGCCGATTATCTGCAAGGCCCGACGGAGCTGGATACCGTCTACTTACGGCTTCAGCGTATGCTGCTGAAACATTACAGTGGTAAGTATGTCGAGCGGTGCTTCGTGGATTCCGGGTACAAGCCGGGCGATGTCTACAAGCGGCCGGAGCATCAGGTTTATCTATTTGCGCGCCGGCTACACGGACTCGTGTTTCCGACGAAGGGGCGAGACACGCTGGACCGGCCCATAAAAAGCACATTCGTTGATGTGGCGGACGGCGCGCAAGTAATCAAGAACGGCGTTCAATTGTGGCATTTGAACACGGATTATCTGAAGCGATTTCATTACGGCCTGATTCGCCGGCCCGAGGACCATCCTGGGCGTTGGCATGTCTATTCAGAAGTAGATGACGATTATTGCCGCCAGGTCGTTTCAGAAGAAATGGTGGAGAAGACTACCGGGCGGTTCCAGTGGGTCGCCCAGGGGCCGAACCACTATCTAGATTGTGAGGTCGGGGCGCTTGGTGCGGCCCTGTCCTTGCAAGTCGGGTCATTGACCGAAGAAGTCGAGACCGACGAAGCGCCGGCCCAGCAGCCGCAAAGCAACCCGTCATCTTTGCTGGGTTCAATGCGGGAGCAAATGAAGGGCCGTTCATTTTTCGATGTTCGGAGATAAGCAAAATGGGAAAGATTTGGACGCACCCAACCCGGAGAAACCCGGATTCTGTGATAGTCGTCGCACTGGGGCCAACCCGGCAGGGGTACTTCAACGACCAGTCGCGCCACGATCCGCTGATAGAAGCGGATGAAACGTGGGCCATCAATGTCGGACTTCGGCTCGGCCGTTACGATCTTGTGTTCGTCATGGATGACCTGTTGCAATTCGGTATCCAGCACAAGAAGTACGGACTCGACCTCCGCGGGGCAAACATCCCCATCATTACGTCGACGCGCTATGCCACCTATCCGAAGAGCGTCGCATACCCCCTCAGGGAAGTTGTCGAGACCTATGGGCGGGTCAATGCGTACTTTCATAATTCCATACCGTACGTGCTGGCTTATGCGTTGTTTATAGGCGTCAAGCACATGATTCTGTTCGGCGCCGACTACCATCACGAGGCGACAAAGGCGCGCGAAGAGGACAGGGCCAACGCCGAATACTGGGTCGGGTTCTGTCGTCATGCTGGAATGAGGATCGAGGTCGTTCAGGGGACAACGTTGCTGAACACTCACAAGCAGCCGCATTTTTACGGTTACCTATATCAGCCTGTCTTTGACGAGGACGGGCTACTGGAACTCCCCGCCGAGCGGCTACAAGAAAGGGTTTCACGATGAGCGATTTTCAACGCAAGCTAGAGAATGCCATAAAAAGCCGGGCGCAGGACGAAGTTGCCCATGAGTTTCACGAGCGTTTTTCCGAGCTGCATCGCGCAATTCGTCACTACAATATTCAGGCTGCACCGTTCCCAGGGTTTCCAACAGTCATTGACGCATTAAATGCGGCGGAGCGAATTTGTAGCAATCAGGCCGTTGAGAAGCGCGCTACCGATTTAATTGAAACGGTTGTAGATGATGCGCTTCTCAATTTAGAAAAACGCAAGGGTTCGAAGCGAAAGGGGGGGGGCGCTAATGAGCAAGCGTAGGAAGGTATCTTTGACGGGTCGGCCGGCGGGCGCGACGCACCGCTATCCCGGCCCGATGTTCTATCGCGTGGGCGCACATAGGCTGGTGTACCGCTGGGATGGTCACGACTGGGTTCGGTCGACAAAATCGGTCAGTGACTTATGGGACGCCGAGCCTGTAAGGGGGCGGCGATGAATGACTCGTTCGCTTCTGAGCACGCGGTTAGCGTGCAGCGCTACGAGCGTCTCAAGCGGGCGTTCCGTAACGACTGGGACTTTGAGGAGTGTCTGAACATGATCGAGTCGATGTATGACGCAAGAGAGCGTGGTGATACCCAGCAATTCGACGGGCTTTGGTCCCAGTTTGTGTGGCGGTTTATTGGGCGCATTGCCCGATACAACCCCCCCAATATAAGCAAACGCTAATACAGCAAAGGAAACGGTCGATTTCCTCCCCTCTGCCCCCCGCGGTCTGAAGTCCGGCCCGGGGGGCTTTTTTTTGATACCGTCAGCGCGTGGACCTCGCGACCGCGCAATCCAAGCTCACTGAATACCTGGCCTGTCTGTCGGCCATATCCGCCAATCGTAGCTATTCCATTGGGGATCGCGTGTATACGCGCGCAGACCTCCCCGAGGTCCGAAAGACCATCGCGTGGTTCCAGCGCACCATCGAAGATTTGAAACTTGAGGCCGCGGGCGTGACGGCGCCCTCGGGCACGGCGAGGGCCAGTTGGAATCCCTGAGTTGGTTTGAGCGGATGTTTCCGGGGCTCGCGCTCAAGCGCGCCGCCAATCGTCACGCGTTGGCGGAGCTGAAGGGCGCGCGGCTTTATGACGCTGCCAAGTCGTCCGCCTATCGGCTCCCCATTACCGACCGCCAAAGCGGCGACGCGGTCATGGAGCACGCGCAGGATAAGCTGAGAATTCAGGCAAGGAACGCCGACGAAAACAACGACCTGGCTATTGGAATCTTGGATACCCTGGTAAACAACGTGGTCGGCGCCGGACTGTCTTATGAGCCGCTCGTCAAAAATGCTGACGGGTCTGTTGCCACGGAGCTAAACCGGGCCATCGGTCGCGCGTGGGGCGAATGGCGCAAGCGCGCCGAGGCGTCTCGCCAGCTGCCGTGGAGTGAGCTAGAGCGGGTTGTTGCTCGATCGTGGCTTCGGGACGGGGAATACTTGGTTCAGCATGTCATCGGCACTCGCGCCGCTATTCGTCATCGCGGACCGGTGCCGTATTCCATCGAGCTGATAGAGGCGGATTTCTTGCCGTTTGCCGACTCCGCCGTCAATCGGGACGGCGTCATTCACGGGGTCGAGGTCAACGCGTGGGGTGAGCCGATTGCGTATCATCTCTATAAGGAGCACCCGGGGAACTTGTTGATTAGCTCGCTTCGGGCGAGCCTAGAGACCAAGCGAGTCCCCGCGGAGCGGCTTACCCATTTGAAGTTTGCGCGGCGTCACCCGCAGATTCGCGGGGTAACATGCCTGCACGGGGTTCTGATACGGCTCGACGACCTCAAGGAGTATGAGCTATCCGAGCGTATCGCGGCCCGCGTTGCTGCGGCCTTCTGCGCGGTCATTACCAAGCAGCCCAGCTTTACCCGCCAGGCCAAGTACGCCGCGGGAAATCGTGATTTTGAAATGCACCCCGGCATGGTGTTTGACAGGATGGTCGAGGGCGAGTCGGTCGAGGTCCTCGACCCGAAGCGGCCGAATGCCCAATTAGGGCAATTTCGGCGCGACCAGCTAAGGGCGGCCGCGGCTGGCGCTGGGACCTCCGCGTCAACCATTAGCCGAAATTACGAGGGCAGCTATTCATCGCAGAGGCAAGAACTAAGCGAAACCGCGGTCGGGTATCAGAAGTTACGCGCGTACTTCATTGATGTATTCGCGCGAGAAGTCTACGAGCGCTTTGTCGGGCTCGGGGACCTGTCGGGGTTGTGGCGCTATCCGCCGACAGTCGACCCTGTGTCCATTCTGGATTGCGACATTCGCGGGCCGTCGTCGCCCTGGATTGACCCCGAGAAGGAAATGAAGGCCGATGTGCTGGCGGTGCAGGCTGGCTTCAAGGGGCGGCATCAGGTCATCAGGGAGCGCGGGGGCGACCCGGTGAGTGTTGACGAAATGCGCGCCCAGGATACCGAGGGGCCCGAGCCCGAACCGGCGCAGGATGACGAAGGGGGCGACGATGCCGCCGCTTGAGCTTCCCCGAAGTCATGTCAATGAGCTGGTGTTGGATGGTCCGCACGCGGACGCGTTTGACGCCATCACGAACGGGCGCGAGATTCTCGGGCTCGCGCGGCCGACGTTTCAAATTTTCAATTCCGCGAAGGACGTTCTAAGTATTCACCCGGAGGTCGGGGTCGGCGTTGCGACATTCGGTCGCAGCGACGCCGATGCAACGCTGGTCGATTTTGAAGGGGTTGTCCGCCAGGTCCAGGCGAGCGAAGCGCGCTTTCAGGGCGCGCGGCGCGTGTTTAATGTGTTCGCGGTCGGGGCGGACGTTACGGGATACCCAACGAATACCGACGTGATACCCACCGGGGAGCATGGGGTAGACAACGGCGGCACCTATACCGAGGAAAGCGGGTATGGGGTCGTCGATATTTCCGACCAGTCCAGTTCGCGCGTGTGGCTTGGCAATTTCGATAGCATCGCCCGTCAGAACGGCGACGTTTTCGTGTACTCGTTTGAGATGGCGCGCCACGACCAGGACGGGTTGTTTGGGATGCGAATTCGGACAGGCAATACGTTAGACGACGGCGATTTTCTGGTTCCGTTGACGGCGGATTTTCGGCGGTACGCAATCACAGCAACGCTCCAAAACTATGCGGGCAGCGGCGGGTTTTATTGCTACCTTGGGGACCGCCGCGTCATTGGGACGACGGCGCTGACCGCGCGCATTCGAAACGTGCAGCTGGAGCGCGTAACGGGGCAATCGAATCAAAGCGCGGGCGAATATCTAAGCATTGACGTGGACCATGGGGTTAGCGAAAACGGGGTTAAGTATTTCGCGACGCAAAATGCCAACACGGTAAGCGCCAATGTGGTGAGCTCCGGGGAGGGGGCGCGCCTTTCAACGGTTAAGGGCTATCTGCACGAGCCCGCCAGGACAAACCTTGTCACCCAGTCAGAATCAACGACGGGATGGATTGCCGGAAATACAACCGTGGCCGATAACGCCGCGGTGGCGCCGAGCGGGCTATCGACGGCGATAAGCGTCAACGAGACCACGGCGGCGGGCGGGCATTATTTCGCAACGCCGTCGATATCGTTCACCAATGCGGCCGACTACACGCTCGCGGCATTTCTGAAAATGTTGGGCTCGGATAGCATTTTTCAGCTGACTTTTCCCTCCTCCGCCTTTGGCAGTCAGTACGCCAACTTCGACCTTTCCGGAGCTGGCAGCGTTGGCACGGTCGTTGGGGGCGATGCCGTTATTGAAAGCATTGGCAACGGGTGGTTTCGTTGTGCGTTCACGGCGACCGCGACCGCGACGGTATCGGAGGGCGCGGGGGTTGTATGCACGAACAACAACGACGGGTCGGGGCGCCTTCCGAGTTATGTGGGCGACGTATCCGAGGGGGTTTACGTGTGGGGCGCCCAGTGCGAGGTCGGTTCTGTGTGCTCAAGCTACATCCCGACGGCCGGGTCGGCGGTTACTCGGGCCGATGATTCGCTCGAGTATAGCAACGCAAACGTTCCGACGGCGCTGGGGTGCTTTGAAACTGTATGGCGTGTTTCTTGGGAACAGCTGGACGATGATGTAGACACGAACATTTGGTCTGTTGAGGCGTTAGCCGCTCAGGGCGGCGTGTTCGTACGTGATGAGAACGCCTCAACATATCGACTCGACGGGCGGTTCCATGATGGAAACGCGAACGTCGTCGCGTTTGTCATAGATTCGTCAATTGCTTATCAAGCCTTACGCATAAAGGCCCGTTGGGACGCCGCCCGCAACGAGCGCAATGTTTCTGTTGATGGCACTGCGGGCACAGAAACGACATACACGGAGCTAAGCCCAACTGACCCGCTGGAAATTGGTGTAGCTATTGAGCGCCCGATGATATTGGCCGATTTGTCGTTTTACGATATCGACCGCGGCGAGTCGTGGTTAATCGCGTGAACAGGGTTTGTTACATAGCCGCACTGCGCGATGATTATGTCGACGCCGTTCGTGGCGCTCGAGCGCAACACTTGGCCGGGGAGGATATAACGGGGAGCTGGAGCGACGCCGAGTTGAGAATGTGGCGCCGTCAATATTACGCGTTCCGCGAGGGATTTTATAAAACCGTTACCATCGGGCCGCGCACATGGTTCATTTTCTGGCTGTGGTCGTCGTTTGACGATGCAAAGGATTTCTATCAGGCCGTCAACCCGACGGGTAAGTTGCAAATCCTGGGGGCGTGGTGGGCGCGAACAGGGATCCCCGTGGGGCTTGTCCACACGGGCGGGTTTGACCCCGCAGACCGACCGATTTTGGCTGACGATCCCGCGCTGGGGTTTTTCTTCTCGCCCGACGAGGTCCTCGGGGCGGGGCTTACGCGGGCCGATGCGTTGCTGGCGGTCATGCCCGACGATGTTGTCTATGACGAAGACGGAAACGAAGTCAGCCGAACCCCCGCGACCGATTACAAAATGCCGCACCGCATGTTAGGGCAGCCCGATACGCTATTCCCAGGGGAGTACGTTACATCATGACCAAGGCCCAATATCGAACCATTGCAATCGACCGCACGCGCTTGAATGCTGATGCGCGTTTGTTGCCCGCGGCGCTTTCGAGTGAGGAACCTGTCGATACCCCTTTTGGGGTAGAGGTATTGAGCCATGCGCGCGAAGCCGTTGACTTATCACGCACGAAGCGCGGGCTGGCCCTGCTATTCAATCACAACAAGGACGTCATTATCGGCCGCGTTCGCGACGTTCATGTCAGTGAAGGGCAGCTTCGCGGGTCGTTGTATTTTTCAGGCAATGCGAGGGCCTCGGAGGTCTTCGGCGACATCGCCGACGGCATTATCACCGACGTAAGTATTGGCTATCACATCAAGGAGTACGAAAACACCCAAGACGGGATCCGCGCAACGAAGTGGAAACCGTTTGAGGCTTCAGTCGTGACCATCGGCGCCGACCCGACCGTCGGCATTAATCGCAGTAAGGACAGCACTATGAGCAAGAATCATGCCGCGCCGGCCGGCGCGGACACGGGCAACGCCGGCCCAGCTGGGCCGGATTCTGTCGACGACCTAACCCGGGGTGCGCAATTGGAGCGCGAGCGGGCGCAGTCCATCACGGCCGCCTTTTCTCGGTATGCCCACATTTCCGGCGCCGAGCGGCTGAGAGATGAGTGTATCCAGCAGGGCGTGACGCTCGAGCGCGCCAAAAGCGAGTTGCTCGAGTTTTTAGGCGGAGCGGTGCAGCCGATAAATGGAGGCGGCGCCGGCGCCGCGTCCGTTCAGGCTGGGCCTGACGCGGGAGAAAAGTTCCGCGATGGTGCCTATCAGGCCCTGACCGTGCGCGCAGGAATTGAGCATCACGACCTCCGCGGTAACGAATTCAACGGCATGCGGCTCACCGAGTTGGCGCGCCACTTCTTGCGCATGAAGGGCGCTCCCGTTAACCAGTGGAATACGTCGCAGATGGTCGCAAAGGCGTTGTCGCGAGACTATGCGATGGGGCATGGAACCTCGGACTTTACCAACGTGCTCGAGAACGTGAGCGCGAAGCGCGTCCAGGTGGCGTACGACGAGGCGCCCGTAACGTGGCGCCCGTGGTGCGGCGTGGGCTCGCTATCCGACTTCAAACAAACGTCCATCGTAAATCTGTCGGCGTTCTCCGACATGGACGTTATCTACGAAAACGCCGAGTACAAACAAGGCACCATCACGGACAAGAAGGAAACGATCCAGCTGCTGACGTATGGCAAGATCTTTGCCCTATCGCGGCAGGCCATCATCAACGATGACGTCGGCATCTTTCAGCGGGTGCCGACGGCTATCGGGCAGGCCGCAGCGCGGCAAGTCGACTCGCTGGCGTGGGGGGTGTTGACCACTAACGCCGCCCTGAATGAGGACAGCACGGCCTTATTCGATGCCGGCCACAACAACCTGGTCGGGCCGGGCTCGGGCGCCGCGCCGTCGGTGGTCACGCTGGATGCCGCATTCACGGCAATGGCGTTACAGACGGACCCCTCAACCAACGCGGTGCTTGGAATTCGGCCGCGCTATCTGCTGGTCCCCGTCGCGCTCGAAAGTACCGCGCGCGTGCTCATCGCCGCGCAGTACGATCCCGCGGGTACGGCGGGCACCTTGCCGCCGAACCCGTACACGGGGCGTTTGGAGGTCGTGTCTTCCCACTATCTGGACACGGACGATCCGGCGCAATGGTATCTCGCCGCCAGTCCGGCGCAAGTCGGCACGGTGCTAATGGGATTCCTCGACGGCGTCCAGACGCCTTACTTGGAAAGCCAGGAGCAGTTTAGCATCGACGGCGTGGCCTGGAAGGTGCGAATCGACGCCGCCGCAGCGGCCGAGGATTTCCGGGGCCTCTACCAGAACGACGGAAACTAAGGTTCGCGCGGGATACCGGCGGGGGTTTCCCCCCCTCTTTCCCTCCCCCGCCGCCCGCGCACTTTTTTGGTTGCAACGAGGATTTGAGCGATGTCTGCAAGCTGGAAATCAACGGGTAAGACGGTCAACTGGACCGCGACTGCCGCCAAGACTGTCGGCGACCTACTGGTCCTCGCCGACACGGTCGGCGTCATTCAGGATACGGTGACGACGGGGCAAGTTGCCTCGGTCGCCGTGGTGGGCGAACACAGCGCGGTCAAGAAGGCGAGCGCCAATGATGGGTTCTCACTCGGCCAGCATTTGTACGCGGTCACGACGGGCGGGGTCGAGAAGTTGACGGCGGTAACGGGCGTCAACAACGAGTTTGTTGGAATTTGCGCGCTCGCGGCTGCCACGGGTGCCACGACGGGGCAAGTCATTCTCACCCAGGGCGGCAAAGCCTAAGTGGTCGACTGGAGCGTCCAGCAGGCGAGCGACCTGGGCGCGGTCTTTGATACCGATGAATTCGCCGTGACGGCGACCATTGGTGCAACAGGTTATCCAGTCATCCAAGACGTCGATTTCGGCGATCCTGTCGAGGTGGACGGAGTCGTTCGCACCTATTTTATGCGAGACGCTGACGTGGAAGCCGCCGGCGTCTCGCATGGGACGGCGTTAACAGTGGGCGGCGTTGGGTACGTTGTTCGCTCACTCGAGCGGACGAACGCCGGTTATCAGCGGCTAAGGGTTTCTGAGTCATGAGTCACGGACGCCAGCAGATACGCGACGCCATGGTCGTGATACTGACGGGGCTCGCGACCACGGCCGGCCGCGTCTACCCTTCGCGGGTGTACCCCTACGGCGCCGCCGACCTCCCGGGGCTCGCCATTTTTTCGGGGCAAGAGGTAGTCAACCCGGAGGGGTCGTCCGCCGGGGTCATTCATACGCGCGTGGCGTCGATGGTCGTGGAGGGCCGGGCGAAGGCGGCGGCGAGCGTTGACGATACGCTAGATACCATCGCCGCCGAGGTCGAAGCGGCGCTATTCGCCGACCGCACGCTGGGCGGCAAGGCGTTAGAGTTAAAATATGCGGGTGCCGTCATGGAGCTGGACAGCGAGACCGAGAGCATTGTCGGGGTCATTCGTTTAACGTTTGACGTTTACTATCGGGTCGACCCGCAGGACCCGCAAACCCTACTGTAGAGGCTATTTAGATGTCGGTCATTCATGGGTCAAACGGTGTCGTAACAGTGGACGGCGGCGCCGTCGCCGAGGTGCAGAATTTCAGCTATGACGAAAACGCGCCCGTCGAAGAGGTCACGGCCATGGGTGACTCGGCCGCGAGCTATGTCGCGTCCAGCACGAAGCGCGGAACGGGAACCATCGAGTGCTTATTCGACCCGGCCAACGCCACGGGGCAGGGCGCGCTGACGCCGGGGGCGTCCGTCGCGCTGGTCCTTCGTCCCAATGGGACCGGGGTGGGAAAGGTCGAGCATACGGGGACCGTGATCGTGCAAGACCGAAACATTGCGCCCGCCAAGGATGGTATCGTGCCGATTTCCTTCACGTACATGGGCGTGTTGACGGAGGCGACTCAGTAGCGTCAAAGCAATGACGCTCCAGCGGTCCGCCGGCGCGAGCTCACAATATTAGCGCTTGCTTTAATTGACTGATTTTCAAAGAAAAAACTCCCAGCTAGCCCGCCAAATCCTTGACGGCGCCAGGCAACGCTATACGTTGAGGCGCGCTCATGTCAGCGCGTGGGGCATTGATGTCTACTGGTATCCGTTCACGCTCGAAGATGAAATGCGGCTCGGGGAGTACATCGACAACAACGACCCGCGCGGGTGGGCCGAGATTGTCGTGCGCAAGGCGCTGGACGCCGAAGGTGACCCCATTTTCATATTTGATGATGCGCACACGTTGGCGAGCCGCGAGTCGGCCAGCGTTTTGAGGGAGCTTGGCGCACAGATGGCCGACGTCATGGACGCGGGGGATGCAAAAAAAAAGTAGAGGGTAGGCGCGGGCAGCTGTTCGCGTTTGCGTTTGCCCTGGGGCGGCTGCCGTCCGAACTCGGGCATATAGCCGTCGACGAGTATATGATGGCGCTGGCGTGGATGGCGGGCAATGCCGAACCCAAGAATCAAGTTTGACTTAGTCGCAATCGACAAGACCCGCGCCGGATTTCGCTCGGTGCGTCAGCGTGCCATAAGCATGCAGAAGACCATTCGCGGGTTACAAATCGGCGGCGCCGCCCTGATTAGCGGTTTCGGGCTTGGGGTGCTCGTGCGGCGCACCAACGAAGAGAACGAGGCGCTCAGGCAGATGGCGCTTCGTCTTGGCACAACCACTCAATTTCTATCCGAGATGCGCTTTGTTACTGCGCAAACCGGCGTCACCTTCGACGCATTCACTATGGGCCTGCAACGCATGGTGCGCCGCGTCTCTCAAGCCGCCCAGGGCGCGGGTGAAGCGAAAGACGCCATCAAAGAGCTGGGGCTAGATGCCCAATTTCTGAACGAGCTACGCCCCGACCAGCAGTTCCTATTGATGGCTGAGGCGTTGCTGCGGGTCGAACGCCAGGGCGACCGCGTTCGCATCGCTCAGAAGGTATGGGACAGTGAGGGCGTCAAGCTGTTGCAGACCGTCCAGGGCGGCGCCAAAGCAATCATCAACATGGCTCGCCAGTCTCGGGAGCTTGGTCGAACGTTGACCGAGGATGGCGCGAAGAAGTCGGGCGAGTATGCGCGCGCGCTGATTCGCAAGCGTGAGGCGTTCCGAAGTCTCGCCGACACAATCTCCCGCAAGGCGACGCCCGCCATGACGCGGTATAATGAGACCATGGCGAACGCCCTCGACCGAATCAATCGGTTTATTAGCGGGCGCGGCAAGCCCAAGGAGAAGGCCGACCCGCTCGCCGAGTTCCCCGCCATGCAGACCGCGCTCGCCACGTTCCGCTCGTCCCGGTTCAACCCCGCCAACTTGCCCGCTCCCTCGGGCGCTATCGAGCGACATCAGGAAAAAACAAACCGCATTTTGAAGAACATCGAAGTATTACAGAGGAACGGGCGCGACATCCCGTTTGCCGAATGAGAGTCAAGTCAGACCTGGCCGAGGGTTCGAGCATCTCCGACGGCGTCAACGGCCTGGAAGCGACGCGCGTATTTAGTGTCGACGGGTTGCAGGGCGACGCCGCAGCGAAAATAAGCAGCGCGTTCGCTGCCGCAGGTATCCCGCAGCGCGGAAATTTTCACCCCGTCTACCCGGCGCTGAGAGTGGTCACGCGACGCGCGCGGGCGGTGCATGAGGACCTCGTTCTAATCGAGTGCATCTATCGCGCGCCGCGCTCCGCCGAGCGGCCAGCCGATGATACGGCCGAGCCAATTATCAGCGTGGGCTCAACCCTGCAATCAACGCCCGTCGATACCGATATCGAGGGCGTGCCGATACACACGACCTACACGTATCCCGATACGTATCCAGACGCCAAGCGGGCGGGCACGACAGAAGTTCAGCGCGTCGATGTTGAGGTGCTCAAGCCTTACGAGACGATTACGTTTAGTCGTCGCGAAACGGTGGCGCCGGTTGAGAAGTCGGCCGCCTACTCGGGCAAGGTCAACCAGTTCCCCTATCTAGGCTATCCGGCGCGCTCGTTGCTGTGTCGCATTGAGGGGATTAGCTACGACGGCGGGGACACGTATGACACGACCTATGAGCTTCAGTACAAGCCCGACTTGTGGGACGTGGTTGTGACCTTCGCCGACCCACTGGACGGGCGCCCGGTATGGGAGCCGGACGACCTGGCGCGGCAGACGTTTCGTGTGTACGAAGAGATAGATTTTTCGGGGCTTCGGCTGTCGATATGAGTGACCAGTTTCATCAAAAGCTGCGGCCTTATACGCGCGGGGTCGGGGCGCTGCGGCTTAATAAGCTCATCCGCGCCGTTGAGCGGCTGTATCGCGGGGCGCCGATTGCTCGCGTTGCTCACCCCGGCGGCTTGGCCTCTACGGTCGTGCAGCGATTTAAGATTCAATCCGTGGTCCAGGATGCCCTAATTTGTTACTGGTACGACGGGGTGAATGTCGGGGAGCAAGACGTTTATGTTGCGAAACCGTGGGCGCTCCGGGGTAGCTTGACCGAGCAAACAATCGGCGCGCTGGCGGTCACGTTTTCCGCCTACGTCGAGCCCGAGTATCAGGAAAAGACGGCCTCGGCAAGCGGGGAGAGCGACGAAACCTGGAAGGTTACGCCGGACTATGAGCCCGACCAGGAAATCATCGGGCTTGATGTTTCATTGCTGGGCGGGACGGGGGTGGAGTACACCGGTTCGGACATGGTGACGCGCCCCGTATTCTGGCTCGACTTAAATCAAGTCGGGCGCGTATGGGCGTTGTCTGCATGAGCATTCAGTGTGTCGGGCGCACGACATTGGGCGCGGCGCGGCGGACGACTCTCGGCGCGCTCGGCGCAGACCAGCCTTTCGATTGGTTCGCCTTTGGCACCATCACGCAGGCCGACGGCAATACTATCAATGGCGTTGCTACGTGGAACCCTGACGCCGGCGAGTGGCAGAACTTCGGCGCGGGGCTGCCGAGCGCCTCGGCAAACGACTTGCTTTTTGCCGATGGTGTTTACTGGTGCACGTCGGGCGCCGGGCTTTACCGTCGGACGGCCGCGGCGTCATGGTCTGCGGCCTCGCCGCCGGCCATTTGGTCGCAGCCGCGCGTATTTAACAACCGGCTGCATGTGGTGGCCGGGGTCGGGCCGTCGACGTACGGGATTTATTATTACGATGAGTCTGCGGCGAGCTGGGTCAAAGCGGTGGCAGGGTTTCCGACCGCGCTAGGCATTACCGGGTACGGTTTTGCTGACGGGAGGTGCTATGCCAACAGTCAAAGCAAGTTTCACGAGCATGACGGGGCGTCATGGTCCGACGTCACCGATACCAACTGGTCGCAATTTATAAACAGCTTTGTCCGCGCAGATGGCGTGCTCCCGGAAACGGCGACAGCCCGGTGGGATAAAAACGGTAACGGCAGGCTAAATTTTTCGGACGTTAACGTTTGCGTCTATGACCCCGCCTCGGGGGTTATGTCGCTTTGGGATGACACTATTCTGGTCGGCGCGTCATTCGACCGATGGGAATGGGCCGGGTTTATCAGCCCGGACGTCATTCAGTGGGGCAATAAACGGCTGCTTGAGCGCGCGTTTCGGTATAGCGATTTCAGCACGCTCGATTCGTACGGGATTGCGCGCCGCGAAGCCGGCGGCATGCAGTGGGAGCTGAAGACCTCCGAGGCGTCCGGGTGGCGAGCCGCCAGCGGCGGAAGCGTGCTGCTTATCGCCAATCAAAGCAACAACGCGTGGAACGGTGCCGTACAAAACGAGTGGCAAGTTCACAAATGGGACGGGTCCTTGTTGTCGCAAGTCGGCGACATTCAGGCGGGCTTACCAATTGACGTTGCAGGAATTCCGAGGCAATAGGCGATGGCTACAAAAGTCTTTCGAGGTACGGCGACAGCTGTCGCCCAGGTTTCAACTGTGCAGATTACGGCGGACGACAATGCGACTTCTTACCGCGTTACGATTGGCGGCGTCACGGTTTCGGTTATGGGTAGCGGTACAGGTGTCAACGATACGGCTGCGGCGTTACAAGCGGCGCTTGCGGCATCGACACATCCTTATTTCACGGCTATTACGTGGACGGTCGCAACGGACACGGTCACGGGAACGGCCCTCATTGCGGGTTGTCCGTTCGTCGCAGCGTCCAGCGTGTCGGGCGGAACCGGAACCATTGGGGCGGTCGCAACGCCCACGGCGAGCGCCGGGCCGAACCACCTAGATACAGCCGATAATTGGTCAAGCGGGACCGTCCCGGCTAACTCGGATGTCCTAATCTTTCCGCAGGGTTGCCCAAACGTGTGCTGGGGGCTCGACCTGACGTCATTAACCGGCGTCGAGGTCCTCATTGAAGAGGGGGCCGGAAATATTGGCCTTGATAGCGACCAGTTCGCGACGAACGCCGCAGCGACCAGTTATTCGAGCACCCGCAAGACAGAGTACCGCGAGGATTACCTAAAAAGCCCCTTCGCGAGTGTCGTTATTGGTCAGCCTGTCACGAATGCCGTCAGCTGGACGTCGGCGCGCGTTAAGGTTGAAAACACCATCACGACAGCGTCCACGATAGAGGTTGTTAGCGGGCCAACGTCATCGGCCGACGACCCAAAGCCGGCCGTGCAGTTATTGGCAGCTGACGCCGACGTCGATGTTTATGTGCGCGCAGGCCCCGGCGGTGTTGGGCTCGGCGTGGACGTCCCCGGGGAGACCGGGACGTTCGGCGACGTCGTTATTACAAGCGAAAGCGGCTCGACTAAAGTTTCGTCTGGCGGGGGCGTGACGCTTACGAGTTGGAAACAACGCGGGGGCACCAATGCTATCAAGCCGGCCGGGACCATCACGACCGTGCAGGTCGATGGCGGAGCGCTGACGGTTGAGGGCGACCAGGCTGTCACGACGCTTGAGGTCAACGGCGGGACCTGCTACGCCAACCACGACGCCAGCGGGGCGGATATTGTGACCGCCAATCTCAACGGCGGAACGCTGGACATGACCGCGCAGGGCGCCGCGCAGACCGTGACAACCGTCAACATGGAGCCGGGCGCGACGTTTAAGTGGGATCCGGAATCGGTAACTGTGACGACATTCAATGAAGCGTCAGAGGCGGGCGTGCGAACGTTGGTGGCATCATGAGGGCCGCGCACCTTCACACGCTGGCCGACCAGTCCGTTGGGCGGTCAATTGTCTATTGGGCGGATATTCACAACATTCCGGCCGAGCTGGTCGTCGGAATTGCCATGGCCGAGAGCCGCGGCGAGCCAAGCTTGTGGCGCGCGGAGCCGAAGTACCCCTATCTCTACGACGTCAAGAAGCTCGGCCCGTTTCGGGGTTGCACGGCCGGCGAGCTGGCGGCGTCTCGCCCGCCCGCGGACTTTCCGAGTATTCGGGGGGTGTCCTCGAGGGCGACAGAGTGGTGGGGGCAGCGGGCCAGCTGGGGGCCGATGCAAGTTATGGGGGGCGTCGCGCGTGAGCACGGGTTTCGTAAGGCGTTTCCCCTGCTGTGCACGGCGTCTCGCGGCGTCGAGTACGGGATGATTCACTTGGCAGGATTCCGGGAGCGCTATTTTGAGAAATGGGGGTGGGCGGGGGTTGTCGCGGCGTATAACTACGGTCACCCACTCCGCGCTAAAGGCGGGCTTGGTGACGATTTCGTCAATCAGAAGTACGTCGACCGGGTCAAGAAGCACAGCTTGATGACGGCTGAAGCCTTCTACAAGGTCGGAGGTGGATAGCAGGGGGCGTGCCGGTGGGGTTGCTTAGGGTTTTTGTCTTCGTGGCGTGTGCAAGCTCTCAGGGCTGCGTGGCGCCGCTTACAGACACCGTGGAGCGGGCCGGCGAGCTGGTCGACGAGGCCCTAGACGCGGGCCACAGCGCATTTTGCTCGGGGCGTGCTTCGCTGCGGGCCTATCAGGCGTTTATGCAGCGACACGCCAAGAGCAAGGACGACATGGTGAGCTGGTGCGGCTGGGACAGGCCAGAGGTTCTCTTAAGTGACCCCGCAGAGTGAAAAGTGGGCCGACTGGGCGTTCAAGGGCGTGCTCGGTATTGGGTTCGCCCTCTGGTCGCTGGTCGTGCTGGAGGGAATGACCCGCTTGGCCGTGCTCGAAGCGCGTATTCAGAGTCAGAAAATCCCGCCGCCGTGGTTCGAGCAAAAGGTCGAGCACAACAGCATTCAGCTTGAGAGCATTTCCGCGCGGCTGACAGCTGTTCAGTTGGAAATCAAGGAGTTATCCGCCAAGCTAGAGAAATAGGCGGCGATGAGCTAAGCTTCCCTTAGTTTGGTTGGGGGACCTATGCCGGAGACGGGCGGGAAATTCCGAAACTACCTCTTAGGGTGGGCGTGGGCGCAAAGGTTACGCCCAGCCTCTAAGCTGGTGTTGCTCGTGCTGTGTGATAACGCCAATCACGACGGCGAAGTCGTCGAGTCAAACGCCCGCCTAGCCGGGCAAGTCGGCATTTCCGAGCGCCAGCTAGTACGCATCAAACAGGCCTTGCAGAAAACGGGCCATGTGCGCGTTGTGCGCGTGCATGAGTGGGGCTCGGGTGCTCGTTTGGCTGACTGCTGGACGCTTAACGCGCCATGCTTCCGGAGCCTAAGTGACAAAATGTCACCCCCCCCATTAAGTGACAAAATGTCACCCCGAACACCTTATAGAGATCCTATAGGGGTTAAAGGGGGATCTCCCACTCTAGGGGGAGATCCCTCTTTAACCCCCTCTGCACACAATGAAGCTGTGCATAACTTCAAGGTCACGAGCGCAGGAAAAGAGGCGATTTCGCGAATGAGGAGCACCGTCGAAAAATCAAACGGCACAGAAAAGGCGGGCAAGGGGCAATAGTGGCGATCCCGATTGCACTGGTAGCGCACACGCTTCGGGGCTCGCTAGGCGCCGCATTCAAAGGTCGTGCGCCCGGAACCCACGATTTGCCACGGGTCGATGTTGATGTGCGAGCCGACATCGCCGATATCACCCGTCAACTTAACTGGGTGCAAAAGCAGCAAGTCCCATTTGCGACAATGCTCGCGTTGACCTGGACGGCGGAAAGCACTCGCGAGCGACTCAAGGGCGAAATGCGCCGAGTGTTCGACAGGCCGACCCCGTGGACGTTGAACAGCATGTATATCAAGCCGGCGACCAAGTTACAGCCCATTGCGTCAGTTGGGCATAAGGACGAGCTGTCCGCCCCCAAGGGGACGCCCGCCGGCGTGTACTTGCAGCCGCAGATTCACGGCGGGCCGAGGGGGCTGAAGCGGGTCGAGAAAACGTTGCGGCGCCGAGGTCATTTGCCTGACGGTTATTTTGTGGTCCCAGGGCGAGCAGCCAGGCTGAACAAGTACGGAAATATCAGCAAGGGCGCTTATCAGCGCGCCTTGTCGAATATCCGTGCAACACCAGCGGGCGACCAAGATACACCCAGGGGTAGGCGGACAGAGTATTTCGTCGGTCGCATTAATGGCACCCTGGGCGTGTGGGAAAGGCGCGGCCGGGGTCGCTTGCGCCCGTTCCTGATTTTCGTCAAGCAGCCCCGCTATAAGCGGCGCTATGATTTCTTCGGCGTCAGTGCGAAATGGTCAGCTTTCAAGTTCCCGCGCTTATTCAGGCGAGCGTTGAAGGTGGCGCTGAGTTCGGGGCGAGTTCCCGTTAAGAGGGCAGCGTAATGAAACTAGAGCCAGAGTCAGAGGTGTATGCAAAGGTGATGGCAGACCTGCGAGCGGCGGGGGGGCGCGATTATCACACGGGCATGTACCGCCCGCCCTATACCCCGACGGCATTTACGCCCATGGAGCGGGTTATGAACAATGAATATCGGAAAGGTTGGAATGAGGCGCAAGCAGCGCACGAATCATTGGACAGGTTGCAAAGTGATTGAGCCTAGACACCCGCCGTACGAATTCAACTCGGCCTATGGGATAGAGCCTATGTGTCATACCCATATCCCGCGCGCGTGGGCGTCACTGGCTTCCAATAACAGCGGCGCATATGTGCTCGCCGACCTGGTTCAGGTTTCCAGCGTGCAGGCTCATGGCAAATGGAGGTGGGCGTGCACACAGCTACAGTTTGTCGCTGACGATGGGGTCATATTTAGATGGTCCAATATTGTCAACGTAAATGAGGGGCGTCGAATCTATAAGACATTGGATGGGTGGCTCGGCTTATTGTGTCGAACTGTGCCCGACGAAGTGCGCATCAATGTGCGATTGGGTCCCTCTGTCAAGCTTACGCGCGGGTAATTCGAGG
>JAAUYB010154860.1_pt1 | contig 20049 bp, 25 predicted proteins | sample 7278071 | NCBI WGS metagenome assembly JAAUYB01 (sample SAMN14350121, study PRJNA611818) | marine sediment metagenome | isolation source: surface marine sediment (1.8m) | place: French Polynesia: Moorea | collected 2018-08 | reverse complement strand
CTCTAGTCAAAAGGGTTATTCACTGTCTAATACCTTCTTTGCTTAGATAAAGATAAAAATTTCCTACTGACAGTCCCCACTGCACATCTGCGCTAACATTCGTTAAATTGCTCTGTAAAGCGATTCCCAGACTTAAAGCGGGTAAACTCATTAACCAAAAACTCAAGGGGATTCCTAACAGTTGTAAATAGATTTTATAAGGAATTCCAGCATAAATTATAATCCAAATTCCCAACCAAATTGTAATAATTACTTGCCAAGGATGGGGAGCAAGATAACCCAACATAAATAAAAAAATGGCAAAGATAAACTTATGGTGAGGCGGTAAAAAACGCAGTTTATTTTGATAAGCTAGGGAATCAATTTGATGGTGCATTCTAGAGATTTTAGAGGAAGAAACTATACCGCTACGCGAAAGGCAAAAGGCAAAAGTCCACTAGATAAGGGTTTCAATCTCTGAGGCTGTTTTAATGTTTTTGCGTAGTGCTATGTCTATCTATTTTGTCTTGATTGGCTTCTTTTCGTCCCTTATAAAGCCCAATAACATAACCGATGATTCCTGCGCCAACCGACCCCTGAACCACAAATAAAAGACTTTCAATTTCACCACTGGCAGGTTCTAAAAGAGGATTAAACCACGGCTCATAAGTGGGATGAATTTCACCGATCGCTTCCTCTGCTTCTCCATCGGCGCCACCAAATTCTCCCTTAACGAAAAAGAGGGGAAAAATGGCTAAAATCATCACGGCGAGTAGCAATAACCAGTTATTTATCTTGTTTGTTTGCATTCTTTTTACTCTGTTAATTGTTAGTTATTTTTGTGTCAAGAATCATTCCTTATCGTTTCTTTGGAGGTCAGAAGTAGGAAGTTCTGACTTCATGAATTACCCTTGGGGTTGTAGGCGTTTAAGGGTATCCAATTCTGCCGAAGCGTAGGATTGTAGCCAATTCCAAACCAATACAGTTAATAATCCTTCACTAAGGGCCAAAGGAATTTGGGTTAGGGCAAAAATTCCAGCAAATTTGAGAAAAGAAGCCATAATTCCCCCATTAGCAGCCGGAAAAGCTAAGGCCAATTGAAGGGAAGTCACCAGATAAGTCAGCAAATTTCCCAAAGCCGCCGCCGAGAAAACTCCCATTTTTTGCTGTCCTTGTTGGAGGAAAAAGCGGTAAGTTAAATAGGCCACCCAAGGACCGACAATGGCCATGGAAAAAGCATTGGCCCCCAAGGTGGTTAAACCGCCATGAGCTAAGAGAATGGCTTGGAATAACAAGACTAAACTACCTAAGACTGTCATAGCACTAGGTTTAAACAAAATCGCCCCTAATCCTGTCCCTGTGGGGTGAGAACAACTGCCTGTTACCGAAGGGATTTTGAGAGCAGACAAAACAAAGCTAAAGGCCCCTGCTAAGGCAAGCAGTAATTTTAAGTCAGGATGTTCACGGGTAAGATGGGAGAGCGATCGCAGTCCTATTATGAAAAAAGGTAAGGTCAGTCCCCACCAAAAAACGGCCCAACCCAGGGGGAGAAACCCCTCCATTATGTGCATGGCAGAGGCAGGGGAGGTCTGAACGATTACGATCAGGAAACTTGCACCAGCCATTCCAGCTAGAGTCAATTTGCGTTCAATTTTTGTCATGTTAGCTATCTCCCCAATGTAGTGACTTCCCAAAGGGGTTAGGAGATACTAAAATATTACAACTGAAAAGAGAGTGATCACAAGTATTTTCCATCTGTACCTCGCAGATAGTAACTAAAGTGGGTTAAATTCTTGGCGGGCATCCTGACTTACCGATTTTGGACGTTTTGACTTTGTTTAGTCTAAAATTAGATTCACAGTTGCGGGACAGCGATAGATTTACACCATACTTTCCCCGTTACCTTCAAAGGCTGATCCCCTTTGAAACCAAGTCAACTTTTACCATAGCATAACTTGATGATAGGGATCACTCACATCTTGCAGCTTTGTCTTGAATCCGAAAAAACTGTAATCTGACTAATAAAGCCAAACCTGAATCTTCCACCCCTGAAAACTTTGCTTATGGTCATTTCGATCGCTCATCTTGGCCCTGTGGGAACCAATGCAGAAACCGCAGCTTTAGCCTATGCGAATTGGTTAGAAAAGAGGCAAGACAAATCTTCTATCTTGTGTCCTTGTCCAAGTATTGCTCAAACCTTGCATTCTGTCGCTAGAGAAGACACTCAAAAAGCAGTGGTTCCCGTGGAAAATTCAACAGAAGGGAGTGTGGCCAGCACGTTAGATACCTTATGGCAACTCGATCGCCTAAAAATTCAACAGGAGTTAGTGGTGCCCATTATCCATGCTTTATTTTCTAGGGGAACGGCTCTGACTGGCATCAAAACTGTCTATTCCCACCCCCAAGCCTTGGCACAATGTCAACGATGGTTACAGCAAAACTTACCCAATGTAGCTTTAATTCCTACCAATTCTACCACCGAAGCTCTACAGAAAATCAGCTTTGAACCCACTGCCGGGGCGATCGCCGCCCCTCGCGCAGCTAAACTGTATCATGTCCCCATTTTAGTCAACCATATCAATGATTATCCGGATAACTGCACTCGGTTTTGGGTCATGACCTTAAACCCCACCCCAACCGTAGGTAGTCGTATCTCTTTAGCTTTTAGTGTGCCTGAGAATGTACCGGGTTCTTTAATGAAACCGTTACAAGTGTTTGCTCAACGGAACATCAATCTCAGTCGCATTGAGTCCCGTCCCACCAAGCGATCGCTGGGGGAATACGTTTTTTATCTGGACATTGAAGGGAACCATGAAGACCCCAAGATTGTTGATGCGTTGAAGGCTTTAACCCATCACACAGAAGTCATCAAGATATATGGGAGTTATCCTGTCCTATTGCTCAAAGAAAAGGATATAGCGCAACTTTAACCCCTATTTCAGCACATCTTTAAGGGCAGTGCGGGCTGCTAAGTGGTTACGGGTGGAGGTTAAAATTTCGATTTCCCGTTCCAGACGGCCTTTGGTTTCTTGCATCTCTAAAAGTGCTTGTTGTTCTGCTGCAACTCCGTATAAGTTACCCGCGACCCAATAAGATAGTTCAACAGGCAGTTCGGGCAAATCATCCGGTAATTCAATTTTTTGGTCGGTTAACTTGGCAGAAAGACGCACCACATCCCGCAGTAACTGTCCGACTTCAGTGGCTAGGGGATGAAGGTTGTCCGTGGTTGGCTGATCCTCGAGCCATTCAACCAAACCCACCCGATAGGGCTTTTCCCGTACATATTCAAGGATACGAAAGCGTTGTTGTCCCAAGGTTAAAATTTTCATGCGATCGTCGGGAAGACGTTGAAAACGAATTAACTCGGCACAGGAGCCGACTTGAGCAATCTCTCCGTTGACTGGATTAACCATGACCACACCAAAACGTCGATCCTCTTCTAATATAGTATTCATCATCATGCGATAACGAAACTCAAAGATATGCAGAGGCAGAGGACGACCAGGAAATAAAACAACTTCGGGGAGAGGAAAGATAGGAAGTTCTCGAACTGCAAGGGAAGAAGATGTCATAATGTTCAGGCGCGCATTTTAGCTTTTATTTAATACTGTAACTGATTTTTCTCGATCAGATCGGCCACTGTCGCCAAAAAAGTCATTTTCAGCAAAATTTTTTCGCTTCATTTGTTGAGGTATACAAAATCAATCTTCACCCTAAGTATCTTGTGTAGTCTTAACAATCTCTTTGAGGTCAATCAGAGTGACCATTTTATCTTGATAGGGGAGAATTCCTCGATTATATTTTTGATTCACTTCTGGAAGACTCTTGGTGGTTTCTAAGAGTTCTCGACGATCAGTGGTATAAGAAGATGCAGTCATGGTATAACTCCTTGTTAAATTTCTAAGTTAGATAGTTTAATAATTAACCCTTGAACCGATATATTATTAAGTTCTGGAATTGGTTGCTCATGGGGTAAATCATAGAGGATTTTTAAGGCATTTTTATACATTTTATTTGCTTTTTTAATATTACCTTGATCTTGATATAAGTCTCCAAGTTTAAAATATCCATAAACTGAATTTGAATCAAGGTAAATTATCTAATTTAATATTTTTTTGGCTTGTTCAAACTCTTTTTCTTCTTCATAAATTTGATTCATTAGATAATAAAATTTTAAGGATAAATGGCCAATTTTAATAGCAGCTTTACAATAGTTGATAGCTGTTTCATATTCACCTATATTAGCGTGGGTTTCTGCTAGAAGATAAAGAGAGTTAAGATCATGAGGAAATTGCTCTAAAATAATTTCTATTTCTTGAATAACTAAATCATATTGTTTTTTTTCTAAAAGCAGTTTGATTTCGTCTATTTTTGTTGTATTATCAGTCTTTGTTAAAGCTATTTCTTTTGATTCATTGAGAGACTTTAACAAATCCATTGTCAACTGAGATAAGGGTTGAGTAGATTTCGGAATAAAATCTAAAACAGTAGGATTGATTTTATTTTTTACTTGCTTAACTGATGAACATAATTCTTTTTCTGCTGAGCAGCCCCTAATTTAATCGCTTCTTGAGGCATCCCAAACACCACAGAAGTTGCTTCATCTTGAGCAATAGTCAATGCGCCTGTTTGAGACATTTTTAAGAGTCCTCTGGCTCCATCTTTTCCCACAACTTCAATTTCAGCAGAAGACTCTAACATATGGTGTTAATATGATAAGAATTATCAATACTTTGGGTAGTATATTCTTTGTTTATAAGATCGTCATTAACAATTTCTGCTGTTACAGTATTTTTCACAGATTGAGTTAATTGTTTTAATAATTCTGCAGCATCGATATGACTGGGTTCCCCAGTAACGGCTTCATTAACTAATTTTTTAATCCCAGTTAGCCCCCGATTTAAATGACTACTAACTTCGTTGAAAGCAACTTGATGGGTTTTAACTTGTTCTAAAATTTCTTCTACTTTTTGGATCAAGGTTTCTAAATCTTCTCGTCCTACCATGCGAGAATCAATTTCAAAGGTCTGTGCTTCCTGTAATAGTTCATCTAAAAATATCTCATCATCAGGATCTTTTTCTAATAAACATAAACCGGATTCTAACTTTTCTAAATGTTCTTCACTGGATAGTTTATAAATATTTCTTAAATCGTCATCTTCGGTAAATTTTTGAGGGAAACCCCTATTTTCAACAAAACACCCATTATCATATTAACCAGTCAAGACACCATGATAGATCGCACTCGTGCCAAACTGGCGGGGGCAACGGACTTCTTAGCCAAACCCTCGGAGGCAGCCGTTTTATTACAGATGTTAAATAATTTATTGCTTCACTAACCCGAGTTCGGAGTTAGAAGGGGCGACTTGGTTCTGTTCTGCAGAAGAGGTGAAAGTGCGCTCACTTAATTAAGAGTAGTGAAGTAATCGTTAAATGAATCAGGAATCTGTAACCATCCGTCTCAGGTAATTCTAGGATTGAGAATAGCACAGTTTTTAGTGATGGGCATTCTTATGGATGGGCTACAACAACAAATTAATGAACTTAATCAAAAAGTTACACAACTCCATCATATTGTTGAACAGCTTAGCCTACAGATGGGGAAGGTTCACCTTCACAGCGAAGCGGTAGTTAACGAAAAATTACCGATTCAATCCCAGTCTATGGCAAGCGCACCTCCTTCGGTTCCCCCCAGTGTACCGAAAACGAACCACTATCAGTCAGTGATGGAACATAAAGATATTTTACTGGATGATCGTGAAAGTCACACCTTAATTGCTCCCGAAGAAGAACCCTTATTAACCACCGATCTTCAAGTGAGACGATTAACCGCACAACTAACCGCAGCTTATAATCGCATTGCTGCCTTAGAAGAACAACTACTCGCTTGTCGAATGATGCCTTAAGAGGGTCAAGTCAGGAGCCTCTGATGAGATTGAATGGTTCTGTTAAGGGTTAATTATTGGGCATAGTGGTTTGAGGAATAGTTGACCCGTTGGGTTGAGAAGGAAGTAAAGGATTGGTCGGATAATTGCCCATACCATTAGCAGGATTATTAGGTAGGGTTGAGGGAAGATTATTAGGATAGCCTCCTGGTAAACTATTTGGAGATGGGAAAGGGTTCAGACTTGGATCATTCCAGCTGCTGCGGCCGGCTTCGTTTTCTCCAGGTAAGGTGGCTAAGGCAACGCGATCGCCCCCTACTTCGCGTAACATATCTAAAACTTGAATCACTTCGTTATAAGTGGCATTTCTAGAAGCATGAAGCACCATTAGTCCTTCTGGGTTCAATTGGTGATAGCTCTTAATCTGATTAAACAATTGATTGCGAGTGACTAATTGCTTTTCCACATAAACTTGGCCAAAATCATCCAAACTCACCACCAACATCTCCCGCATTTGGGGGGTTCCCGATGCTGCCTTGGGTAAATCTAGACTAATGGCTTGCTGACGGGAAAGGCCGACAGCCCCCAGGATAAAAAAGGTCAAAATACAGAAGATCACATCGATCATCGGTAAAATTTCGATGCGAACTTCTTGTTGAGCAGAGGCATCTTGCCATAACTTCAAGGGTCGAGAATAAACCGAGGGATGAGGGGATTTTTTTTGAGGAGTTTTACTAGCAGTCATAGGTCAATATTTAAGAAAATGAGTATATAAGTGCTTATTCGTCAAAAGTGTCTGTAAACTTTGAAGGAGTATTACCGGACAAAGCAGAAGGATTGCCGTTGCTATCTGACCAGCGTTGGCGATAAATCACTTCTAACTCGCTGCCGGCTTTACGAAAGACCCTGACTTGATTCGACCAAAGGGACTGGAAAATCCGATAAAAGGTCAAACTAATAATGGCAACAATCAATCCCGTCGCAGTGGAAATCAGGGCTTCTCCGATACCCAGGGTAACACCTGTCGTTGAGGAAGTGCCAAGATCGCTGATTTGGATGTTGCCTAAAGAGGTAATTAATCCTAAGACCGTTCCTAGCAATCCTAATAAGGGAGAAAGGGCAATCACCCCTTCTAAGACCTTATCCCCTCGTTTCATCAGGGCCAGTTCATCGTCGGCTGCTGATTCTAGGGCTAAATGGAACACTTCTGGGTCAGGATTAGCTAATCTCAGGGGTCCATAAAGAAAACGACCCAAAGGGTGTTTACTATGTTCTCTAGCCACTTTGGGGGCAGCATCCCAGTTACGGGCAGCCGTTTCTAGGATTTGATTCCAAATTTTTCCTTCTTTGAGCAGGAATCGTATCCAAAATAAAGAACGTTCAATAATGGTACTTAATGACAACACTGACAAAATCAGCAGGGGCCACATGGCCACCCCACCTTTTGTCATAATTTCTTGGATGTTCACAGTTTTGATTAACCTCCGTTGCTGATCCCCATCGAGAAACAGATTAACAGTTGTAATGATTTATTTACAATTTATTCGATTCATGTTTAGCAATCAATTATATCCTCAAAGAAGGAGATATTGTGGATTTGACAAAGACACAACCGATAGAAACGACTACACAAATATTCATGCTTGGAGACATCGGACTTTTAAAGCTAACCCCAGTAGACATTGCCGTATTGTAAATAGGATGGATGGTGATGAGGACTCTAAAAATGACCAAAGCCACCGTCGGCTTTCTCTCACTCTGTTGTTTGAGTGGTTTAATTGCTATCTCAAAAACATATTTCTCAAGCGTTTTTACAGACGTTCAAGGATTGCGGGAAGTTTCCCCAAGAATGGTTTTTCCTCAACCCACGGTTGAAAAAAGACGGTTAATTGATGCACAAACACAATTTGGCTTTAAGTTATTTTCTACCCTAACCAACCAGCCAAAAAACGAAAATATCTTCATTTCTCCCACCAGTATCGCCCTGACGTTATCGATGCTCTACAATGGAGCAACGGGAACCACTCAAAGGGAAATTGCTAGGGGTCTCAACTTTAGTCATGTCAGTGTCGATACCCTCAACCGTGCCAATCAAACCCTACAACATGATTTAAACAATCATCGCTCTTATAATCCTTTGGCCATTCATCATTCCCTGTGGGCTAGGGAAGGGTTTTCTTTTCGTTATCAGTTTCTTAAGGACAGTCGTAGTTACTATCAAACTAAAATCACCAATTTAGATTTTGCTAGTTCTGAGGCTAGAGGCATTATGAATCGTTGGGTAACGGAAGAAACCCAAGGCCAGATGCCAACCATTATGGATTCTACTCAGGCGGATGATGTTCTTTTTCTCATTAATACGGCTTCTTTTCAAGGACTCTGGCAAATGGGGTTTGATAGAAACTCAATCAAAGATAAACCTTTTTACTTGGCAGATCAATCGGTTAAGACTTACCCGTTTATGTCTCGCTCAGGGATGTACAATTTCTTGGAAACATCTCAGTTACAAGGGATAGAACTTCCTTATGAGGATGGACGTTTTAGCTTATATTTGTTTTTGCCTAAGGCTGAAAATGGGGTATCTCAGATGGTGGAAGGGTTGAATTCTAAAAAGTTAGCAAAACTCTTATCTCGATTTCGTAAACGTCAAGGGTTATTAGAATTACCTCGCTTCAGGGTCAACTATGAGGTAGATTTGACAGAATCTTTGAAAAAGTTGGGATTTTCCACCATGTTTGACCCCAGTCAAGCGGAATTTGACCAGTTAAGTTCTCATCCGACTTATGTCAATGGTCTTAAACATCAAACAATTTTAGTCGTTGATGAACAGGGGGTTCAAAGTCCTGCTGAAAATAATTTACTGATGGCAACGGCATCAAGAAATCAAGAAAAACCAGACTTTTCTTTTAGTTTGGATCGTCCTTTTTTCTCTCTTATTCGAGATAATCAAACGGGAAATATTATTTTTATGGGGGTAATTTTTGAACCTTAAAACTAGCTTAAACTCTCTAGAAAATAATCCAAGTCTAAATCTGATAGGTCAATGGTTTTGATGATCTTTGAAGACATTTGTTTTAAGGATCTTTCATAGGCGGGATCGTAATGGGTAATTAATAAATCTTCTACCAGTTGTTTCCATTCTTTTTTTGCTATCCAATCGTACCACTGACTTAGTTTATTCCACCCATAATAGGTTTTGAGATATTTTAATTTATCTTTGAGAATTTCGGGGTTTTCTATTAGATAAGAATATTCTTCTACTAACAAGTTGACTCTTTTTTCTAAAGGTAACTGAATTTCAACACAAGGAGACTGTTTCATCTTTTTCCATAAGCTTCCTGGTAGATAAACATTACCAATTTTATAACTTTCTGATTCTATCCAAATCGGTTGCTCTGCATGGAATTTTTGAAATTGTTGTAACAATAAAGAATCAAAATACTTTTGTGATGGTTGACTTTTTACATCACTTTTCCATCTTTCTCCTAATAAAGAACCCCGATGATTAGCAACTTTTTCTAAGTCTAGAACTTGATAGCCTTGTTGTTTTAAACCTTGTAAAAAATAGGTTTTTCCCGTTCCCGTTAATCCACAAAGCATATGATAATCAAACTGTAGTGGTAAGGTTGCTAACTGTTGACAGACATAAGAACGATAAGTTTTATATCCCCCTTTTAAAACCATGACATCCCAACCAATCTGGGCTAAAATAACAGCCAAACTTTGGGATCTTTGCCCTCCTCTCCAACAGTAAATCAAAGGAGTATAGCCAGGTTTTTTATCTAACAAATGCTGATGAATATGCTGAGAAATATTATTAAAAACCAACGATGCCCCTAATTTTTTGGCTTCAAACGGAGAGATTTGTTTATAAATTGTTCCAATTTTTTTACGTTCTTCGTTATGGAGAACCGGTAAATTAATCGCTCCAGGAATATGATCTTCGTTGAACTCATTTTCTGATCTCACATCAATAATTTCACTAGGGGGATTTAGTAAGGGAAAATTAGTGAAATTTGGTATTTTTAAATTCATCGTTTCCTGTCTTGCTTCTCTTTCAGTTATTCTTGCCAAGAAGAGAATAATCACTGTGAAATGGAGAAAACCCGCCGCCCCGTACCAACTGGACCGGGGTCAGGGGGATTTGACGGCAAAAAGAAGCGTTTAGGCTTCTGATTCAACATAAAGGAAGAGAAGACCCATCACAGCAAAAGCAAGGACGGGAAGTAAAGCAACGAAAATGGCTGGTAAGTAAGCAGCTGCGTATGTACCTGTCATTTGTTATGATCCTATGTTCTTAATGTACAGTGTTGACATATCCTGAATCCTACTGGAAAGTTTACCGAGATGGAGCAATTATAAAGATTCTTAACATTCTGGCCAGAGACAGGCAAAAAAGGGGAGGCTAATCAATATACTTCATACATGAAGAAATTCTGCTTTTCGGGATTTCGACCCATAAGGCCGTGGGACACACGGTGTCAGTCTGTGGAGCAAACAGAAGACCAACTCTCCTTGAGAGGGTTGGCAATTGCGATGAAACAGAAACCGAAATCGTGAGATTTTGGAATCCCCGCCATTTTCAGGCGAGGGAGGGTGTCAAAACAGCCAAAGTTTAATAATTCACAGAGAAATCCATATGGCAATCGACGCAATTCAACATGGTGGAGACCCTCAAGTGGGCAATTTAGCCACTCCCGTTAATTCTTCAGGGTTCTCTATTCCTTTTATCAGAAACCTTCCTGCTTACCGTAAAGGATTATCGGCTAACCGTCGCGGTTTAGAGATTGGTATGGCTCATGGTTATTTCATCTATGGACCCTTTGCCCTTCTCGGCCCATTACGTAACACCGAATACGCCAGCACTGCGGGATTACTCGCTGCAGTGGGTTTGGTTGCTATTTTAACCATTGCTTTATCGATGTACGCTACCGTTGGTGTCAGCAAACCGACAGAAACCTTAACCACGCCTGATGTTCCTGAAGATTTAGGAACCTCTGAAGGTTGGGGTGAATTTGCTAATGGTTTCTTTATTGGTGGTTCCGGTGGGGCATTTTTTGCCTATCTTCTTTGTCAAACTCCCTATATTGACCTAGTTCAAAAAATCTTAGGTTAATATTTCTTTACATCAAGACGCATTTTTAATGCGTTTTTCGGGGGTTAACTCAGGTTAGCCCCCAATTTTGTTATCAAAACAAAAATCAACAGTTGGGACAACACTGTTGATTTTAAGAAAAGATAAGCAGATGCTTGGAAACATTTGATCTTTAACTGTGTTCGCAACATTTAAGCCATATTTTGGAGTTCTTTAGGGTTTAAGCTGTCAATGATGCTGGAGGGTTCATCTTGGTTTTGATATTTGACCAGGTTGGCTAATTCTTGTAATTGACTAATGGCTTCTGCGCCTTCTAATTTCATCAGTTCTCGGTCATCGCGCATTTCTGTCCAAGTAATGCCATAGTCAGATACCAAGAATCGAATCAGGTGATCTTTTCCTAAACTAACCATAAACGAAGCACTATTCATTTCTCCACCACAGGTATAGCAAGAAGCTAAATAACCTCGATCTTCTAGGACAATAGCTAATGCTTGCAGATTCATTACTAAGTCCCTCACAAAATCACGATGTTGTTGAGCTAATCGAGTAAACACGTTTTTTCCTCCTGATAACACTCCTCATTATAAAACCTTAATACTTTTTTAAGATTTGTATTCTATTCTTAAGGCGACGATTTAATGTAATATAGGGCGACCTATAAGGTAAACTCATCACCGACTAGGCTAACCTAGTTTTTCTGGCTTGCCTAGTATCAAGGGTTACACTATAGCAATTGTCCCATTCTTTTTAGATTTCAAGGGATAGAAAAAAGAACGCGAAAAGTCCTTCATTGCTAGGTTTTCAAGTGATTTAACTCACTTGGAAAAATTAACATTTAGCGAAAAAACTTTACATTTATTATTCTTATAATTAGGATTGATAAAAGTAATTATTGACTTAATATTTTCTTAATCACTTGGCAAAGCGAGCGTCTCTTGCTAAGCTCTATCGGTAATTGGTTAAAAAGATGACCGAATCTTCTGTGTGGTGTTGAGGCGTTCATGAAAGTATCTAATTCTCGTCCTTGGTTATTTATTTTGGAATTTCTTTTAATCATCAATGCGATTGCCATCGCGGGTGGTGTAGGTTTTGGCGCAGCATTGCGTTTAAACAAACCGGAAGAACCTGGAGCTACCGTACTACATTCTGAGCAATCCTTTCCACCCCGTCAAGATTGGCCGGTAGGAGATGGTTCCCAACCATAGGATAAACAGCTAATGTGAGCTAAAATGTAGGGATGTAATCAATTAATTATTACTGATGGAAACATTAACATCCCTTGGTTTTTCGACCTATACACAATGGTCTATTCTTGTTACCATTGCCTTTTTCTTATTAGCCATTGTAGCCTTTATTTTTAAGTGGGGAATTCGTTTTCGATTAGTAGGAATTACAGGGTTTATGATCGTTCTAACCGTGGGATTGTTTGGGTTAGGATTAGGATTATTTGAGCGGACAGAAATTCCTGGAGCGGTTCGCTTTTCTCGCGTCTATGATAATGGGGGTAATCAAGTCGTTATTGTGGTGCAACCTTCTATTACAGAAACAGAACTAGAAGCCACTTTAACACAAGCAGCCAATGATTATTTTTCCTATGGAAGAACGTCAGGAAAAGACAATAAGTTAACCATTCGTGCGCGGACTTTAGTGCATCCTCAGCCTGGAATCACCTTACCTTTATATCTAGGACAAGTCAAGCGATCGCTATTGGTTCGAGAGGATGAAGAGATGGAGATTGATATTGATAAAAGTAAGATCAAGGAATTATCTAAGTATCAAAACCCTGTTAAGGGTTAATGGTTGATAATCTGATTCTATCTTGATCAAAAGAAATTTTTTGTTGTCCGATTTCAACTCTAGCTTCTATCCCCGCTCCTGTAATTTTTAATGAGGGTGGGGATTTTTTTTGCACTGTCATAATCACAAAAAATTCTTGTCCTCCTGTGGCCATTATTTTAGTTCCTTCATCGGTATTTTCGGTGGTAATTATAACAGATTTAGGGGCGATAAATGTTCCTTTCATCGTTGCTTGATTCTGTCCATGAATGATAAAACTATTATCTTGAACGGTTACTTTTCCTGCTGTGTGCATGATCCATACTTTTTCCTTAAATTCTTCCGCTTCGTTGTTACCAATAAAGCGATCAACCATCACAAATAATCCAGGAACTCCGGCAGCTTTACTATAATCTACAGCAAAGGAACGTAACCCCGCAATTCCGACTGGAGGTTGACTATTTTTGCGCCAATTGGTATTAGTTTGAAGAGTAACAATTCCTGAACCATCAGGGTTAGAAACAAAAAAGAGGGGTTTTGATACTTTCCAGGGAGAACTTTTTGGTAAAATAACCACATTTTCTTCTTCCCATTTATTGGTAGATTTTCCAGCTTTTGCCCAAGTTTCTCCTAATCCAGAAATGCGAAAACTTCCCACATCGGGAAAATGCCAAGTCCCACCAATTAACTCTTTTTTTAAGTAAATATTTGCCACAAAATCATCTTTATTTTGCCATTGATTTCTAAAATTATAAAAACCTTTTTCTTGATCAACAAAATTATAATCAAAAAGCTCGATTGGATTTTGAGTATTATTCTGATTATTTTCACTATAAAAAGTCAAGATAAAAGGAGCATAATGAGGTAGGTTAATTCCAAAACTTTGATTCCCTTCGAGTCCTAAATGTTTTTCAAAAATTGGTAAAACTCCCGGTACAAAATTCCGAGGAATAGTAACTAAACCAACTGCAAAAAGCTCCGAACCTGCATAATAGCGATGTCGTCCATATTTAGTCATATTTAATTGATTATTATCGGGAATCATACGCATTAGATAATGGGGTAAAATCCACTGAGCAGGAGAGCCGATAACTAAATCTTTTCCTATGACATTACTATAAGCTTGTAAGAAGGGAAATACCGTCAAAATTAAGGGTTCAGTTGTGTAATGATCTCCTTCACTTCCAAAACCATAATCGCCAATAGCAGTGGTTAAATATCGTTTAATATTACGTTCTGAAGTTCTCATAAAATGATAGATTTCATCATTAGATATACTCGGTTCATTTAAAATAGCTAAAGCAGCGAGTCCTGCTGCGCCTCTTGCTCTTGCATTCCAGTTACTACCAGCATTACTATTCCAGCCATTCCGAGGAGAATCTCCTTTTACTAATTGCTCAGTTTGTGCTGCTAACCAACGAGTAACTATTCCGATTTTTTCTTGATCCCAAAGAGCATAACAAAAGTCATAAGCTAAAGCAACACCTGCTACAATTGTCGAATGTTCTAATAATCTTCTGCCAGGATTTTTCATGGATTTTTCTACTATTTTCCAGCCAGTCTCAGCTAAATTTTGGTCATCATTAACTAAAGCCAAAAAGCAGTATCCAGAAGCATGATAGCCACCAGTTGGTACATATCCATCATAATAAATAGGTCGTTTTAAGCTTGTTTGTAACTGTTTAATAATTGCTTGTCCTTCTGGGGTTTGAATCGCTTTTTTTATAGATGGTAATTCCTGTTTCCGAAAAACAAGACGGGGATGTTCTTGAGGAGTCAAACTTTGATAATTATTAATCGGAACTGGCCAAAGTGGGGTGATTTTTCCGGTAACACTACCCTGTAAAAATCGCTGATTATAGTTTCCTTGGTAACTACCGATAATTTGATTTTTGTAAGGGACTAAATTAATGGTGTAGACTGCTGGTAATATTTCTGCATTCCAGGGATGAGTTTGAATATTCATGGTAATTTTTATTTCCCATGATTGATGATACTTTTGAGTTTGGATTTCCTGAATTACTAATTTCTCTAAATTGTTTTTTTCTAAGATTCCTTGATGATCAACTTCCTGATTGAATTTTTTAGCATATCCCCATACTTCAGATTCACATTTACCTTGATCACAAACTAAATCTAGAGTAATGTCTTGATAAACTGGTTTATCTTCCCATAATTTCCAAACCCCATGTTTTAAGGTTAAATGAATATTACCAGAAAGCTTTTTGAGGTTAAAAGAATAGAAAATAGGAGCAGTCGACCCTCCCAATAAGAAAATAATAAAAGGTAATAAGAGTAAATAGCGTTGTTTCATCGACTTGTTCAAGTTGCTCAATAGTTAAAGAATAGCAAAATCAAGCACAAATATCTACAAAAACCGTATAATAAATATTAGTAACTTATATTATAAGTATGAAAAACTTGAAGATTAATTATGGATAGGAGCAAGTTTAAGTTGTATACTTATCATTTTCATTAGGTAATTTATGAACGAAGAATCTTTTTTAAATCATCCCATCGTTGAAGAGAGTTTCAGGATAATTGATCAAGAAGTTGGTCAACATAATCTCAGTTTGTTAGAATATCAAATAGCGCGTCGTGTTATTCATTCAACGGCTGATTTTGAGTTTATTGATTTACTTAAATTTAGTATTAAATCTATTGAACATGGTGTTCACGTTTTGAGAGAAAAAACGCCCATTATCACAGATGTAACCATGGTAAAACAAGGGATTATTACTTTAGTTTCTAAAACCTTTAATAACCCTATCATTACAGCAATAGAACAAGCTCCTCAACCTCTTCCTGGAAAAACCCGCACTGAAACAGGTTTATTAGAATGTTATCAACAATATCCTCAAGGAATTTATGTGATTGGAAATGCTCCAACTGCTTTGCTTGCTTTATGTCAAGAAATAACTGTGAAAAAACTTAAACCTAGTTTAATTATTGGTGTTCCTGTTGGCTTTGTTTCTGTATTAGAATCAAAAAGAATGTTGTCGCAAATTGATGTCCCTCAAATTCGTGTAGACGGACGAAAAGGGGGTTCTTCTGTCGCTGCTGCTATTATTAATGCTTTGCTGATTTTAGCTTGGGAAAATAAATGTTAAGTATTAATAAAAAATCAAGAAACCTAATCAATTTTGAAAATGGGTTCAACGATAATTGCTGTATTCAAGAACTATTTTAACCCTTTAAAAATAACGAATACAAGTAGTTAGTTGCTATAAAATAAATTTTATAAACAATAAAATATTTATGATACAAGTAGTAGGTATTGGATTAAACGGAAGGGAAAGTTTACCCAAGAAAATACAAACAATTGTAGAGAATGCTAACTTATTAGTCGGTAGCGATCGCCATTTAAGTTACTTTCCGGAGCATCTTGGGGATCAAGTTATTATTCGTAATTTTTATGCGGATATTAAAACCCTTCAACAAATTAAAAGTTATCATCAATCTATCGTTATTTTAGTAAGTGGTGATCCTCTATTTTTTGGGTTAGGACGATTATTATTAGAACAGTTTGACCCAGCAGAATTAGAATTTTATCCCCATATTAGTTCTATTCAACTAGGGTTTAGTAAGGTGAAAATTCCTTGGCATGATGCTAAAATAATTAGTGGTCATGGTCGTCATTTGGATGAATTGATTTCTAGTTTACAACAGGGGATAGAAAAAATTGCTATCCTTACAGATAAAAGAAATAATCCGCAAGCGATCGCTCAACTTTTTTTGAGTTTAAATATTGCTATTAATTATGATATTTGGGTGTGTGAAAATTTAGGAAATAGGGATGAAAAGGTCAATTGTTTTACAACTCAACTATTAGCAAACCTTACCAGTTATCAGTTTTCGGATCTTAATATTGTTATTTTATTGCGTCAAAATGATCTTAACTTAACTGAAGATGAGCATAATAATTTACCTATTTTTGGGATTGAAGATCATTATTTTTTGAGTTTTAAAGATCGTCCTGGACTGATGACAAAAAAAGAAGTTAGGATGATGATTTTAGGAGAATTAGGTTTAAAATCACAGGAAATCATCTGGGATATTGGTGCAGGTACGGGTTCAGTTTCCATTGAAATTGCCCGTTTATGTCCTCATTCTAAGGTTTATGCTGTTGAAAAAACAGCGATGGGTATTAACTTAATTAATAAAAATTGTCAGAGATTTAATATTAATAATGTAACACCTTTTCAAACAAAAGCACCCAAGAAATTATCAACGTTACCATTACCTAATCGAATTTTTATCGGAGGGAGTGGAGGAAATTTAATTGATATTTTAGACGTTTGTCAAGACAAATTAACCAAAGATGGTATTATTCTTATTTCCTTAGCCACCCTAGAAAATTTAGCAATCTGTTTAAATTGGATTGATAAAAATAGTTGGAGTTATCAACTATTAAACATGAATATTTCTCGTTCTCTTTCCATAGCTAGTTTAACCCGTTTATCTCCCTTAAATCCTATCTTCTTAGTGAAGATTTTTCGTAAGACATAGTAACCAGTTAACTGTTAATTATTAACGGCTAACTGGTTAATCATGACTAAATTATTATGCTTTCTTTTTCTTCGCTTTTTGCTTATCTCTTTGCTTAGCCCTTTTTGCAGCAGCTTTTGCCTCTTTTTCAGCCTGAAGTCGTGCTTGTTCTGCTTTTAATCTTTCTTCCTCTTTTTTCTCTAAATAGTAATAGTAACTACCAGTATAAACCACTAACTCACCGTCCCGAATTTCGACAATTTTGTTAGCAACTTGTGAAATAAAATAGCGATCATGGGACACTAATAATACTGTTCCGTCGTACTTAGAAAGAGCTTGTTCCAGCATTTCTTTTGCTGGAATATCTAAATGATTAGTTGGCTCATCTAAAACCAGTAAATTAGCAGGTTGCAAAAGCATTTTTACCAAAGCCAGACGAGCCTTTTCTCCACCACTTAACCCCTCAACTTTTTTAAATACCGTATCCCCGCTAAATAAGAAGCGGCCTAAGAGACTTCTTACCTCCACATTTTTCCAGTCAGGAACCTCATCATGGATGGTATTCATCACGGTTTTAGTTAAATCTAAAGCCTCCGCTTGATTTTGTTCAAAATACCCTGGAATAATGTTATGTTTACCCAACGTAACCAGTCCTTCACTCGCTTTTTCTAACCCCATAATCAGACGGAGTAACGTGGATTTTCCGGCACCATTAGGACCTAAAAATGCAATGCGATCGCCTCTTTCAACGGTTAGATTAGCATCCAAGAAAAGAATTTGCTCATCATAAGTATGGACTAAATCCTTAATAATAACCACTTCCTTTCCACTTTTGGGGGCTGGAGGAAACTCAAAGGTAACTGTTTTCATTTCAGCAACAGGAGCTTCAACTCGTTCCATCGATTCCAGTTGTTTTTCCCTACTTTTGGCTTGGGTACTTCGGGTCGCGCTAGCACGGAAACGGTCAATAAATTGTTGTTGTTTAGCGATTTCTTTTTGTTGCCGTTCATAGGTATTTTCTTGAATTTCACGGCTCAATGTTTTTTGTTGAACATAATCAGAATAATTACCGATATAAGTCGTAGAAACCCCTCGCTCAGTTTCCACAATTTTTGTGCAAATTTTATTCAAAAATTCTCGTTCATGGGAGACAATAACTATGGGAATATTCAGCCCTTTCAGATAACCCTCTAACCAATCAACCGTTTCATAATCTAAATGATTAGTCGGTTCGTCCAACAGCAATAAATCTGGATCTTGAAGCAAGATTTTCCCTAAACTCATACGCATTTGCCAGCCACAACTAAAATCGCTGACCAAACGCTCACCATCATCCAGTTGAAAGCCCATTTCTGGTAACATTTTAGCAATAGCAGCTTCTAAAACGTAACCATCCAACGCTTCAAACTTTCGTTGTAAATTATCAAGTTTATGAATTAATCCATCTAATTGATCGGGATCTGCTGTTTCCATATCTTGAGTGACTTTAGCTAGTTCATCTTGTATAAAATTAGCCTCAGAAAACACTCTCCAAAACTCTTGATTAACGGTACGACTGGGTTCAACTTCAAACTCTTGGGTTAAATAGCCAATTTTAAGACTACTGGGACGAATCACTTCCCCTGATGTTGGTTCAATTTCTCCTTTAATAATCTTCAGTTGAGTGGATTTACCGGCACCATTTGCCCCCACTAAACCAATACGTTCTCCTGGGTTCACTTCCCAAGTCACATCTTTCAATACTTCTGCGTTAGGGTAAATTTTACTGATTCTTTCAAGTCTTAGCATTAAATATCCTGATGAGTTCGGCGAATGAATAACGTGGTTGACGTAAAGTTTTTGATGCTCTCATACAGTGTAAACAATCTTGTCCCGAAAAATTGTCGTGTTTGTACTTAATTTTGAGAGTTGATCTGATCGGTTTTGAGAAAAATATTGCCATTCGTCCCCGTTCAGGGTAATCTATCCATAATTATTGATAACCATTAACAACACTTTAAAATCAAGATGGAACAACGCGGCGTAACAGTTTGGTTTACCGGATTAAGTGGAGCAGGCAAAACCACTATCACTCGTGCTTTAGAAAAGAAATTACGAGAGGCAGGTTATCCTCTTGAAATCTTAGATGGGGACATTGTCAGAACGAATTTAACCAAAGGTTTAGGTTTCTCTAAAGAGGACCGCGACACCAATATTCGCCGTATCGGTTTTGTTTCTCAGTTACTTACCCGTCACGGTGTGATAGTTTTGGTTTCCGCTATTTCTCCTTATCGTGAGATTCGAGAAGAAGTTAAGGGTAAAATAGGAGACTTTGTAGAAGTCTTTGTTAATGCACCCTTAAATGTTTGCGAAGAACGGGATGTTAAAGGGTTATACCAACGAGCCCGCGCCGGTGAGATCAAATCATTCACTGGTATTGATGATCCTTATGAACCCCCTCTCAACCCTGAGGTTGAATGTCGTACAGACCTCGAGACCTTAGAAGAAAGCGTGAACAAGGTTTGGCAAAAATTGGAAGAACTGGGTTATCTTCCTAAACCGGTTGCTGTTTAAGCTAATTGCCATTCATCCCGTTAAAGCATCAGCTTAACGGGATATTCTTGCCTCATTGGGCTAATTTACGCTTAAGTCTTTTATAGACCAAATTATTCAAACCATCAATATTGACGTTCGCCCCTGCCTAAAGGCGAGGGGATTCTTCATTCAACGAGTTTCCTTTAGCGGACAGGATTTCTCCAACCAACCAAGAGGGAATCTCTCCTGAAGCGTGAGTTTGGCTGCGCCCCAACCTACTTAATCCTTTTTGCAAGATATTCTTTCCTG
>JAAUYB010131838.1_pt1 | contig 20067 bp, 20 predicted proteins | sample 7278071 | NCBI WGS metagenome assembly JAAUYB01 (sample SAMN14350121, study PRJNA611818) | marine sediment metagenome | isolation source: surface marine sediment (1.8m) | place: French Polynesia: Moorea | collected 2018-08 | reverse complement strand
TTCTTAATGGGAACATTGAGAATTTAAGTCGTCTCGTTGAGCAAGGAATTTCTAGCAGTGATGTGGAAAGAATCCCCCGTTACAACGGAGTTTAACGGGGGAGTATGTCAACTATCCACGGGTGGGATACTAGAACTATTGGATAGAACCCTATATCTTCGATTGTCAAGGTACAGCTAAGGCAACGGGTTAGGTTGCTAGGTTTTTAGAGTGGTTATTGACCTTTCCACTGTTATCAATGTTAACACCAAGCCGTCCTAAAAGGCTTGCGCTGAGTTTGCCGAAGTGACGGGGTTTTAAACCCAAATTTCTGATAAAGTAAATGTAGATGTTTGAATCTCAACCAATCTGTTAGAAAATGAAAAGTTTGTGGAATGACCAAGATGCAGCTAAATATAAGACAGATTTAGCCCTCAGAGTGTATACTTCCCGATTATTAGGGCAAAATCCTTCATTAGTCTTGCATGGTGGTGGTAATACATCGGTGAAAATTAGCCAAAAAAATATTGTCGGCGAAACAGAAAATATACTCTATGTTAAAGGCAGTGGTTGGGATTTAGCTACCATCGAAGAAGGGGGTTTTTCTGGGTTAAGAATGCCCCATTTGCTGAAATTAGCGCAACTTCCAAGCCTATCAGACTCCCAGATGGTGAATGAGTTAAAAACTCAGATGATTCACGCCCATGCACCCTCACCCTCCGTGGAAACCATACTCCATGCCATTCTACCCTACAAATATGTGGATCATACCCACGCGGATGCAGTTGTTATCATTACCAACACCCCAGACGGCAGAAAACGCATTGAAGAAATTTACGGCGATCGCGTCGTCATTATCCCCTACATTATGCCAGGTTTTGACCTTGCTCGTCTCTGCGCCCAAGAATTTGCGGCACAAAAAGGAGATAATACCATGGGCATGGTGTTGATGAATCATGGTATCTTTTCCTTTGGGGAAACGGCGCAAGAATCTTATGAACAGATGATTGTCTTAGTTACCGAAGCTGAAGACTATTTACAAAGTCATCAAGCTGGGAATATTCCCCAAAAGTCAGTAAATATCCCCCAAAACCCCTTAAGTCAAACCTTAGCCCAGTTACGTCATCAAGTGTCTGTTGCTGCGGGTTTTCCGGTTATTATGTCTCTACAGCAAACCGAGAAAACCCTAAGATTTGCTCGACGGGAAGACATTGCCACTATTTCCCAACAAGGGCCCGCAACCCCGGATCATGTCATTCGTACCAAACGCATCCCCCAACTAGGAAGGGACGTACAGGGATATGTAAATGACTATGAAACCTATTTTAAAGCTCATTTACCCTACGCTAACGAGCCGAAAACCATGCTTGATCCTGCCCCTAGGGTAATTATAGATCCAGAATTGGGATTATGTGCCATTGGCAAAAATGCCAAAGCAGCGGCCATTGTGGCTGATATTTATGATCATACCATTGAAATTATAGAACGAGCTACCGCTTTAGGGGGTTATCAAGCCTTACCTCCCCAAGATATCTTTGATGTCGAATATTGGGAACTCGAACAAGCAAAACTCGCTAAAGGGGGACAAGCTCCGGTATTTACTGGGGAAGTGGCCATAGTGACGGGGGCCGCATCAGGTATCGGCAAAGCTTGTGTGGAGTCTCTCCTAAAACGGGGGGCGGCAGTGGTAGGATTGGATATTAATGAGGCTATTATTGACCTCTATAAAGGCTCTGACTTCTGTGGGGTTGTTTGTGATCTCACTGATGAAACCGCCATTAAACAAGCCTTAGAGACGGCAGTAAGACGCTTTGGGGGCATTGATATGATGATTCTCAATGCAGGTATTTTCCCCGCTAGTAGTCCCATTGAAACCTTAGCAACGGAACAATGGCGACGTATTATGGAAATTAATTTGGACGCTAATTTAATATTAATGCGGGAGGTTCACCCCTTTCTTAAATTAGCTCCTAAAGGGGGCAGAATCGTTGTTGTTGGCTCGAAAAATGTACCCGCACCGGGGCCAGGTGCAGGAGCTTATTCTGCCTCTAAAGCGGCGTTAAATCAATTAACCCGTGTAGCAGCTTTGGAATGGGGTAAGGATAATATTCGCATTAATTCTATTCATCCTAATGGGGTATTTGATACAGGTATTTGGACAGAAGAAGTATTACAAGCAAGGGCCAAAAACTACGGTTTAACGGTAGAAGAATATAAAAAAAATAATGTTTTAAAAGTGGAAGTAACCAGTCATGATGTGGCTGAATTAGCGGCTGCTATGTGTGATAATTTGTTTAACAAAACGACAGCAGCGCAAGTTCCTTTAGATGGAGGGAATGAGAGAGTTATTTAATAATTTTCCCTGTTATGTCCCTTCAGAATCCTCTGGACTAAATTGGGACTAAAAAATAAGGAGCATTTATCGGATATTCAAAGGAATCAACGATAATACACAAATACTAAAAAGGCCGCAAGCCTTATTAAAAGCCGCATAGAGAATATAAGTCAGCAAGCTAAGAATGGCTCAAGGGTGATTTGAACACCCGACCTTGGGCTTATGAGTCCCCTGCTCTAACCAACTGAGCTACTGAGCCGTCATTTTCGCACCTTTGCCATTGTAATACATAAATAACAAAATGTCTACTTTTTGACATACTCCCGCGGTTAAGCTCGCGCTATAACGGGGGAGTATGAATGAAGAATCACTTCCCCATCCCTCCACTCGAACAGAGTTAACGTCTGAGCGCGGTTCGGCTGAGCGCTCACCGTCGAAGCCTCACAAAGTTGTCCATCTACTGAGTATTGGGGGGTCTTCACCCCGACATTTCAAGATAAAAAAAAGATCAGAGAAAAAACTCCTCTGATCTAACTTATCCCATCGCTCGAATCAACAGACTAGATGATCAGTTATCGTTTTTTGGGTAAAAAGGCCATGGGATTTTGCGCCCCTCTGCCATTAGCATGAATCTCATAGTGAAGGTGGGGTCCGGTACTATAACCTGTACTTCCCATTTCAGCAATTTGTTGTCCCTGGTCTACCTTTTGACCACGACGCACTAAAATGCGGCTATTGTGGGCATATAAGGTGATACTACCATCAGGGTGACGAACTTTAACCAAATTACCGTAACCGCCAGAATTCCAGCCCGCACTAATAACTTCTCCCGGAGCCGAAGCCATAATGGGGGTTCCTACGGGAGCAGCAATATCAATGCCCTTATGCATTCTGCCCCAACGAGGACCAAACCCAGAGGTGATCACTCCTTTACTGGGCCAAATATGTCCCGTAAATCTCATCGGAGCATCGGGAAGATAGTCATCAGGATTAGAAATCCCAGGAAGATCGGGACCGACATTGGTTCCTACTGGGATTTCAAAGGCGTTGTTGTAAACACTGGGGTTACTCGGAGCTACGCTCATTAATTGAGGTTGTGTCCTATTCAACCGCTCATCGATTGCCTGTTGGGGTGATTTTATTTCTTGGCGATCGCTTGCCCATTCAGAATTTAAAGCTTCTCCCACCACAGTCTTATTAGAGCTTTGAGAACGTTTTTGGTCTAGGGAAATCTCTCCACTTCTTTGACCATAACCCTGTTGTAAACTGACAATATCTGCTTTTAGCTTCTCTTTGTGAGATTCTTGAACCGTGGAGATTTGCAGTTCTACAGATTCGGTTTTATTGGTCGAGACAAAACTTCTAGGAGACTGATTTCTTCGTGAGCCTAACCCGTCAAACACTGAAGGTAAGGTATTTCTTTGGGTTTGTCTAGAATTAGCTACGGTGGTTTTTTGGGGAATAACTAGGGTTTGATTAACCTTAATCAAATTAGCATTGGTAATCCCGTTAGCGCGAATTAACTCCCTGGCTGAAATGCTATGACGACGGGCGATACTGTTGAGGGTATCTCCTGGGCGCACACGGTAACTTTTTTTAGTGACTCTTACTGAAGGTTGAGGTACAACTGTTCGAGGTTGTCTAAAAGATGTTTGCTCAGGAGTCGTCAAATCAATTTGTTGACCAACTTCTGGGGTTTTTTCTTCAGGGGGAATAACGTTAAGAGGAATGGGTTGATTTGGTTCTAATTTTGCTGTTGTTTGTTGTTGTAGGGATGGAACAACAGGAAGTGTTGATTTTTCTCTGTCTTCTAATACAGAAACCTTAACGGAAGTCACCTCATCTTTTGGCTGAGCCGAAGCAACCTTATTTTCTTGGCTTTCGGGAGCAAACACGGGAATTTCAATAGCCTGAGCCACTTCAACTTCCACAGAAGCTGCCACTTCTGGGACTTCTGGTTGTGCTTCGGGCTGATTCAAGGGTTGACTGACATCAGACACATCAGCTATTACTGTTTTTGTCTTAAGAGGGGTGTTAGCTTCTTCGGCTTTAAGCTCCGCTAGGCTATCTTGTAGGCGTTGACGGGTTTCTCTGAGGTGATCGAGAGAAGTATTAACAGATTTAGCCCCGACATTCTTATTCTTACTGTCAGACTTCGTTTCTGTGGAACTTTTAGGGGTTATTTTCTCACCCAAATCCTTAACCGAAGGAATATTTATGGTTTGCCCTGGCTCTAATTTAGCCGTGATGGCGATATTATTAATTGTGGCGATCGCTTCTGGTTGAACTTGATATTCTTTGGCTAATTTAAGAATGGAGTCTCCAAAATCAACCTTGTGCTTTAGGGCTAAAGGAGCCAGTTGAGTCTTTCGCGTCTCAGAGTCAGAAATATTGGGAAGACTGGGAATAGCTGAATGAGTCGTCACAGAATTAGCAGCCATGGCCGCTTTATCCTGACTCAATACCATTCCAGTTGCGCCCATGGAAATGGCTAAGCCAATCATGGCCGCTGAGCGACGAACACGACTTTTCTCACTTGAGGGTAGTTTATTTTGACATCCCTCTAGGGGTGATGTTTCCTCTAGTTTGGTGTAGTCAGCGAGACAAGAAGACATTGCTGTGATTTCGTTAAATGTACTTTTCAAGGACAACCTCCTATTTTGTGAGCAAGCGATTTTAGACAATAAGGTAGTCTATGGGGATGATTTTTAACTGAGTAGACCTGTCAAAGATTAGTTTTAATTCAGATCGCTAATTAAGTCAATATACTTAGTCAATATGTTATGAGAGATTAACTTGTTTTGCTTATTTTAAACAAGTGTGAATTGATTGTAATCTACTCAGCAATTTTTCATCTGTCGTTACTTATTGTTTCAAGACGCGAGTTGGTTGACGCTCCTACTATCTAAAAGGTTTCATTTTTCTTAGTATTTTCTACTTACAATCAAGATATAACAACGGCTTCAGGGATTTTATTTCTTTCCTGAAGGGCGTTGAATTTACTTTTTTGACGCCGCTAAAAACGAGCGACTAATAGAAATTTCTTATTAATGCAATTGCTCTAATTGTCTTAAGGACTCAAATAGCCCTATGGCCACACTAACGGATAGGTTAAGGCTTCTCACTTGGGGGTGAGGCATGGGAATATAAAGCATTTGGTCACAGGTATCCATAAATGTGGGGGGAAGTCCCTCTGTTTCGCTACCAAATACTAACCAGTCATCCTCTTCAAATGTACAATCTCCATAGCAGGATTTACCCCGTACACTAAACCCTAGTAACCGTCCCTCTTGTTGTTGATAAAAGCTTTGAAACTGGGCTAAATCCAGATGATAATGGAGTTTAACATGGGGCCAATAGTCTAGCCCGGCTCTTTTGAGATAGCGATCGCTTAATTCAAAGCCCAAGGGACCGACTAAATGTAGCTCTGTATTAGTCGCAGCGCAGGTTCTGGCTATATTTCCCGTATTGGGGGGAATTTGAGGATTGACTAAAACAACTCTTGGCATAATCATCTATAGTTTTTTTTTATCTATTACTCCCAAAATTTAATTATTGTTTAAGCAACTAAGAGGGAATCACAGATTTTATCTTCTAGGTTTTTTTCCTGTTGAGTCATAGTTTCTATTTCTGTACTTATGATTGAGGGGATACTCTGGCCAAGTTGATGTTTGTCTAACCATTGTTGAGCTAAGTTGCCATCCCGTAGTATTTTTTTAAGAGGAGAGAGAAAACAACTAAATCCGTTTTGCTTAGCTAGAGGCCAAACCTCTTGATAAAGTTCCTCGATCCAAGTTTTTGCCTCTATCTTACGGCCATCTTGCCAATGATAAAGTTGTGCATCTAAACTCTGCCGCGCTGCTGCCATTTCATTTTCATGAGTGATATTTAGTAGAGTTTCAGGGGATAAGTCACTACTCTTGAGGGGATCAATATCAGGATTATCTATTAACTGTAGAAGACGAGACTCTAATAAGGCAATGACGGATAATAAAGCAATAGGATCAACAATCAAATCGCAAATTCTCAATTCCAAGCGATTAAGATGATAAGGTCGATTATGGCCATTAGGACGGGCGGAAGTCCATAAATGACGGACATTTTGCATGGTTTTGAGAACTAACTGTTCTTCTGTCCAATCAATAAAATGGTTATGACTCTCAAAAAAAGGAACCTTTTTGGGGGTTTGAGGAAAGATCTGCCAACGGGAGGAATGATAACCCGTGGCTTTTCCATCAAGAAAAGGAGAAGAGGCACTTAAAGCTAGATATAAAGGAGCTTCAACCCGTACTAAACGACAAGCAAGCATTAATATTTCTGGATCACTGATACCTATATTGATGTGAATGCTGGCGGTGACAACATTGGTGCCATAAGTGTTTTCAATATAGCTATGATAGGGATTAACTGGATCTGAGCGATAAAATTTATGACTGTCCCCTAAAGATAAGGTACTCCCTGGAATAATGGTATAGTTACCAATTTTATGTAAATATTGTCTCAAATTCTGTCGCGGACGCACTAACGCACATAATAGGCGATCGTAACAAGACAGAGGGGCAGTTGTATATTCTACATTCCGATTATCTGGTTCTCGAACAAACCCGTTAAGATCCTGGGTAATGCGATCAGACAATCCCACAATTTCTCCTTGGGATGTGCCTGTGTACATTTCAACTTCAACGCCCTTGGATAGTCGTGCCATAATTCCTCTGATAGCTTGGCCTTTGTAGCCCCATAGTATCTATTATTAATGATTTTGACCGATAAATGAGCAATTATTTTTGTCTTTTTCTCTGTTTCTGGTTAAAATTTTTGTTTTGTTCGGACACAGTTAGGAGTCAGTCTCAATTAAATATAGTCAGTCAAACTCTCAATGAAGATAATATTAATCCTGATATTTTTTCTAAAATTATCGCTCAAAGTAACTTTATTGTAGGGTTGTGGCGTGGTTTTCATGAATTTGAAGGATTAACAGTTTATTATGGTTATCAGTTTCGCTCTGATGGTAGCTTTTTAGCTAGACATCGTATTTATCAAGAGAATCAAACCCTTGAAGATATAACTTGGCAAGGAGAATGGCAATTTATAGATAATACTTTACAGATAAAAGGTGTTAACTTAAAGGATAAAACTCAGATGTTGATGCTAGAATTTAAGTTAACAGAAACCTTTAACTTAGTCTATGAAACAGGTTCATTGTCTGATGAGTTCCAGACAATGAGTTTAAATAAAATTGGCAATTAAATTATAAATTAATCTTATGAAGTAGGAAACTTTAAGTATGACTAATCAATTATCTTTAAACAAAATAAATCTTTATGATCAAGATTTTAATTTATGGTTAGAAAATACAATTAATTCTTTAAGAGAAGGAAAATTATTAGAAATTGATTATGAAAACTTAATTGAAGAATTAGAAAGTATGGGAAGAAGTGAAAAAAATGCCTTAAAAAGTAATTTAAAAGTTTTATTAATGCACTTACTGAAATATAAATATCAACCAGAAAAAAGAACTAATAGTTGGCGTTATACAATTACTGAACATCGTCAAAGAATTAGAGATAGTTTAGAGAATAGTCCTAGTTTAAATTCTTTTCTGATAGGAATTTTTGAGAAATGTTATCAAGATGCTAGAAGGTTAGCATCCGATGAAACTGGTTTATCAATTAATCAGTTTCCTCAATATTGTCCTTTTTTATTTGATGATGTTTTAAATCTCGATTATTTACCTGATGATAAATCAACTTAAAATAATCCATAAAAAACAAAATGTAGAAGCATAATAATTATGCTCCTACAGAATGAATTTGTTACTATTTAGTCAAACGAGTTAACACTTGATTTGACCGTTCAACAAAGGATTTCATCCCTTCACCATCAAGTCCTTTTTGAGCAATTAAAGCTAAATCATAGATGTGTTGACACAACATTTTAGCCATTTCTGCTGAGGGAGAATCACCACTTGCTTGCACAATACTTCCCTGACTTAATTGATAGATATTTTCGATCAAAGGATGGCTTGTATTAATAACAAAAACGTGTTCTTCAGGGAAGTCCATTACCTGTTGTTGAGAAGCGGCCATCATTTCCCGAAAACGTCTCATTGCTTCAGGTAATAATACCATTGCAGGGGGTGTACTTTGGGGTGTATCAGACTTTAAGGACTGGGTACGAATATTAACCTTAGAGTTGTTTAAAGCTGCTTCAAATAGTTCCTTAATTTGGTCATTACGGGTTTTATTTGTGTTGGGATCAACTATTTCACTGGCCTTATCTTCTTGGAGTAAGGTATCATCTAATTCCGCATCAACACGGGAAAACTTAACCTCAGAAAATTCTTTTTCTAGAAAAGGAATAAAGTAATTGGTGTCAATGAAAGAGTCCATAAAGAGGATCTCTAAACCCTGATTTTTGTAAAGTTCTACATAGGTTGCTTGGGTGTCAGTATCGGTGCAATAAAAGATGCGATTTTCATGACGTTCTTGATTGCGTTTTAAGTAAGCTGGTAAGGTGGTATAGCCTTTATTTTCATAGCAAAATTCAGATTTTTCTTCTGTCTTTGTGGTGACATCTTCCCAGACATCTCCTTCCCCTTCTACTTGAACTTCTGGGGTTTCTGTTTCAGATTTTTCTGTCGCTTGATCGGCTTTGTAAGTGGTTTTATAGATAAGAATATCTTCAACTTGCTTCTTAAATTTCTCATCTTTGAGAGAACCATATTTTACAAAAGTTCCCACATCTTGCCAACATTTAACATATTCTTCGGGAGTCTCATCATAGATTGATTTGAGACGATCTGCTATCTTTTTGGCGATATGATTAGCAATACTGCGAACAGTGCGATGATTTGTTAAAGCACTTCTGGAAACATTTAAGGGAATATCAGGACTGTCAATAACGCCCCGTAATGGCATTAAAAATTCGGGGATAATTTCTTCACAGTGATCATTAACAAATACCTGATTACAGAAGAGTTTAATATGACCTTGGGAAACATCAACATCGGGACGCAGTTTAGGAAAGTATAAAATCCCGTTTAAAAGATAGGGATAGTCTGTGTTTAAATGTACCCATAGTAAAGGATCTTCTTGGTAGGGATAAAGATAACGATAAAATTCTAGATAGTCCTCATCAGTGAGATTTTGGGGTGACTCTTTCCAGAGGGCTTTTTGTTTATTAATTGTCTCATTTTCAAACTTGATAGGAACGGGAACAAAATCAGAATAGGTTTTCACCAACTGACGAATTCTTTGGGGTTCTACATATTCTTGTTCCTCATCCATTAAGGTTAAGGTAATGGTTGTTCCCACTTGAGTACGGGAAGATTCAGTTAACTCGAACTCAGGGGAACCATCACAAGACCAATGAACAGCCTCTGACCCTTCTTTATAAGATAAAGTATCAATTTCTACCTGTTTAGCAACCATGAAAGCAGAATAGAAACCTAAACCAAAATGTCCGATTAATTCATTGGCATCTTTTTGATATTTATGGATGAATTCTTCAGCACTGGAAAAAGCAACTTGGTTAATATACTTTTTGATTTCCTCAACGGTCATGCCAATGCCATTATCATAGATAGAAAGGGTCTTATTATCCTTATCAACTGTAATGGTAATTTCTGGTTCAGGAACATCTCCTGATAGCTCCCCTGCTAAAGATGCCATTTTCAGTTTAGAAATAGCATCAACCGCGTTAGAAATTAATTCCCGTAAGAAGATTTCATGATCGGTATAGAGAGACTTCTTAATAATGGGAAAAATATTCTCGGTATGGATGGTAATATTACCTTTTTCGAGTACAGCCATAGCGTTTCAATCTAGAATAGGGTTTACATATTGTTGTTTATTATTGTCTCTTATTTTGGCAACATCGACAGTTTGGGATGATCACACCTTAGAGATGTGGATATCCGTACTTTTGAGGAATGTAGAATGTAGAATTTAGAATTTAGAATTAATGATGAAAAGTTAGAAGCTGCTAACCAAGTCAAAAAAATTGCTGAAGCAAGTCAAAATCCTGAGAATGAAAGCTTACAAAATAAAGCAAAACGGGCTGTTAGTTTTCTAGAAATTATTGCCAAAGGATTAGAACCTGCCAGCAAATTAGCTAAAACTTTTCAAACTGCTTTACCTGTTATTATCAGTTTCTTAGGATTATAAAATAAAAATGTAGTCTAGTTTAAATGAATGATAAAGGAAAAGAAATTGTTTTATTTTGTTTTATATTAGGTGCTATTTGGGCTTTTATTCCTCTTTTATGCGGTCATCTTGGGGGGGCTATGATGTTATTTATGACAGGGAGTATTGCAGGAATTATACCTGCGATAATTGCTGTTGTAATTGTTGATAAAATTATGATTTCAAAGAAGAAAAGAGGAGAAATATCAATTAAAAATAGAACAATCAGAAAAATACCAAAACAAAGTAATAGAGGTTTATAAATTGAGCTAATTGGTGGAGTTATAGTTGGCTTTTTTGTAGTAATAGTTTGTTTTTCTATGATTGGATTTATGGTAAGACTCCTAAACCCTACCACAAAACTTTTTCAGCAAACCTTAAATAATTGAATTACTATAGTAAATCATAATTACGCCAGAGTTAATTTATGAATACTGGGTTACAACCTCAAACAACGATTAATGATCGCTTTGTGATCCTTCGTCAACTCGGTCAAGGACAGCTAGGACGAACCTATCTAGCTGAAGATCGACATCGTTTTAATGACCCTTGTATTCTCCAAGAATTTGCGCCAGATGTCCATGATCCCCAAGCATTACAGAAAACAGAAGAACTCTTTCAACGCAAAGCACAAATTCTCTATACTTTAGATAACCCTCAAATACCTCGTTTTCGAGAGTTATTCTCCTCTCAACAAGGGGACAAAAGGAGATTGTTTTTAGTCCAAGACTATGTAACGGGTTTTACCTACCGTGAACTCTTGCAACAAAGGTTGAGTCAAGGACAAGTCTTTACAGAAAGCGAAGTCATTCAATTTTTATTAGATACTTTACCCATTCTCGTTTATCTCCACGAAAAAGGCATCATCCACCGCGATCTTACCCCCGATAATATAATTTGTCGTGATGGGGATCAATTGCCTGTTTTCATTGAGTTTGGTAGCGTTAAACAGTTATCAGTGGTGGCTAATACCTACTTGAAACAACCCCAACGAGCAACGACTCGCATTATACAAATCGGTCAACCTGGATATGCACCCCAGGAACAGATTGAGCAAGGACTCGTCTGTGCCAATAGTGATTTATACGGGTTAGCTGCCACTGCCTGCGTTTTGCTGACCGGGAAAGAACCCTCACAGGGACAAGATACACACACCTTATCCTGGAGTTTTCCCCCAGAACTGGCTGTCAGTTCTAATTTAAACCGTATTTTGCTGAAAATGTTGGCAAAAAATCCAGGTGATCGCTATACCTCAGCCCAGGAAGTGATCGACGCACTCACCCAGTCTCCTCCTCAACCGATCACACCAAAAACCCTTGTGGTTAATTCTGTTGTGAAGTCTGCTATAATTCCTCAGACTTCTCATCAGGAAATTACGGTTTCCCCTAAGCAAAAAATAGAAACGGATATGACATTAACCACCAGTAGAAATAGTCCAATAACTGGCTGTTTAGGTAAGTTATTTTTACTTTTGACGCTAATCTTAGGATCAGGAACTATGGGATGGTGGGCAGGAAAATTATGGATTTCTCAAATCCTTAATGCTCAAGAAAATAGTCAACCTGGTGTGGTATTTGCTGATGAAGAATTATCTCCTAATATTAGTGATAAAGAGTTACAACGAAAAACAAAAATACGCACCCGTCGTCGTAATTTGAGCCTAGACCATGATTGGTTTATTGGAGTCGTTTATGAGCTATTTTGGGATAAATATCCTTCTCAAAAAGACAAAGTTTTGAATAATGGAAAAGAAGATATTTCTTGGCGAGAAAAATGGGATGAAACAGCGAACAATTTATTAAATACTGTGGAATCTCTCAGTGCAGAAGCATTAAAAGGAATGGGAAGTTATACTGAAAGTCAACGTACTATCTGGAAGCAACGGGCTAATAGTTTATACTTGAGTAGTCGCGCTTTATATGACTTAGTAGATGGGCGTTTTTTTGCTGCATTTCCTGAACAAGTAAACCAAAATTTCATTGATAAACCCATTGGGCAAATTTGGAATGCTATGATTTTAGATACATTAACTGCATTACAATCAGGTGATAGTTACGAAAAATTAATGGTTGATCTTGAAGAAAATAGGATAATTAAACGTCAAGAGAAATTAAACCCAGGAACAGGAAAAGCTTATGTTGCTAACTTAAATACTTCGGAAAAAATAGAGGTTGAGTTACAAGGAGATCGCAATTTATTATTATCTATTTATTCTCCTACAGGTAAGAATAATTTACTAGAAGATTCATCTAATCATCAATGGTCAGGAGAACTGATGGAAACTGGTTATTATGAGTTTACTGTGGTATCTAAAGCCAATAAACCTGTAAATTATAAGCTTATTATAACTATAAAAGAATGAATAATGACCTTGCTTTGGAACAATTTTATTATCTCCTAACCTTGCTGCTTGACGTTCCATTTTTAGAAAAGCATGATAAGCAACATCATCACTATAGGGTTCAATTAGTTGATCTAGTTTCCGTTTTAATTGCTGGACTTGTTGAGAATTGGTACTTTTAGCTTCTTGGAGAACCTTATAATATTCTTCTGCAACTCGCATAATTTGTTGATACCTTTCACTTCTCATCATTAATCTTTTTCTGTTGGTTGTTCAATAATTAAAACTGCCTTATATTTTCCCGTTTTTAAACTTGAGGGTACTTCAACTGTTACATGACCTTCATTATTCACTAATGCCTCAACTTCAAGGGTTTTCATATTAACGTATCTTGCCCCATTTTTATCTGTAATCTTAACAATAGAGTCATTATTTTTGACCAAAGCTTCAGCATATTTCCCTCTAACAGCCTTTTTCAAATGAGATGGAGTTAATTGCTCAGAATAATCATCTAACATTTCATCATTAGAGGAATTAGAAGAAGTTATTTTATTCATAAAGTTTTCGTTCACCATTTGTTACTTTCCTAGCACTAATAATACGGATAGCTTGCTCTCTTTCTGTATGGACAACTAATAACAATCTATTTTGACTAGAATAACCAATTGTTAAAAAACGAAATTCTGATATTGAATGAGTGGGATCATTTAAAGTAATAGATGAAAAATCTTCAAACACTGTCCTAGCTTCATTGAAAGAAATTCCGTGTTTTGTAAGATTAACTTGGGCTTTTTCCTCATCCCATTCAAAATTCGTTGTCATTCTTTCATTCTACATCATGATTAAGGTGGGCATTGCCCACCCTAAAATATTAGCTTAATAACTCGGTTGCCCGCTTACTTAAAGCTTCTGCTGTCAACCCATTAAATGCCATAATTTCTCCTGCACTAGCAGCCGTTTCTCCTCGCTTCCAAGCGAAAGTATCCCGCTTACAATTACTGCGTAACATAACAGGTTCTAACATAGCAGATGTTCCCCCAGTTACTCCAATTAAAGCATCACCACCAAACATTTTTTCAAACCCTTCATCATCCAAGAAATGACTATCTTTTTCGGTGCAAGTTTCCCAAGCAACATCATGGGGACGATATACACGACGAGGGCTAATAATCGAAACAATTTTCACCCCAATGCCTTCATCTTCTAGGTGTAAAGCTGCATCAAAAACAGGAATTAATGTCATGTCTCCAATGACAGCAAAAACAACTTTTTTCTTACCTTCACTGTCATGTAAAACGATGCCCCCATCCTGTAAAGCTTGACGGGTTTGTTCTAAGGTTGTACGCACAGGTAAAGGTGATTTACTCGCTGTAATGGTTACACCTTTGTTACTGGTTTTAACCGCCCAGTCATAACAAACTTGAATACTATTGGCATCACAAGGAAACAGAGGAAAAACGTTACCATTGCGCATCATTCCTGCAAAATAATTCTCAATTTCAGGCCGTTGATGAGTCCAACCATTGCGCCCTTGTTCTAATGCCCCGGCGGTGAATAAAGTAATGGTAGAAGGAGTGGGACGGCGTAACTCTGCCATCGCTTGGGTTACGGTTTGCCAAATAGGTAAACCATTGATAGCAAAAGATTCATAAGAACACCATAAAGTTCTGGCCCCAAATAAGGCTAAACCTACGGCTAAACCTGCACAAGCATCTTCACTTAAGGGTTCATAAACCTGTCCCCCTGGCCCTTGAAAATAAAGATCATCAACGGTAGGATGGACAATTTTTAAGCCAATATTGATATTATTAATGCCAGAAGCAGCATTACCATCCGCATTGGTGATGACAAAGTTAGGGTCTTTTTTGCCCACATTAACCACTAACTCCCCCATGGCAGTAGTGGCTACTTTTTTCTCACCATGAACCTCATATTCAGTTAAGGGTAATGTGCCCAATTCTGGTAAGGGTAACACTTTTTCTGTGACCACATGATGAGACGCTGGACCCCCAGATGAACGTTCAAAATTAGTCCGTACCAGTTGCCAAGCTTCAGGGGATAAAGCCCGTTCTTTGAGAGCATTGACAATGTAATCTTTTTCTAAAGTATCCCCAGGATATAAGTTATGAGATTGTGAGCCTCGTTTGTGAACCCCGGCCCCTTTGAGTTGTTTAACAATAAGAACGGTTAATTTGCCCCCTAATGCAAACTTAGCAGCTTTATCTGTTGCTTCTAAAATAGCTTGGGTAAAGGCGATACGTTTGGCTAAAGAAAATTGGGTACTGTCTACATATTCCCCAGTTTGATTAGTATCATCATAGTCTTTGGCATTGACTAAAATTACTTCTTGGAAGCCATTTCCTTGCCAATAGGCAATCATTTCTGCATTGGTTTTTGTTGATACCATGCTATGGTGTTCCTGAGAATAACCATTCCATACCAAGATGGGTAAGAAATTGGTAGCTTCGGGGTAAGCGGTGTTAAAATGACCAAAACTACTCATGATGTAAGGTTCCCCCAACCCCCCATCTCCAATGGTGACAGGAAAGAGTACCCCAGGATGTAATTTAGCCCCAGCCATAGCAAAATGTTGTCCTTGTCCGAGAGGCCCTGCGGGGTTTAAAAGTCCTGGTATTTGTCCTGAAAGGTGTCCCAAAAGTCCGTGCATCTCTCGAAAACGTTCCCCCATCTGTTGGACTGTGGTGATGCCCATATCTTCCAGGGAACGATCTAAGAACATATTACTGTAAAATCCTGGGGCATGGTGTCCGACTTCAGTAATAATGTTTTTGTGGCCTAACATCACTAAAGCAGCAATGGTGTCAGCGATACTTGCAAACCCTCCAGGGTGTCCCGATGCTTTGGTAGCGGCAATTTGTAGGGTAAGATAGCGTAATGCGTCGGCTGCTAGGAGGGTTTGAAAGACAGCGTTAGGGTCATTGGGGGAAGAAATAGTAGTATTTCCAGATTTTATAGCTGCTTCTGTAGTGTACTGTTCAAAGTTGGCTAGCTTTTCACCAAAATGTTGAATTCCTTGACAAAATGCGGGTATTTCGCTGGCGACGGTCATGGTGTGAGTTATTCCTAATTTAGATAACGGCAAGTATTAAAACAATCTTACAGGTCTGAGGGGATCAATTTTAGATATTATTAAGAAGTTTTAGTAATGGGAATTATTCTATCGTTTGCATAGAGATGATAGATTATGGTTAAGTAAAACTCTAATTTGATGGTATGAGTATAATAAATTTATCAGTAATTTATGAAAGAACCTACCTTTGAACAATTACGAAGTTTATATCGTCTATGTCATTTATTGACTAACGTAATGTTTCAACCAATTCATATTATTCGATTACATGAACGAACTCTTAACTTATTTATCCTAGCAGGATATGAAGAAGGAATTGAACTTGAAATTTTACCTAATAGAAGAATTGAACCATGAAAAAAATTGACTATACTCTTATGAGTGATCAAGAATTAAAACAATATATGTTAACTAATCGAGATGAGCAAGAAGCATTTTATGCGTATATGGATAGACGACATTCTCGACCTAAAAAAACATCTATTGCTTATGATGATCCTAACTGGGAAGAGAAAATTGTATCAGAAATCAATTCACAAATAGAGCAAAAATAAATGAATAATGCTGTTTATATAAATTATCTAATAAAATAAAAAGAAACGATATTAGTATCTAGTAAATAGCCCATAATTAATTATTTACGTCTAATTGCTTCATCAAAAATAGCCATTTGTTCTGGGGTTAACTCTTCTCCTATTTTTGACAAAACTTTTATTGACAGTATTCCACTACAACGCTTTTTTAGGTCTTCATCTAACATACTCTTAAATTCTTCAAAGGTTAAGTTTTCCATAAAAATATTACCCATTCTTCTATGATATCAAATTTTTCTAGTTAAAGTATAATTATTAAACTACATTTAACAGCAGTTTTTTACATATTCTTTAAATACTGGAGATAAATTAAATACAATTATGTCTTCATTAAAATTTTTACTAACTAAATAACGTTTTTGTAAAGATTGCAAACTATTTATAAAATCTGTTGATGATAATTCTAAATCTTGTCTTAGTTTTTCTCTAGTAACCATTGTATCAAATTTGCTCAAGTTTAAAATAAGTTCTTTTTCTGGAGAAGATAATCGATTAAATAATTGTCTAAAATGATATTGCATATTTGTCGTAATTACTAAGTTATCATCAGCTAAAAACTCAGAAACGTGACCAGCATAAATATCGTTGATTAAAACAGCAATATCTTTTAAATAAATGGGATTACTTTCATATAAAGTAATTAATTTTAACCAAGTATCTTCATCTTTTAGATTTTTATTTTTAAGAAGCTCAACATTTTCTATTCCTAAGAGTTCTAAACATTTGATAAGATATAGTTCGTTATCTAAACTGTTCATTTCTGAGCATTTTTCTTGACTAATTAAAATAAAATGACTTTGATGTTTAACCTCTGTTATAAGCTTGAAAAAGTTTTGATAATCTTGATACTCAGTTTGATATTGACCAGAAAATTCACCAGTAATAAAGATATTTTGAACATCATCTAGAACAATTAAGAATTTTTTCTCAATGAGAGTGTTTAATAATTGTCTAATTTTATCATCTGTGCTTTCTTTTGGTTCTTGCTGACATACTTCTAATAAATCATTTAGTAATAAATCTAGAGATTTAGGGAATTTTAGAGTTTTCCAGATAATGACTTCAAATTGTTGTAAGTTGAGATCAATAAAACGTTTGACTAAGGTTGTTTTACCAATACCAAATAATCCTAACACTGAAATTAAAGAAATGTTTTCATTAAATATCCAATTAGATAGGGTGTTTAGTTCAGTTTCTCTATCATAAAAATTGATGATTATAGGGGCTAAACTTAAATCTCGATCAATGATTTTTTTATTATTATCTTGATGATTAATTTCAGATTTATCCGTATATAAGCAAAATCTAAAATCATAACTGCTTTCGATGGTATTTATATTAATTACTTGTGATGATGTTAATTGCAGTCTTTCGATATTAGAGCGAAAATTAGACTTTTTTATATCTTCTCCTAAAGCTTCGGATAAAAGTTGCCATAACTGATAACCTACATCTCTAACATGATGCTTACTACGATTACATTGTTTACCTATTTCTTTATAAGTTTGTCCTTGCCAAGTTCCCTCAATTACAGCTTTTTGAACATCATCTAAATGCTTATCAGTATGTTCAAAAATTAGGGTATCTATTAAGTGTGAAATTTCTGTGACATTCATGGAAGCTATAAAGAATAAGGGTTTAAGCAATTATAACCCAATTTAATCCGATATTTTCTGTTATTTTTACAAAACTATGTTGAGAAATCTCCCGTTTAAATCCGATCTTTTTTAGTGGTCAATTGCTTCAAGTTTTTGTCATGATGATAAATGAGTTAACCAAACAGCTTAAAATCCTAGCTTTATCTTCAATTTGATTGATAGACTTTTATTTTTTAGCTGTAAGCAATTTAAGCACAGAGAAATATTAAAGGTATCTAGCTTTAAATACCCCATGTTTTCCCATAAGTAAGCTCAATTGCTTTCTACTCTTTTATAAATCAAGCAAGGATATATTCCTTTGCTTGTCATGTAAGTAGGAGTTTAAATAGATGAGTGTTTTTGTAGAACAATGTCGACAATTAGATAACTGCCTTAATCAACTTAGAATTGTTTCTAACGAAATTAATGATATACACGAAAAAGCTAAGAAGACTTGGTTTATTGACCCCAATGGTTTAGAGCTTCGTAAACACTTTAACCGTCTTAAAGATAAGTTATCTTCCATAAGAAATGACTATGATTATGTAAGAGAAGAAACCAAAGCTCTATCTCAAAATTTTGAGCCGTCACTAAGTGAGAGTGAAACTATTACAGAAATGTCAATACGCATTATTTATCTTGGCACTTCTATTAGTAACAAAGCTGATCAAGTCTATAATGAAATTGAAGACAACTTATTTGTTGTTATAGAAGATGTCTTTAATGAATTTAAAGAACTGGCTAAAGGATTTGTAAAAATTACAATCCAAGGTGCCAAAGCAGTGCTTGAGGGAGCCAAAGATATTGCTCCTCTCTTATTACCTGGATGGTAATCAAGATTTAAAGTATCTTTTTTTGACATTTAAACACATCAATTATTAACCTTACATTTCTTATGTTTGGAATCACAGAAGAAATGTAAACAGGAGGTATTTATGACTGAAAGACAACCTTATAAAAAATTAATCTCAGATGCTGAATCTTCACTCGATCAAATAGAATTAGAAATTTCTAATATTTCTGATGATATTTTAGCAGATTCAAAAGAATTGATTGATGGACTTGTTTCAAAATTTTGGGATAATATTTTTATGAAAAATCGTAGTTCTCAAGTAACTCAAGTAACTGAAAATTGGCAAGATGAATCAAGGCAAGAGCAAAAGCAAAATGAATCAAAACAAGATAAAATTGAGAGGTTGAAAAGTGAACTAGACAAAATTAACGGCCACATTGAAGCAGCAGATCACAACATAAAATTCGGTAATTCTACTAGGAGTAATCAAGAGATTGAATCATTAACAAGATCAATTTTTGCACTACGTAAAAGAGTAGAAAAAACTAAAAATAAACTTGAACAAAAAGTTATATCAAGCAATAAACCCAATATATCTGCAAGAAACAAGCAAAATACAAAGCAGAAAATAAATGACTCTTGGGAAGAAATAACACCAATTACTTTTGATAATTAAGTTTGATTTTTTTATTTTTCTTAGGTATATTAGCTAATGCTAATGTACCTTCTTTGAAGATAAAGAAGTATTTTATGCTTATGTAGATAGAATGTGTAATCGTCCTCCAGTTGCTATTATTGAACCTGAAGATTGGAGTAAAGAACGAATGCAAGAGGTTATTAATAAGATTAAAATAGATAAACATAAATAAAGTTTAAGTAACCTCTATTTTAGTCTGTTTAAGATGGCCATCTTCTAATTCTACAATGCGATCAGCTACGTCTAAAATACGATTATCATGGGTAACAATTAAAATGGTACACCCTTGTTCTTTGGCTAATTTTTGCATAATATTAACCACATCATGACCTGATTTACTATCAAGGGATGCAGTGGGTTCATCAGCTAAAACCATCTTGGGATGACTAACTAAAGCGCGGGCGATCGCTACTCTTTG
>JAAUYB010167000.1_pt1 | contig 20068 bp, 14 predicted proteins | sample 7278071 | NCBI WGS metagenome assembly JAAUYB01 (sample SAMN14350121, study PRJNA611818) | marine sediment metagenome | isolation source: surface marine sediment (1.8m) | place: French Polynesia: Moorea | collected 2018-08 | reverse complement strand
TAAAGGTGAAACGGCATCGACATAAAGGTGAAACGGCATTGACATAAAGGTGAAACGGCATCGACATAACACGTATGCGCAGCCGTTAGCGTCCACGACGTCCACGACGTCGACGGCTTTTCTTGTCCTCGCTTGTGGGGAATGTTTATGGTATGCTACATGGTATGAATACAGGGCAGTTTCAGGGCACATAACTGGGTATAGAGTTAATAATGCTCTAATACATGGCAAAAATATTGAAGATCCTGTGCAGGGCACAAAACGTGGTGTATAACGTGGTATCTATTAGCGAATGCGAGTTGGTTGGGTTTTCAAAAAAGTTGTTTTTGTTAAAAACAGATTTTACCTGTCAGGCAGCATTACTCCGCAGTGGCAGGTTGTTGGGTTCGGCGCGTGCATGATTCGCTTGTGCTTTCTGAGGTCGCTGTTCTTTGCACTCCTTGCCGGGCACTGGTCGCAGTAGTACCACTTGCGCGCCTCCGCCGGACCGTGTTTGGCGGCGGCGTGGGCCGTTAGGGTGTTCAGCTGGGAAAACCTGTCAAGGAACGATACGAATATTAAATCAGTGACCTTGGCACGAAGAGGACCTCCCCACCTCATGTGGCAGTGCTTGCACGGGTACGGCTTCTCGCCCGTGTGGATACGAATGTGGCGCTTAAGCCTGAAATGGAAAAAAACCAAGAATTGCGCATATAAGGAAAAAAACCCCACGTTTTTAATCCCTACTTGAAAGCGTCCACTGCGGCGTACGAGCACTGCTGGCACTGGTGCGGCTTCTCCCCCGTGTGCGCCGCCCTGCGGTGCCGCTCCAGCTTGGTCCTCTCTACGAATCGTGCGCCGCACTCCCTGCAGTGGTGCGGTCGTTCCCCGGTGTGGTGGTACCGCTCGTGTCGCCTCCGCCCGCCCGCCGTGTTGAAGCCCCGCGTGCACCCGGAGGAGGCACCAGCGCGGCACTTGAAGTCCCTGCTCTGCAGGTGGTGGCGGAGGTGCGCGCTGAGGCCAGGTCTGAAGGAAAAGAAACCGACGAATGATAGATGCGATAAAAGTAGCCTGGGGACTTGTAAAAGCTAGGGGGATGGAACGAGATTCACCAAGAGGGAAATAAAAGCAACAACTTTTTTGCTTCGAGTTTCGCGATTTTCTTCCTCTTACGATACTTTTTACCAATTTGGTGCGGCCGCGACATTGTGCCTGTTGTTACCTGCGGCGATAGCCAACAGGTTGTTGTTGATAGAGTTATAGTTGTTCTTGGGGAATGTATTTTTTGAGCACCCCAATGACCTCCTTGTTCAAAGTCGTAGTAATAACTTAGGTAGATCTTCAAAAGTTAAGGCAACTTTGCTGAAATGACCCCTCTGTTTGACCCATAGGTTTTGAGAAAAACCCCCAAAAAGACTTATATTGCAAATTTAAGGTTCAAGGAGGGCCAAGCCAGAAATTTTTATAAAAATGAAAATCTTGAGCACCCCAAATTTGCGTTGGACCGATCAAGTCATACCGGAATTTTGAGGTCATCTTGAGGTCAAAAAAGGTAGAAAACGCTTAAAATCACTCATTTTTTCTGGTGCTTTTATCGGGAACAGATGAAGACACTTTGACTTTGAAAGTCTTTTCAATCTTAGTCAGTCCTTTTTTGAAAATCCTCACCGCAGGTCGTCCAACTTAGTCTGTTCTTGTTTAAACTCTCACTTTGTGGTGAATCCCTTTTCGCACACACTGCACTTGTGCGGCTTGTGCCCGAGGTGCGTCCGCTGGTGCTCCTTAAGGCGGGAGCGGCTCTTGCACGCGTACGAGCACCCGTTGTAGCGGCAGACGTGGGGCTTCAGGCAGGGGGCGGGGGCGGAGGAGGTCATGGCGGACGGAGGCCGCCGCTCCTCCAAGTTGGAGGAATATTTAGATAAATGTTAGTGTTTGGCGGCTGGTGGCGGTGCTCCTGCTCTCGCTAGGGATCGCCATCTCGAGAGATGATCTGCCTCTGCCTGTCACAATTTCATTGGAAGCGGAGAAGAATCCTCAGGGCAATTTTATTTTCGCAGGAATCAAATATTCAAATGTTCAATTATTTCTTGTAGGAATTTAAGGCAGATCGAATATTTTCCTATTTCTTCTTTCCAGGTTGGGGCGGCGGCTACATCGACGAGCCCATCTCCAAGATCCTGAACGGCCTGCAGACGGCGGATCAGGTCAAACTAGACAGGTGGCAGCTAAAGGTCACAAGGTGAGAGAACAAACAAGAAAGAATATAATTATCATGACAAAAGCATATTCATTTTAGTTCACGTAAAACTGTGCCCAAATGTAACTCATCTCTCTAACCCCAACTCTTCTCTTTGCGGAATCGAGGTTGCAAGAAAAGAATGTTCCATCTTTACGAAACACTTTTTGCGGGAAAACGAAAAACAATTTTTCTACTTTTCAATTTGTCTTTATGGAGTGAGAGAAAAGCCGTGTTCCGTGTGCGTGACCTCTCCTTGACCTCGATTTGACCTCACCCGAAGGGCCCCACTTCGTCTCCTTGTAAAGGTAAGCCCCTGTTAACTCCCCTGCTGCCCTTTCAGGAACCCCGACTTTGCCTCTACGGACGAGAAGGGCAGCGACGGCCTCCCCTTGTCCGTGGTCAACAACTACTTCTCCCTGGGCGTGGACGCGCAGATCGCCCTCCAGTTCCACGAGGCCAGGGAGGCCAACCCGCAAAAGTTCAACTCGAGGATCAGGAACAAGATGTTCTACGGGCAGGCCGGGGGGAAGGACCTCCTCCTGCGCAAGTGGAAGGACCTCTCGGAGGAGGTCACGGTGGAGTGCGACGGGCAGGACATCACGCCAAAGCTGCGCAAGCACGGAGTCCACTCGGTCCTGTTCGCCAACATCCCCTCCTTCGGGTCTGGCACCCGGCCGTGGGACCCCTCGCGGGGCGACCAGCGCATGGACGACGGCCTCATCGAGGTCATCGGGCTGACCACCTACCAGATGCCGCTGCTGCAGGCCGGCAGCCACGGCACCTGCATCACCCAGTGCCGCTCGGCCGTGGTGCGCACCCACAAGACCATCCCCATGCAGGTGGACGGCGAGGCCTGCCGCGTCAACCCGGCCATCATCGAGCTGGGCCTGCTCAACCAGGTGCCCATCCTAGCCAAACGCAAGGGCGACTCCTCCAAGGGGCACCTGTCCTACCGCGAGCCCGAGCGCCCGCTCCTGGTGCGCGTCTGCCAGATCAGGATGCGACACTACGAGCTGCACCACTGCGACAAGTCCAGGCTAAAGGACCTCTCAGCCCCTCTGTGCGAGGTGGAGGCCTCCAGCAAGACGGACCTCGAGCAGCTCAGGAAGCTCATCAACAAGTCCATCAAGCCGCCCATGTCCTGCCCGCCTCCGTCCACCAAGGACGCCTCCTCCTCCTCCTCCGGCGGCGGTGCCTCAGGTACAGCGGACGCCGAGAAGCAAACCCTCAAGATACCTGACGACCCCTCCGCCGCAGCCGCCCTAAGCCAAACCGGCCACTCCGACTTGCCCCCTCCCTCGCCTGATTGGAACTTCACTGACGCTGTGACTGCGGCCAGGTTCTTCCGCATAGACCGCGCGCAGGAGTCACTCCACTACGTCATGGACATCTGCGACGTGGCGGTCGACGACGACACGGGCAAGGGCACCTGCACGCTCTTCATCGTGCCTGATGAAGACAACGAGGACGAGGGTGAGTTAGGATAGTAAAGCACCACATTTTTCCGTAATTTAATTTGTTTTTTTTTCTTTTCGCAGTAGACCTTGAGCGTTCTCCCCTCCGTCAAGTGTGCTCCAACCCCGCTCCGCCCAAGCCCTCCCCGAGCCTCCTCTCGGCCGCCTCTCCCTCCGGCGGCAAGAAGAGCCCTAGCCCCAAACGTCCTGTGGGGCGCACCGACGAGCCCCTCCCTCCCGTTCAGAAGACCCTGAGCAACGGCTCCTCCTCCGGCGCCGCCGGCGGGGTCGCCCCCTCCTCTTCCAACCTCCGCTCGTCCCACACCGACTTTGACGACGAGCCCTGCGAGATGATCAACAACAACGTGCCCAAGGCCGACCACGTCTCTCTCTCGCCCAGCGGCGGCGGCGGCGGCGGCGGCGGCGTCCCCCCTAGAGGTGGCGTCGGCGTCGTCGGCCGCGTGGCCCTCCCGCCCCCTCATCCCAGCCCGGCCACCCGACAGGTGCTGGAGAAGACGACCGAGGGCGTGCTCAAGGCCGCCAGACTGGGGGACCTCAAGATGTTGTCGGAGCTGCACGCGGCAGAGTACTCGCTCCTCTCCATAGACGAGACGGGGAAGACAGCACTGCACTACGGCGCGAGGTTCGGACATAAAGAGGTGAGATTTCAACAACTTACATGGCAAATATTTCAGAGGTTTTTTGTTTGTTCCTTTTGGGTGTTAGCTTTTGTTTTACTTGTTGCCTGATACTAAGGTCATACGTTAAGGATGACGTGGCAACAGTTCAAAAAAGTATTTTCAATATAAAATTGGCGCAGTCGGTAGGATATTATGGATGGACTATGTAAAAGTAAAGAAAGGTTACGGCCTTGACAGCACATTTTATTGGAAAAGTAGCCTAATTGTTCCTTCTTCCAACATTTGTCAGCACCAGTCGGCTGTTATCATTTTCATGTCATTACACATAATCAAAGTAGATCAAAGTAGCCGTGGATCTAAGCAAGACAACAATTCGGTCTGATAAAAGTGCTGCAAACAGTACTCTGCTCGACGAGACCGCCATCTATATTTGCAGAATTGTTCGGCTCTCCCCAAAAGGCCTAAGCATAAAGCGCCATCTGATGCGCAAAAAAGGCAGGCGGAGGCCCATGCACAGTGCGAGTCAGGGGCTCCTTCGTACTCACGACACCGGCTTTCTCACGGCTGTTGTCCTGTTTGCCAAAAAAATCTCGTCATTCTCGTGTCGGCTTCCTCCGTCCTGTTCCGCGTGGTAGGCTGGCTCCATAGTGAGATCCATGGAGCACTGTACTGGTTTAATGCATTACGAAAGCTTTTTAAGCCTTCTTGGCCGTCATATATATTTAGGGTCACCCGTGCTCTGTGACTTGGCAGTCGCGCAAAGTTGTGAATATTCACTCGCTTTATCAAATTACTTTACAGGCACAATAGAAACGATTTGTCTGACATTTTATTAGTTTTGTTTCCGATACGCCCATGCACTCAGTGCTCCTTTTCATTTGTCGAAGGAAAAAGTTTGGGATAATACAGGGCCTTAAGCATAACTGTTGAAAGTATTGCATCCCAACCAATAGTGTCGACACTTTATTTAGTGGGTCGATGTCGTCCCGGCACTATGCAGTCACCACGACAGTCGGCAGCCAACACTTGCTTTTATTTAGTTCTTTACTTTGATTTTGACTCAGATGATAGACCCGCCCTCTACATTCCAACGATGTCTGTCCTCGAGGTATCCGAAGAAAATGTCACTGTCACCTTAGGGAAGGAAAGCCCTAGCCCAAGTATTCTTCCTCTGAGATCATAAATCCTGAAAAGTTTCCAGTTCATCGGCATTGACGTTTTCTTTTTCCGTCTTTTTCAGGTGGTCAAGTTCCTGATCTCCCATGCCCCCGCCTGCATTCTTGACCTGGCCGACAACGAGAAGGGCCAGACGGCGCTGCACAAGGCGGCCGCCTACAAGCGGAGGACCATCTGCTGCCATTTAGTGGCCGCCGGGGCGTCCCTCCTCATCCCGGACGCCGCCGGGCTCCTCCCGCGGCAGCTGGCGGCGGCGGCGGACGACGCGGACCTCGCCGCCTACCTACAGAGCCAGGAGGAGTTCCAGCGGGAGAAGGCCGAGGGGATACAGCTGGAGGAGGGCACGGAGACGCCGGTCTGATGAGAGAGAGAGAGAGACAAAAGCCTGTGGCAAAAACACCAATTGCATTCTGTGATGGCGGAGGAAACCAGTACCATATCAGCCAAGAGACTATTATTTACTAAGAACTTTTTCGAGAGAAGAGGGGCGAGAAGGGCGAATGAGAGTGTCTGAGTCGGAATGCCCCCTTTCGTCCGCAAAGACTCCAGTTTTCTACTACCGTGGCGCGAAATGAACATTTGCTACCTTGGTCGACCGGCCGTTTTGACGGAGAAATGCGGAAGTGACGGCAAGAGAAACATTCGATCCTCCTACCACATTATCACAACTACGGGGACAACCACCACGTATACTCTCGTCCTTTTTACCAATCTTTTTCCAAGCTGGAAGCTGTGTGATCCAATTTTCCCCTCCCGGTCCTACTTACTTACACATACATCTCTACCACCAAGTACTCTTTGACTTCGTATGACTCCAGGACACTTTACTACAAGATGCATTTAAGCTGAAAAGAAAAAAAAGAAGGTACATATTTTTTATCCCCGAATCTGTCCCTACGTGGGGGCGGGTTCAGATGAAGAGTAAGTGTGTTTATAACACACATTGCGTGTAATACAAGTCATACAGTTTGCCCCCTTTTCTCAGGCCTTCCCTCCCTCCCCTTCCTCAAATTCTCTTGTTCAAAAAGTGTGAACTACTCTTCCCTAATAATCGAGAAATCCTACCTTCTCCGTCTAAAAATGAGTCCAGATTCCCTCAAATCCAGAGTCCCCCCGAAACTCCAAAGAGGGAACTACGTATAACGCCAAGTTATCGTCTTATTACCTGTACACCTTACTTACCTGCACCGTAAATATTAAGAGGGATCTCTCTCAGCCTCTGCCGCCGTAAACGTTCGCGAAGTGTTTTTGCCTGGCCGGTAAGGGCCGGTAACACCTAAAAGCGAATACGGCATAGGGGGCAGAGCGTCTTCTATGGTTCACACTAGTATTTCCCAGGAAATCCCAGGTTGAAGTTGTATAACTTCATTTCACAAACGACAAAGCCTCCCCCTCGCCACACGACAAATCAAAAAGGCCCTCTCCAACACTCACTCACCCCCAAAAGAAGAACAAAGTAGCTGATCTTGGACAAAGTACTGGAAAAACCTTGTACCGTTGTCAATGCCCCATCCTCCTCCCACCACCTAAGTCCATCGATCCCACAGGGCTCCCACCCTAAAGGATCCCACCCTGGCGGCCTAGAAGAAGGCCGTCGCGCCTGCTGCCTCCTTTATTCAGTGTACGTGATATAGAGATAAAAAATATATATTCTCAGTAGTTCCACCGCCATCTCTCCTATAAATCCCTCTACTCTATTATTACTATTGCTACCACCTCACCGATGTGTGCCAAGAGAAGTTCTCGTAATTACATTCTTCGTCTCCTACTCCCAAACGCAAGTTGGTCATATCTTAAAGATTTAGACTTTTCGGTACTTTCTGAATTCTTGCAAACCCACTTTGCCTTTTATGTTGGCCTCTGCCGACAAAAACAAAAATTTTGAGCCGTCGCCAGCAAAGCAATAGCCAAAGGGTTTTCCTTAAATTTAGCGCAAAGTTGCGTTTTCACATTATCGGCAGAAAGAAAGGTATTGGCAGGAAGTTTTAAGTTCTCTCTTTTTGCGTCGCACTTCTGTACACTATTAAGTTTTCCGCGTGTTTAAAAAAACTGAATTGTGATGATACTTGATAATTAGTACACATATTGCTACTCTCGCTGCTACCACACCATGTGCATAATTTTGTCCGCACCAAGTTTTTCCTCCTTGAAATACAAAGTTGCGTTGCATCTAGAGGAAATGACTGTGACTTGAATCAATTTCACTTTGCAAAAAGTTGCTTTGAATTTCAGTTATGTTTTATGCGGATTTTTTTATTCTGTTTCAGTCATTTTTTTCTGTTTCGTACTTGTTTTCCCAGATTCGAAAGAAGGATCAGAGACATGGCGAGCAAGTCTTCGTCCGACACCAAGTCCGCGGTGCTGTCCTACCTGACTGCCCAGAACCGCCCCTACTCCACCAACGACGTCGTCTCCAACCTCCACAACGAGCACGGGAAGACGGCCGTGCAGAAGGCGCTAGACATACTCGTCGCCGAGGGGAAGGTCGGGGAGAAGGTTCGGTTCTATTCGGGGATGGGAAGGTGTTTTAGCGGTCTTGAAAATTGATTTCTTGTTAGGTGAACGGCAAGCAGAAGGCCTATGTGGTCGAGCAGTCTACCCAGCCGACGGCGAGCGACGCCGAGCTGGCAGAGCTGGACAAGAAGCTGAAGGAGGCCGAGGAGTCTGCGCGCAAGACCAAACTGGAGGCGGACAAAGCGGAGGGATTTGTGCGCGGGATGGCGGCGCTCCCCGTCACGGAGGAGGTGCTGAGGCAGATCGCGGGTCTGGAGGAGGAGGTGCGGGCCATGGAGGCCAAGGTGAAGACGCTGTCGGCCAGGAGTGACCTGGTGGACAAGGCGGAGGTGACAAGGCTTGAGAAGGGTAGGGACGACGCCGTGGCCACTTGGAGGAAGCGGCGCAGGATGTGTCTGGGGGTCACCGACGCCATACTGGAGAGCTACCCAAAGAACAAGAAGGCGCTCTTCGAGGACGTCGGGATAGAGACCGAGGAGGACCTGGGAATCAAGATGCTGCAGACGTAATCGGATCCATAGTTCATTTATAAAAATGTTTCCTCGTTAATTGCTTTCTTTCCGTATCCCAGTTTTTCGACCAATGCCCAGAGTACCTATCCAAGTTAAAAATCTTATGTAACGGATCTCGCGCAGCCAAACGCGAATAAAAACAATATGCTGTAAATTGCGATTCGTTCGAAAAAATAATTCCATTTATTTAAAGTAGCGTTGCACCGCTTTTGTTATGCACGTTCCCTTCTTTGGTGACACTGTCATTATGCATATGCTTGTTTCCACAGTACGTAATGTGTGACCACTACATGTCAGTCTCTAGCATGGGCGCGGCGGGCCCCACGCTCAGACGGGGAAAGCCGTTCTCACCGAGGCTTCTCGAGTGCCCGTTGCTGTTGGGGAGGAGCGGCGGACGCTGCCGCGATCCCGCCTCCTCTCCTCCGCTCTGGCTAGCAGCGTCGTCGTCGTCGAGGTTGGTCTCCAGGATGTGGCCAACGCTCCTAGAGCGAGGCGGGTGCGGAGGACCCGGTTCCTCCTCCTCATCGGAATGGTCTAGCGACGTCTCCAGCAGCGGCCTCCTGGAGCGCGCGGCGTTGGACACCGGCGGCGGCGGCGGGTCTTCCGGCCTGGCCACGGCGGGCGGACGAGAGCGAGGAGGGTCCGGCGGCGGCTGGAAGGGACGCTGCGCCGTCCCTGTCGGGGTGACGATGGGCTTGGCGTAGCCAGGCACCGAAGGAATGTTGCCAGAGGCAGCGGCGGAAGGAGTCTCGGGAAGGGCCCTGCTGCCGAAGGGACTCCTTCCCGAAGAAGGACCCCTGAAGGAGGAAGGATCGAATGGCGCCGCAGCAGCAGGAACGCCTGTTCTGCTGTCCATGGTCTGGTACTCCCCCGTTCCCCTGTCCGCCTGAGGGTCGGAGCTGGCGTCGGAGGTAGTGCCCGTTGTGTTGAAGTCGTCGTCGCCAGAGTCGCTCCCGCCTCTGTTGTCCAGCCTTGCCTTGAGGTCCCTCTTCATGTCTGCCACCGAATCAGGCCTCTGGCCAGAAGCCGACTGGAGGTTCTGCCTGGAGGAGGAGGGGTTGTAGCCCGGCGGGCCCTGGTTTAAGGAGGCGCTGAGGTCATGGCCTCCGTCTGAGGGCCAGACGCCTGACACGTTGGGGTTGCCGCCGCCGCCGATCTGGTTTGACTGCCGGGTGTCGGGTCTGTATCCGCCGTTGTCGTAAGAGGATATGTCGTATCCCGAGGCTGAGTGTACCTGCGGGAAGGTGAGTGTGGTCCCCTGCCCCGTCCCTCCGCCGCCGCCGGGGGCGTAGTGCACGTCGTGGGTGTCGGCGAAGGAGGAGCGGCCGCCGTTCGGGGAGAGGTGGCTACCAAGGCTGTTAAGGTTGGCGGCGCTCCCTGAGGCGGCGGCGGCCACGGCCGCGTCCGGCATGGGGTTGGTGCTGTGAAGGTGGGACTGGAAGGCGTCGGCGTAAGAGGCGTTGGGGTCCATCGAGGTGAGGCCGGACACGGAGTGCTTCTCCGCCAGGGAGTCGAAGCTCGTGGCGTTGGTGGCGTTCAGCTGCTGCTGGGAGTTGGACACCAGCATCCCCGAAGGAGTGCGCTGGGGCTGTTGCTGCTGTTGCTGCTGTTGCCTCTGGTAGGTAGAGGAGACGGTGCCAGTCTTGGACTGATTGTTAATGAACCTCCGCCTGTAGTTGATGTCGCTGAAGCCGGTGCTGGTCATGGAGGTGAGCGACCTGGTGCCGATGCTGCTCTTGCTCATCCTGATGGAGTCCCTCCGCTGCAGCCGCTCCTTCTTGCGGTGCCGCGTCTTGTTGCACCAGCAGCAGCAGACGAGCAGGACTAGGAAGAGCATGGCTGCCAGCACGGCCAGAGAGTAGACCATCTCCTTGGGCAGCTCGTAGACGGACGTGGGCGGCGCCAGGTGGACGTGCTCGTCCATCTCGCAGAGCGCCGGCAGCATGAAGTCGCACGAGATTGACTTGACGGTGGAGTCGACGAATACGTTGCAGTCGGCGTTGTCCAGGTCGTTGATCCAGACCATGTCGTAGTAGCGCCAGTCCTCCTGCTGCTGCTCTAAATAGTGGGTGAGCACGTGGTACTGGTAGAAGTTGGTTATGGTGGGCAGGGTGGCGTTGTCCTTGGCGCAGAAGTCGACGGCCTGGCGGTAGGTCATGGGGCCGCCCAGGTACATGAAGCAAGTGTCGCCCAGGAGAGTCCAGCCGGGTTGGCACTTGCCGCTCAGCAACCTGAAAAAAGACCATACGTATTGCACAATAAATATTTGTCGTACTTAAATTAAAGTGATGGGGACTACGGCGATTTTTCCCTCCACGAATCTTTCACGCTTAGTAATGGATATGTGCGTCTCGAGCTCCTAGTTACAAAAGCTTTTTTGCAAATGTGCGAGCAAATCATTTTTCTTTTGTCAATGAAAAGAAAATTCGATACATGCAAAGGAATGCCTACAAATCAGACCGCGATTGGCATTGTTCGTTGAACAAGAATGAAATTATTCAATCGCAGGTGTCTTACCAAACTTGATACTAATTTGCATGAAACGTTAATTAGGCCAGAAACAAGTTCCCCTGAAATAGAGCGCCCAGAACAGCGCTATACCCTATAAGCAGATCAGATCTGTCTAGACTCTAGCTATGCTAATTTCAAAACTGAGGCTGCTACTTCTTCTCTTCGCTTCCTCGTCTTGGTTATGCCATGTCGCCAGAGGGGAAATTATTTTTGTCCCAGGGGGCGGTTGCGGGGTCACCTCAATAATTACGGAGGTGGAGGAGGCGTCTGAAAACATCGGTGATCTGCCGCCTTGCACCTTAGTCCATGTACTCAACGATCTCCAAGTCTTGCCCGCGGTCCAAAATGCTCCGGAAAATGCGGCGGTGGCTACTTCAACTCAAACCACTTTAACGGACGCAGTGACCACCTCTCCAAGAACAAGTACCAGCACTGCAACCACGACAACCACCACCACTACAAGTACAAGTACAACAACAACCACTACAAGCAAAACAACAACCACGACAAGCAATACTACTACAAGTTCAACGGCATCAACTGCGACGACTACCATCATTTCAACTACGACAATCACAACGACCACAGCTACTACAACCCCAACAAGTACGACTACGTCAACCCCAACCACCATCAGTACTACAAGTACGACTACGTCAACCACGTCTAGTACCGAAAGTACCACAACGACAACCACAACAACTAGTACTACAAGTACGAGTACATCATCATTCACAACAACCACTACTACCGAAAGTACGACCACGTCAACTACAACGACGACCACAACTCTTGGAAGTAAAAACAAAACCCAGTTTGTCAACAGGACCCAATAAAAAAGCCAAAATTTCTTTTGATTTTAAAACAATGCAGGAAGTGACTGCTTTGTGGAAAACATGCAGTGGATGGGGACCCACATAGACACCATAACAACTTTCGATAATCCTACGGAATGCCAGCAAGGATGTCAGGTGAGCTGAACTACATAAGGTATTTGAAGTTCCTGAAAGAAATTTCAGCCAACTGTTCATATGATCTAGGGGCGCAGTGATTGCAGCCACTTCTACTTCAGCTTCTCCAGCGGCTGGTGCTTCTACAACAGCGATCGCGCCAATGATGTTGCCCACCCGGACTACACCTCTGGACCGAAATTCTGCTGACCTATTATTTGGTGACAAAATTAGAGTCGTCTTGTTTTGGACGACTCGAAAGAGGGCGCAAAAAACTAAGCAGACATTACACTTGTTCGGAATTGCGAAAAGCTCTATCGGATATTTATTTCATCTTTTATTACAAAGTTTCTTTTGGTGCCCCAAAACAAATAGGTATAGTAAGATTTTTTTGTTTCCTCCATTCCTTGACAGGCGTGCCCAGCCTTTAATGGCGAAAGTGCAGCTCTGTCTGCAGCCACATCTATAGTTGGCTTGAATAGCGAGCAAGCTACTCAAAGGACCAATACTGTTGTATAGTACCGTGATTTATACTCGTGCTCAGAGCCGCAGCATAATATTAAACAGGGCAGGCACTGACAAAATGTCCGTCGAATCACCATGTTGGCAATCTATATTTTCTTGCTCGCAATCGAGGAAGGGGAATTATTCGCGTTTCCGCCGGGCGTCGGGTGCGTGCTGGCCACGGAGAAAACCACCCTGGACAGCCACCGTGATTGTGACGTGCCCCCTTGCACTCTGGTGCGAGACAGCGACGAGGGTCTGAGAAAAAATTCGTCGGTGGCGTCGCCTCCGGCCGCGCCCCCGCCGGCGCCTCCATCAGCGACAATAACTGGTAACACAACTACAACAACGACTACCATGACAGCTCAAGGAGGATGTTTGCAAACATTTCTACGGAAGGGAAAATTATTGTGTTAGTACTCTTCCTATTGCAGATTAGGCACGAGTCCCGTGGGTTAGAACCCACATCGCGACCAGAATTGATTTTTCGAGTGTACAGGAGTGCCAGCAAGGATGTCAGGTACAAAAGCAACATGGCTGAAACTCGGGTGACAGCAAGGAAGCCTTTTTTTAGGGTTACAGCGGCACTAACTACTTCTACTTCATCTCTTCCAACGATTGGTGCTACTACAACAGCGACCACGCCTCGGACACGCCGAACCCGTACTACACATCCGGTCCCAAATTCTGCTGAATAGAAAATAAAGAACTTTTTTCTCACGTCTTGTTGTTCATGTGGAACGGTGTGAAGTCGACCTCTAGCAGCCCCTCCTCGTCATGGAGGTCTTTGATGCGCCCGGCCACGGCGTAGGTCTCGTTGTAGGCCCAGTAGTTGTACTTGGCGTTGATGGGCGTCTTCCAGACGTCCCAGACGGAGCGGTTCAGGGTCATCAGCTCGTAGTCGTTGTCGCTTTAAGAAAACAAACGAAAGCCCATAAACAACGCTTGGAAAACTGAAAATCGTCTAATGGCGGAAAAAACTCCCGCAATTAGCAAATCAAAGGAAACTTTTTCTCTAGCACTTACATGTTGTAGAACACATTGTCGACGTATTCCTGTCCGGCCGAACCAGCGACAACTGTCGCACGATTTCCCCATCTGCAAAGTAAAAGCACGACACTTAATGCACGCCCGAAGATTCATACCAAGAGTCATCTATGAAATTGATTGGACGACTGATAAAAAAAGACAGGCCAAGTTTTTTTGTTTTCACAACAGCAAAAATACCTGCAATATCCCAGTGTGGTCATGTCACAGTGAAGCCCGTAGGCATAGTTGTTGTAGAAGCCGTTGTGGGTGAAAGACTGGTAGATCGGAAGGCGGACGTTGTGGAAGCCAGTTACCTGCGTCAGGAATAGACAAAGGTAATTTTCGCTTTAGTAAGGGAAATAGCTTTTTGTTCTAACCTCCACGATCATCTTCCCCCTGTTGTTGTGGAACGTGTTGTAAGTTGCGTTGCAGACGACCTGCATCATCCTGACTACTGCCTCGTGCGACACGTTGCTCCTGGTGACGTAATTCCTGAAGAGCGTCACCTGCTGGTAGGGCGTCGTCTTTCTCCCTTCAAAGTTTAGAGTGACCTTCTTCAAGTTTTCTTCAAAGACGTTGTTGTGGAGCATGGCCCTCATGGCGGTGGCGGTGCCTGAGGAGCCCGCCCTGATCATGAGGCCGCCGATGTTGCCCGTCAGGAAGTTGTTGTAGAAGAAGACGTCCTGGGTGTTTTGCACGTCGAGGTGGATGGCGCTCTGGCAGGTGGAGAAGTTGCCGTAGAGCGAGAGGCAGTTGTCCGTCAGGTGGTTCCGCTGCATGGTGACGATGGGGTTGTTTTCGCCGGCCGAGGTGTAGAGGATGGCGCCGCGCTGGTTGCCGTCGAACACGGAGAAGGACATGTTGTGGCGGAGGTCGCGGTTCTGCGTCACGATGGAGAAGGGCAGGGTGACCACCTCGGCCACGAAGCCCATGTGCTCGCGGGCGCCAGTGGCGTGGAACTTGACGCTCATGGCGTTGGTGCGCGTCGTCTGGTGGAGCACGTTCTCGTCGCTCTCGCCGTCCACCTTGATAGTGACCATGGGGCGGGTGGTGCGGTTGTAGAGGTCGCCGTCGTACAGAGTGATGTGGTCGGGGATCCAGGGCTCGCCTGTGCTGTTGACCAGGTTGTACTGGAGGAGTCGGAAGCCGATGGGCTTGACGTCGTACACGGAGGAGAAGATCTTGACGCAGTCCACCGGGTTGTTGTCGTACTTGTAGTAGAGGAGGACCCTCTCCTCGATGGCGATCTCCTTCTGCGGGTCGCAGATGTCAACCAGGCCAAAGTTGTCGTAGGGCACCGGAATGGTCTCCACCGGCTCGAAGGCCGACAGCTTGGCCTCGCGAACCTCCCCGGTAAGGACGGCGGCGCTGATGCCCACGCCAAGGTTATTCTCCAGTTTGTTGTACAGCATGTTCATCATGCCCGAGGGCGAGACGATGTTGATGCCGTCGTGAGCCGAGTGGGTGATGTTGAGGTAGGAGAGGAGCGGCGAGACCATGATTGCCTGCACCGCGGGGGACTTCTCCCCGTGCAGCATCCCGGCCCCAATGACCTGGACGTACTCCAGGATGGACTCGTGCTTGTGGACGGTGGCGTGGTGGGTGACGGCGTCGTGGATGCGCGCGTGGAACAGCTCCTGCTCGAACTCCTTGACGGAGAAGCGGACGCCGCCCCAGTACTCGTAGTCGCGCCCGAGGTTGGTGTCGCCGCAGTGTACAAAAGCAAAGTCCTTGCCTTGCCAGTCGCACACGTAGCTAAGGAAAAGAAAAAAATATTCATTGTTGTAATGTGGCAAACAAAAAGTTTCTGATCCCTACTCGTGCCCGTAGATCTGTCCGTTCAGCCTGAGCGGGCAGTGGGCCAGCCTTGGCTCCGTGCCCACGCACTGGTAGGGCTCCGGCCAGTAGATGATCCTGACCAGGGACTCTGCATTGTACTCGATGCGCTGGTCAAAGTCCAGGAAGACGTTGAGATCGCTGAATCCGAGCTGCTTGCACACGACCTGTGCGTTCCTCTCGGTGAACCGCTTGTCGCACATGGGCACCCACTGCATGGTCGTCCGGTTGTATATCTCCACGAAACCCTGGTTGGCGTTCTCAGGGCAAACAGTGCCGTTCACGTCGGCCGTGCAAAGGCGGACGTCGAAGTCCTCCTCTTCGGACAGGTGAAGAAACTTGCTGCCCCTAAAATGAGCGGAAATTGGCACAATTAACCTCTCTTTCCATCATTTTTTTATTAATCAAATCATACCTGTTGTCCTGCCTCTTGTTGGAGTACTTGGTGTCCGAATGTAGCTGCTGCCTACGCCCTCCGGCCTTGATGACGTCCTCAATCCTGGCCGGCCTCATGACAATGTTGCGGTGGATGTTGCCCTGAGCGTGAAGTGTCCCCAGCACCAGCATCCCTACGTTGGGGAAGAACTCTAGCTCGGCGCCCGGCTCGATGGTCAGCGTTACCCCGGGCATCACCGTCAGGTCAGACCGGATAAGGTAGGGCCGTCCGGGCCTATCCACCAGTCGTAGGTTCTCCTCCAACCTGCCTCCGAGGTTGTCCAGGTCGATCTTTGGCGGCTGCTCGTAGGAGGAGGAGAGCGGCGCGTCGAAGGCAGCCTCCAGGTAGTAGGGCAGGAAGTGGGTGATGGCGTAAGAGTTCCAGTCGTCAAAGTCGAAGAGTCTCTCGCGGATGCGGTCCAGGTTGGCAGTGCCCCAGTAGTTCTGCTCGGCGTTGAGGTAGTTGGAGACGCGGGCGGTCCGAATGCCGGCCAGCAGCTCGTAGTCCATGCCGGGGTTGCTGAAGATGTTGTCCGTCACGTTAAACTTTTGGACGCCCTTGACGCCGATGGTGTAGCTCGCAGGTTGAGCTTGATGTCTCCTGTGGAAATGAAGAGAAAAAGGGAAAATAATCAAATGGAAACTTTTCCATATAACGAATATGATTCTTACCTAGACACAGCAGCGTGAGCGTTATTTTTCACGACATTCTGGGTAAAGTAAGCCTCTACAAAGTTCATGATTTCGGAGTGAGAGTCCATCTCGAACTCGACCATGTAAGTGCCGTCGTTGTTCTGAATGTTGTTGGCGAAGATCCAGGATTCTTTTTCCATGCCCCTCAGCGCCAAGAGTCCCTCGTGGCAGAAGTTGTCGAACATGGTGTTGTTCACCACGTAGACCCTGGCAAAGTGCCCGCTCACGGTGATGCCAAAGTCCTTATTATTGAAGGCCCTGTTGCTGTCAAAGTGGACGGTGTGCGTGTAGTTCTCGTTGTACTGCCAGACGTAGGGAAGCGAGATGTCCATCCCGCCGCCAGAGTTTCTTTCGAAGAGGTTCTCCCTCAGCACCCAGTGGTACAGGTTGTTGGAGTCCCTCAGGTCCTTGGAGTACTGGAAGATGCCCCTGCCATTGTCGAGGAAGCGGGTGTGGTTGATCATGTAGGTGATCTCCGATATGTTGAACTGGTTGAGCTCGCGGAAGGGGGTGAAGACGTGGAAGGCCTCCCTCCGGTTGGAGGAGATCTCGCAGTGAAACACCTCTATCGACTCGTTGGCCTTCCTCAGGTACACCTGGCTATCGTGGCCTAGGTAGCGGTTGTAGTGGAGGGCGGAGAGGCCCTGTTCGTTGTGCGATATCTTGGTCCTCTGGATGGTCAGCCTGGGGAAGGAGCCGGGCACTATCTTGGAGCGGTGGAGCGGGTTGATGTGGTAGGCCCGGGTGTTGCAGTTGCCGGGGAGGTCGGCGCAGTTGATGGGGGTGAGGAGCATCATCATGTTCCCCAGGGCGGCCTGTCCCGGCTTGAGCACCATGGTGATGGCGTAGCTGGAGCTGATGATGGGGAAGGTGGCGATGTCCCTGGAGACGTTCCAGACCTCCACCAGCTCGTCCACCTTTACGTCGCGGTAGTCGTAGATGACGAGCACTTCGGAAGTGTAGTTGTGGAAGGGGTTGATGAGCTGCATGCCGATTACGAACTCGTCCCTCTCGCAGCGGATGTGGTAGACGCGCTCAAGGTCGCTGTTGTTCAGGGCCTGAGTGACAATAAGCCTCGACTCCTTCTCCGGGATGATTATGGGGTCGGATTCGCTCAGGCCCTCCTCAGACTCCGGAATGGTGATGATGGCCCTCTTCTCCCTCTCCCCGATCAGAGACATCCACTCTGCCAGCTCCCTCTGCTCCAGCTTGTCCAGCATTGGGTCGTGGTGCACCCCGGCCCTGCCGTTGCCGCGGATCTCGGAGTCCTCGATCAGCATGCCGAGCTGCCGGAAGCTGATGCCGTGCCGTTTATTGTTGACGAACCTCGAGTGCTGGACGTAGTTGACCCGGTCAGGGAAGTAGATGTCGGAGTACATGACCCCTAGCCCGTCGTGGTCGTTGTCGCTCACCTCTAGGTGCTCGAAGACGTGGTGGCTGAAGTCGGTCTGGACGGCCGGGCGGAACTTGTACAGCCGGTAGTCGTAGAGACCGGCTCGCTCCACCTTGACGTCGTACAACTTACTCCTCTTGGAGGTCATGCCCAGTCTGACCCCGGCCCAGGAGACGTCGTAGCACCTCAGCCCGACGTCGTCAGAGTGACTACAGGAGTTTAGGAACATGTCTGTTCTCTCGGCCCACTTGCACCGGGTCAGGTCCGTGTCTAAGGGACCGCAGCGGACGTTGCTCATCAGGATTGGCCCTCCTGCTCCGGCCTGGGGAACCTCGTTCGGGGGCAGGTCCCAGTCCTCAGGGTTGAGAACCCAGCCCATCTGCTGGCAGGCCAAGGCGGCCGACTCGATAGTCCAACCAAAGTTGCAGACGGTGCCCCACTCCCCGTCGATGCTGACCTGCAAGCGGCCCTCCCTGACAGTGGCGCCCCCAACCAGGCGGACTGGCACGTTGCTCACGTTCTCCCTCACGTTGTCCAGCAGGGTGAGGACGGGCTGGCCGCCCTGGAGGTCGCCCTCGGCGATCAGCTCGCCAGACACCATCATGCCGATGCTGTGCTCGAACTTGAGGGTGACCCCAGGGGTGATCTTGAGGCGCCCGTTGGGACGGACGTTGATGTCTCTCCGGACGATGTAGACCCCATCTTCCCTGAGCTCCTCCACCCCTGTGACCTCCCCTCCAACTTCGCGGGCGTCCCTGTCCAGCATGAACTCTGGCTCCCACTCTGGCCTCTCCAGGACCAGCTCGGTGTTGATGTTGTTGGAGAGGAGGTAGGGGACGTAGGCGATCTTGGCAAGGTTGTACCTGTCATCCCGGTCGAACACCTTCTCCCACACCCGCCTCTCGTCCTTGTGGCCCAGCCAGTTCTTTCGGCAGTCCAGCTCAGTGTTGGGCTCGATGAGGCGCGATCCTAGCTCGTATTTTGAGCCAGGGTTGTCGATAAGGTTCCTCTCAACCCTCACGTTGGAGGAGGCGATGACGACGGGGGCCGCTACTTCGCTTCTCGGATTGAGGCCCTTCCACGGCTCCGTGATGATGTTGTCCTGCACCCAGTTAAAGTGCATAAGGACGTGCTGCCCCTTCCGGTGGTCGTAGTGGGACAAGCCGAGGTGGGTGACGAAGCTACCCGTGTTCCTCTTGAATCTGTTCTCGTGTATGAGCAAATCTACCGTCTGTATCTCCAGGATGAAGTCGTCCTCGTTGTACATGTAGAGGCACCCTTCAAAGTTGTCGTTGAAGTCGTTGTGCTCTATGCTCCCCTTTGCCCTGGCCAGCGGACTCAGCCGTACCGCCACCTGCTTGTTGAACTCGAAGTGGTTGTGACCGATGAAGAGATCGGTGTCCCCTCGCTCCACCCCCTCCAGGTCAGAGTCCCTCCAGCAGGAGAGCACCTCGAGTCCCACGTAGCGGCCAAAGACGAAATAGTTGCTGGAGATGTTGACGACGGCGGGGCCGCAGAAGTTGCCGACCAGGACGCCGATGTCGTAGTTGAGGCTGATGTTGGAGTAGGAGACGGTGGTCTCCTGTCGCACGGGGAAGTTGACGGTGGTCTCGTTGAGGTAGACTGCCAGGCCCATACCGACGTTGTCGGACAGACTGGACCAGGAGACGTTCCTGGCGCCGCCGCCGTACGTGATGTTGACGCCGTCGACAAAGTTCCTGGAGATGTCCGAGTAAGTGATGTTGACGTCGCCCGCTCCCCAGTTGACGTGCATTCCGGCCACGTGGTTGTGGCGGTGGATCTGACTCCGGTGGAGGTGGACGGCGCTCCGCATCCACTCCACCCAGAGGCCGCGGCCGGAGTTGTCGTCTATCACGGTGTCGGTCACGTTGAGGTCGTAGGCCTTCTGCCTGCCTGCCGTGACCTCCATGAAGACCTCCGACCTGAGCTCCTCCCTGGCGCGGAACACGATGAAGACGTTGTTGCCGGTGGTGACGACGCTCTCCGGGCGGGTGTAGTTGCGCACCTGCACGGTGGTGATGAGCCGCGCGTTGGCGTCGCTGCCGTCGCGCACCTCGATGTCCGCCCCGCCGTCCTCGTCGCTCACCAGGTGCGTGAAGTGCAGCGTCAGCAGGTAGCCGTGCTTCGTGTAGAAGCGCTTGCCGCAGTTCCTGAAGGACAGGACAGGGGAAAAACAGGGGG
>JAAUYB010070633.1_pt1 | contig 20087 bp, 21 predicted proteins | sample 7278071 | NCBI WGS metagenome assembly JAAUYB01 (sample SAMN14350121, study PRJNA611818) | marine sediment metagenome | isolation source: surface marine sediment (1.8m) | place: French Polynesia: Moorea | collected 2018-08 | reverse complement strand
GTCAGGGGGGCATCCGGGAAATTTTTCTTGGGGGGGGAGTGGTATTTTGGCCCTCTGGGGTGGTGAAAAGATTTGACCTAAAGGGGGTGAACAGGGGAACGAGGGGGAAATTTTAATATTTTTTTTTGCCGCCTTCGTGGGCCAATTTTGTTAAAAAACTGCAAATTTTCTCCTCATTTTCGATTTTTGCAAAATTTTTGGCCGCCTGCGGCGGCAGCAGGGGGAGAACATTAGTAAATAAATCCCCCTCCCCGCCCCCATGTCCATGTATGATGACAAATGATATTAAAGAATTGTAAAAAATCTTACGGTGCAGTGATACGTTGGGCAATGAATCCACTTTCGTGTAACTGTCGGACGGGGACAGCGGGTCACGTCCCACGGAAAACAAGTTGGATGTGTGAAATCGTAATGTTTGCAAGAGGATTGGTATGGCTTGGAAATGCGACAAGAATAGTCCTGTTTCTGTGCACTTTTCACTTCAAAATTATTCGCAAAGAAGCAAAGAAAAGAAAAAAACTTGAGGTATTTCATGCCGAAGGGTCTGTTAATGTGGGGAGCTTTTGACCAACTGGACAGAGATCATCGTTTCTCACCTCTCTCCCTCAATTCGTAAATTTAGAGTATTTTGAAGTTCTCCAGAGTTGAGTGGCGCGAGGCAGTACGGAGTAAGGGACGAAATGGAGTGGAGGAGGCTTTATGCTATACCGCCAATTTAAACTTTTCCACGAACAGGCACGGCGGGCGTTCGTCGACGGAAAGCGGGAACGGGTGCTGAGTTGACTGATATGATAAGCACGGAGGGAAGCAAAGTCTCGAGGGGATATCCGCCCGTCGTCCTCTTTTTCCTTTTTTCTCATCGCCGTAGTGCACATTTTCAGACGACTAGGAAAAATCTAGCAAAAAATTCGTTCGCTTTAGGGATGGGTTCGGGCTGAGCCTGAGCTCGCGAGCCCGCAGCCCGCAGGCCTTTTTCGCCGGCCCACAACCCGCCGTCCAGACCGCAAAACTCGAAAATTGAAATATTTTTTTTAAATGAAAGGAAAAAATCAACCAATATTTTAGATTTACAAAATTTTGCAATAAAAACGTGGTATTTTTTTGCAAGTTTGAATTTATCCTGGACCTTGGCCCGCAAAAGGCCGCATATTAGCCTGCACCAGCCCGCACTTTTCTGGCCCGCACTGGCTCCCGCCACCCCGCACCTCTCCAGCCCGCAATCAGGCCGAACCCATCCTTAGTTTTTGCTTCAAAAAAAAAGGAAGAAACGGGATTGGGAAAAGACAAGGAATGTTTGAAAGAAAGGCTCAAACGCAGCTTACAAATTTTATCAATTTTTTCATCGATTTTTTGCCAGCTTTCTTTTTGTACTTATTGTTGCTTTTTTGTTGCACACACCCTACTACGTCGTGCGAAGACACAACAATATGGAACTGTTCCTAAAGGACGCTTTGCTTAACCTGCCATTTCGAATAAATTTATTTGCAAGTGCATTTCCGGGTAGTGTCGTGTTGGGAAAGGTTGTTGTTCAAGAAGGAATGTGTGTCTTCGTCAAAGATAGTACATTTATTGTGGACTATGGAAAACTTACTGAATTTCATGAATTGCTTGAAATTCTGGGGAAAAATGTACTTATCGAAACAGGAGACGCTGATGATATTGAATTTGACTCAAAAAATATGGAAATTGGAAGAGAGGAAAGTATTGAAGTAAACTGTTCTTCCTTAGTTCGTAAAATAAAAGAGATAGAAACTGGCAAAATTGATTTTGACCAGTTTTCCTACTTGCATTTCATTGCTGCAATTAGAAATGTATCTCTGTTTATTATCAACCCTTCCCGCGAAGAATTTCGCCTCATGAAAAAATTTGAACGAACGGATCCTTCTCTTTGTGTGAAAGATGCAATTGTTGAGGTTGCAGTGCCGGAACCGGAACCGTTGGAGAAAAGAAATGAATACGAACAATTTCATCTGGAAATGTTTTTGTCAACACATATTTCGCTCCTTCGTTTTTGCAGAAATCTGAAAAAACTCGCTTAAATAAATGTATGAGCAACGTATGCCAGGTGGCGGCAAAGCTTTTATTTTAGCATGTCATTTGCTACAACCCACCGATTAAATTTTGGCGGGTAGTGCAAATATTTTACAAGATACTGTTTTTCATTCTTTACCCAACGTTTACGAAGAATTTTCTCAACATGAAAAAATTTTCCTGGATCTGGATTTCGACAAAAAGTTAATTGCTCATAATAATAATGTCCTGGAACTGCGTCATCTTTCAGATCTACTAATTTATAGAGTACTGGATTTTTTCCCGCATCCACAAAAGCAATTTTGTAGAGTTGGTAATTCTGCAGAAAGAGAGAAAACATTATTTTAGAGGTTTTCACATCCGGTCTTATCACAGTTTTAGGCCCTTTGCATGCATACGTGGGCGTGGGGTCTAGCGGCAGGGGGCGAACAGCGGCTCTCAGCCAGGAGGTGGGGGAACAACATTTCACCCAGTAGGGGGAGGACTAAAAAAATTGTCAGGGGAATATTGGCGATAGGGGGATTAGGGGGGAGGGAACACTGACAAAATTCTTATCAAATTTTCCCCTCTTATGCCACGTATGGGCCTTTGCCTCTCCCAACACTTTTTGCTACGAACGTTAGACAAATATTAATGGTACGTACCGGTGTGTCAAAGCTTTTTTCAAGTCCGGACGGTGGCCAATCCATATATACATGATCTCCAATTTTTAAGTTTGTCTTGTCATTCTCGTACCTTTTTTGGTTTTGAATTTGTTTTTGAAAGGGAACATCCTCTGGCACGCCAACAACGGCATCCAGTTTTGGATCATCCACTGGTGATTGCAAATCACTGGGACGTAGATTTCCAAGGGCACTGTTTCTCGTATGATTGAGTCCTTTTACAATTGGGCTCAAAAATTTGGCCCAATTAGTAGTAAAGAGAGACCGCATTAAGCGATACAGACGACGCTTCACCATCTGAAAAAAGTTTAATTGGTGACTATAGCCATCATACGTCGGCGAGAGATTCAGGTGGAGTCATGTTTCATACCTGAATTGCATGTTCTGCGAAAGCGGCTTTGTTTGCCCCGGTTTTTGTCTTAAAAAAAATTTTCTGCTTCTTGAAAAAAGCTTTGCTTCCAACAAATTCCATGCCGCGGTCAGTCTCGATCTTCTCCGGTTTCAAATAGACTTCTGCAAAAATCTCACTAAATTTTTTTTGCACATTAGCCGCCGTCTTTGATTTTAAGGGTCTGCAATATATATTTCTCGAGAAAATGTCAACACAGCACAAAAAGCTCTTATATCCGTCGTCTGTCGGCACCATCTCACCTATGTCCGCCTGCCATAAGCGGCCAAAGCCATGTACGATCATTTTTCTGCGTATCAATTTCTTCCTTCTTTTTTTTGTCTCTAAAATAAAGTCCTGATCCTCGCTCATGATGTGAAAAAGACGTTCTTTTGACAGGTATATATTTTTCTCTTTTAAGGCTATATGGAAATTAGTGAGGCCCGTAAAAGATCCATGAAAAGAGGGCGTCCGCCAAAGCTTGCGAATTTTTTCTTTTAGACCTTCCGAAATTTTTTTGTGTGCAGACGCCATTATGACGTGCCGTCTGACTTTTTTCTGCCTTTTCTCTGTAGGTAAGATTTCCCTTTCTTTTCGCGCATGCGTTCTCTCGTGACTTTCTTTTCTTCTCTGCCTATGGCTGGTCCAAGAGAAAATACGGACCGCTCCCCACGATCGTAGAATATTTTTCTTTTCCGTGCATGCAATGTCGCTAAAAAAAACCTAGATGCTTTATTGGTCACTGTTGGTTTTTTTTAAAAAAAAATCATCTTGTTATGTAATAGCTGTCCTTTGCAAGTAGTGAAGATGGTGGGTCGCTTGTTCGACGTGCGTAAGGCCATCTTCCGCAGCCAGACTTCCAACTTTCGCTTAAAAAACTATTTTTGGGGTCCTCAAAACCAACCGCTGCAGAGCGTAATTTGCACGAAGAGGCCTCGGTTCCGCATTTGTGCAAAATGTCGCCGACGCCAGCAGAGGCAGAGAAAAAAGCGAAAGAAAGGCAAAAAATTGTTATGCTGCTACTGCCTCTTTCGTCTCGAGAGATTGAGGTTGAGCAACTACAGCAACAGCAGCAGCAACAACGCCTCCAACAACAGCAGCAGCAACGGCTCCAGCAACAGCAACAGCGGCAACAACACCTCCAGCAACAGCAGCATCAATGGCTCCAGCAACAGCAACAGCGGCAACAACACCTCCAGCAACAGCAGCATCAACGGCTCCAGCAACAGCAGCAGCAGCAAGTCCAGCAACAGCGGCAACAACACCTCCAGCAACAGCGGCAACAACGGGTGCAGCAGCAACAGCTCCAAGAGCAGCAACAACGGGTCCAGCAGCTACAGCATCCACTTTAGCAGCTCCAGGAGAAGGCTCGATGTCTCTCTCCTCACTTCCGCTACCTCCTCCATCGTGAGCACCCTTCTCGGAGCGGGATGTGGAATTTTTGCCCGGAGATCGGTAATAATCCATGCTAATTTATGTACTAACTAGCTGCGGGCTATTCCGCACAACCTATGGACTGGCCTTGCTTCGCTCGACCCATGAAAAATATCGAAATATTTGCGCAAATGGTACTGCAAAAGGTGCCGCAGAAGGATCCCTTAGCTCCATCCAGTAGTTTAGGCTACAAATCCGAACAAACAAACAAACAAACAGAGGACAGACACCGGCTTAATTTTTTGAACTTTAAAGTTGGACCTTTAAAAGTGAATATAACAAAGTAATGTTTGTATTTCAGTGTTCATCGTATCTCAGCTAGGCAAACATTGACACATCGAGCTGTCCAGTCTGGGATTTGAATACGTGGCCTCCTCAGTTAATTGCAACCCGGATCCAGATACCCTGCCCAGTCTACACGTAGGTTTTTTTATTTTTTAAAAAAATATTTAAAAGAAAAAAACTGAAATTTGTTTTGTTTTGATTTTTTTGTTTAGTTGTCTTGATCATGACGGTACCAACGTTCTGGAAAATGCAACGAGAAAAAACGGTACGGCTTCGCTGCTGGAAAGTCTCCTTGTTGGAGGAGGGCTTGGAGTTGGTGCCGGAGGTAATTATTGTTTGTTTGTGTATGTTTTCCAATATTTATATGAATAATAATTGATTTTTAGGTCTTACCAACAACAACAGCAGCAGGGAAGGCACGGAGACAACCGTAGACTCAGATGGTTCAAACTGGCTCATCATTCTTCTGGCAAGCTTCGGCGTTCTTGTAGTTGGATTCGTAAGTATATTTATTTAAAATTCCCTGATAAAAGTATTTAGAAAACACAATAAAAAATTTATTATAGGTATTTGCCTGTTCAATGGTTTGGTGGAGTGGGAGGCGCACACGTCGGCGCCGTCAAGCTGCACTTGCAACTCTTGGAGAAGAAGGCGGCGCGGATGAGGATGAGGAACATGGGGAAGCAGAGGCGGCGAACAACCGACAAAATGGGGACAGGGAGGGCAGTGGGGACGACGAGGATATTGATATCCTTGATTCGCCAACTCGGGAGGAGCTACGCCTACGCTATCATGCAGCTGATTCCACGTAAGTAAATTTTAAAAGTTGGAGCAATTACCTGCGCTGCAATGACATCATATTAGGAAAAATGAAAATGAAAACACTTAGCAAAATGAGTTTTTTATTGCGATTACATATAGATCGGAAGAAATGGAAGACCTGGAAGACCTGCGTGACCCACCTGCGCATTTAACTTCGTCTCCTCTTCGTCCACCTCCTCTTCATCACCGTCTCCGACGTCTCCCACTACATTTTATTCCAAGTCCAGAGCAAACAGGAGCCACAACTGCAGCAAGAACAACAGCAACCGGAGCAACAGGAGCCACAACTGCAGCAAGAACAACAGCAACAGGAGCGACAACTGCAGCAAGAACAACGACAACAGGAGCAACAGGAGCAACAACTTCAACAACAAGAACAACAGGAGGAACAGGAGGAACAACTGCAGCAAGAACAACAGCAAAAAGGGCAACAAGAGCAACAGGAGCAACAGAAGCAACAACTGCAGCTAGAACAACAGCAAGAGGAGCGACAACTGCAGCAAGAACAACAACAGGAGCAAAAGGAGCAACAACTTCAACAACAACAACAACAGGAGGAAAAGGTGCAACAACTGCAGCAAGAACAATAGCAACAGGAGCAGCAACAGGAGCAACAACGCCAGGAGGACCGGGGCCACCAGGCGCTACAAAAGAAGCAGGAGGTACAATTGAGCCGCCCGCAACAACAAGAACAGGAGGAGGAAGCCTAGGAAGAGTAGAAGGAATACGAAGAGTTGGTGGACCAGCAGCAGCAGCAACAGTGATGGCGACAGGGGGAGGAAAGACAACTGCAGCAGCATCAACAGCAACCACGGCAGAAACAGCAACACCAAAACCGGGCAAAGAAAACCCCCAAGCAGAAACGGAAGAGGATGAAGAGGATGAAGAAGTCATTCTTCAACATGCACCAGCAGCAGCAGCAACACAAACAAGTCCCGCAGGCCCACATTTAGACCTCCGACTCCAGCGTCTTGAAGAGCGCTTTACGCGGCCTCTTCCGGAAACTGCTCCACCTCTTCTTCCCCGTCGCATCGCGCCCCCCAGACCTCGCTCTACCAGCTTGACATTTTTTGATCGCACGGCTCGGCAAACAGCTCGCTCCCAAAGGAGCTCCAGCGAGGACTTACAACCTCTTTCTAGTCAAGCCTCAAGATATGTTTTGCGAGCTATGGCAAAATATGGCAATCTTCGACAAAGTCATCCAACTTTATACCGCCTTGCTTCAGCTTCTGCCGCACCTGACCTCCATGTTCTTGACGAAGTCATGCCTGATGAAGTTTTTGAGGAGCAGTCACGCGATGAAAACTCTAGGTACAACAATGTCTTTTGTTTCAAAACTAGAACTAGATTTGCTAATATTATTTATTTTTTAGTCAAGTCCTGCGCGCAAGCATAGGCCTCCAAGAGGTGAATCGTCGAGTCAGGAATCACCTCTCAACCTTAGCCGATGTTGCCCTTGAAATTGCTATGGAGAGAGAGGTAAAATACTAAATACAAGCCATGGCTATATCTTTATCACGTTTTTTTTTTAATTTTAGACGCCTTGTGAGGAAGCAGCAGCAGAAGCAACAGAAGCAGGAGTTGGAGGGGAATCTCCAGCGACAACAGCAGCAAGTGATGCCCCTGCCCAGGTGGCTGAGGAGCGGAATGTTGCTGCCAGTGCTGAGCAACAGCAGCAGGAGGCCCATCTTAGTCCACTTGATGAAGCGAGGGGAAGAGCAGCAGCAGAGGGGACTCAACAGACGGAGAAGACGACAACAAAAACAGTAGCAGCAGCAGCAGGTGGGCCCAGCAGTGAGGAAGCAGCAGCAGCAGTCTCTTCCTCCTCCTTTACTGCACTTGGTGCAAGACCTAAGGTTTTTACCAAGCGAGGCGTGAAGGTTTTGCCTGTCGTGGAAGAGCATCTGGAAGAAGAGAAAGACTCGAAAGACTCGGAGGAAGTCGAGGCTCCCGAGGAAGACACAGACGAGGAAATTGAGGTGGAAGACATGGCAGAGGAGATAGGGACAGGTGATGAGAAAAGCGAAGGAGAAGCTGAGAAAGATGCTAAAGGGAAAAGGAAGCGAACGAGTCCACTGGAGGCACTGATCAAGAGGAGAAAATTTATTGCAGCAGGCACACTGACAGCAGCAGCTACGGCAGCAGCATTTTCTACACGACTCACAAAAGCTTTGACCCCGAAGACTCGACGTACTCAAGATGCTACAAAGAAAAAAACCCCTCGTGCAGAAACCGCGTCTGAAAATGAGAAAAAAAGAGAAAAGCGTGGAGAACGCGTACCTCCCACTAAAAAAGTAATTGCGGATGCAACAAGGAGCAATGTTAAAAAGAGTTTAAACTTAAAAAGAAGGACACGCAGTTCAAGTCTAGCAGGAACAAGCGAAACAGCAACAGCAACACTGACAATAAAAAGAGGCACGCAAACAACATCAGCAGCAGCAGCACGAGCAGCAACAACCACAACCACAACCACAACCACAACCACAACTACAACCACAACAACAACAACAACAACAACAACAACAACAAAAGCAACAACAGCAACAGCATTAGCAGCAACAGCGGCAACAGGACCAACATCATCATCAACAACAACAAGAGCAACAAGAGCTAAAACACGATCACAAAGTGGAATTTCGAAAGAGAAATCGTCGGACTGTTGCTAAATCTTTTCTTGCTTAGTCTTTATTATAACCCCATGGAAGAGTGCGTTGAATCTCGTCTGCATTCAAAACTTTTCTTTCGCATCGAATTTCAATATTATTGTGTTGAATTGCTTGGATTTTGGGAATCGACATAGAAAATGGGGACTCAAAAATGTTGCGAACTTGTGTAAAACTTGGAGTTTTCTCCTTTGCTTTTTGGTGTAATTCATCATGGGCAAGTTTAGAGGCAAGTGTCATGCCACACACTTTTGCAAGGCGTTTTTCTTTGTTTGAATTTGTATCGTAATATCGAATAAAAAAGTTTTTTCGACCATATGCATGAAACTCTTGAATTTTAGCAGATTCTCTCAACTCGTTCTTGAAATCACCAAACGCTAGGCCAAACTTTAGAGGAGACACTTTGTTCCTTTCGCCAGCGAATAAAATACTGTCAGTATCACAATAATACGGTGTAAAGCCACTATGCACAAGCTTGAGGATATTTTTGTGCAACAGAATTCGAGACTTTGCAGTAATGAACGCAAGCAAAGTGGGGTTGGTGCGACGGGTTTTCATTTTCCCCTCTGAGTTAACCACAACGTGGCAAGTGTTTTCATCAAGATCATTAAAACCCATAATATTTTCCCCGTTTTCTTGAAAAAGCTTTTCCATTTCTTCCGCGTTAGTTACAAACTTGTTGGCGATATGATGACTTTTTTGATTAAACTTGCCAAGTGCGCTATTCAACAGGATTTTAATATGGTTACGTAGCTCTTGATTCTCTTCAAAATCACTTTCTGTTAATTTCATATGGCCTTCAAAACCCATGGTTTCATTAACGTTATCAATTAAAGTTGTTTTATCTTCTGAGTTTGGGAGTTTCGAGGCCTAGAAAAGACACAAATTGAACACTAGTTCCAGCGCCATTCACGAACTCCGTAGAAGTGAGTGTGTGAATGAAGAGGCAGTAAAAAATTCTCCTTGCACCAGATAGGAACGTATGGTTTGCATATTTTTTTAAGACTTACCTTTATTTTTAAGTAAGCTAATGCCTTGATATAGCTCTGAAATGGTCTTCCTTTCTGCTCAAACTGTTGCGCTTCGTAGTAAGCTAAAATTTTATACCCAATTGACATTGCGTATTCAAGTTCTTCTGTGGTGTAAATGGCACACCATGATCGTTCCCTAGCAAACAAAGAAATAATTAGCTAAGGAAAGACCTTTTCTTGTGTCTTTTCTCAATCTTACCATTTTGTATGCTCGCATTTTCCATGGTAATGTTCATCTGCACAAAATTTACATAAGGGTAATGATGTATGTTTGGTGTGATCACTACGGTACATTAAAAAAGGATACTGCGTTCGAGGAGGCAAGACACGAACAAAGAGGAGACCATAAAGTGGGAATGGCTTTGTCTCTCTGGGCCGTAAAAAGTAAAAGACTCTTGTCTCCTTATCAAAATATGCAGTTTTTAGCACATCTGTTAATATCTGTAAGAAAAACCATTTATGTTGAAACTTATTTTTTACATTTTTACATCAACATACCTCGTACTCTCCTAGTGGTAAGTGTCCCATTGCCGAATGTGGATAAGAACTGATAAAATCTGCAAAACTAAAACAGTGTTGTTCTTTTGGATCTATACGAAAATGACAAGCATAAAGTTCATTAATTCCACCACGAACCGCATACCTAGAGTCTAGGCGGCATAACGGGGGTTCTTTATAAAAGTTTTGCATAAAATATTGAACTTTGCTGTCTCTCTTTTTTTTCCTATTCCAATCGCACTCCCACATTGTCTCTGTCCGTAAGACATCTTTATTATTTTGTACAATTTTTTTACATTTATTTTCATGGTTGGCACATGCTTGTGTTAGAGGAACATTAAAATAGTTCAAAGTATTTGACGATTTTCTTTGGAAAAAACATTTTTCTTTTGCATGCCCATGAACAAGGCAGCCGTTAAAGTAGTAAGCTGTTTGTGTATTTTCACAGAAAGAGTCAGGAAATGATTGTGGATACTTTTTTTGACCATGCGGAGACCAAGCATCAATAAAGTTATAATTGGGAAATTGCCAACGCAAAAAGGAGCAATACTCAATTTCTTGTTTTGAACTAGACATTCGAATAGGAGCATTTTCGGTCCGAATTTCTTCTATGGATGAAAATTTTAAAAGTAGTGCATAGGCATATGAAGCACGAGTAAATAGTGGTGGATTAAAAGGCATTATAAATTCTTTTTTTGTCGAGGTTGACTGTAGCTCCCTAAAGAGGAAATCTTGACTTCGGAATGCTTCCTGCACAAAAGACAGGAAAGCTCGCGCAATTATACTTGCTCTTTTACGTGAAAACCCTACAATTTCTTCTTTAAAAGACCATTTGTCAGTACTCTTTTTTTCTACAAATATTTCTTTCTCTTTTATAACTTCTGCAGTGTCTTCGGCATTAAAGAGATCAGAAATTGTTGGAGACTGTCCCACATATTGATAAAAAGAGCTTTTATTCCACTTTTGTGGGAAAAATACTGCATTTTCATGAAATTTTTTGAAGAAGAAAAAGTGAGATTCACTGCTGTAATCAGTAGAGTTTAGAAAACGCAACCCCATATCTGCTATTTCAAGGAGACGGATATGAGGAGTTCCTATTATATGCGGCAAAACACCTGCGCTTATAAGAATTTTTAATACTTCATTAAGAATTCCCTTATTTTCGTCGTCGTGAATTAAAAACGTTGTATGCATTATTTTTTCTTTTAACAAAAAGTCAAACATTTGCCGCAAAACTGATTTAGTTCCCTTTTGTTTTTCTTGAAAAGTCGAGTCACTCAAACGGTTGACTCTTACTTTGTTAAAAAATGTTTTTTTTTCACATGGTGGCGCACTGTAACCAGGAGGTAAATACGGAATATTCACAGTAGTTACTTTTTGATTTGGAAAAGAAAAAGTCGTAAAACTTTTTTTTGCAAAAACCTCTCGCTCTGTTTCGTATAGGATTGTACAGACGTTCCCTTTGATTTCACCGTTGTCTTTGCAGAATTCACATGTAAATAATTCATTTGTACTTTTACTTTTTGAAAAACATTTTTGACAAGATATAGAAGTTCTACCAGTAAATTGAACATCAATAAACCCTAATTTCGTCAGACTTTTTGAAACGTTAGATTTTGGTAAAAAACATTGGTGCGTATTATTCTTTTTTAATCCACAAAAATGACAAAGTTTTACTCCACAGATGTGATTTTTTGCAATACTTTCAATTGAGGGAAGAAATCGAGATCTTAAAGTATACTTTTCACATTTACTACAGAGCCAGCCAAATCGACAAATTTTTTTGAAGTGGTGCGCTCTACATTGCTCTGAAGAAATACGGAGATTGCATCTTTCACATCTTTCCGATACTGTTGCTTGTTGAGACGAAAGGCAAAAATACTTTTTGTTAAAGGTTGTTGCTGCAATGTTTACGCCAAGAAAAGGACGCTTGCAAGCGAAACAACATTCTTTAAGAGAACATTTATGTTGGGTGCCTTTCCCTTTAAAACATTTGTGGCAAAAGAAACAAAAATAGCCAAACATTTGAAAAAACGTATCAATATTTATAATAACATCGGATATTTCAAGCTTACTTTTATTATACTTTCCAAGGAAAAATAATTGTTGCCGTGCCTCATCAAATTTCTCCGGAAACGAAGAAAGAAATAAGCCTGACTTTTCATGGAAAACAGTAATTTGAACAAAAAAGTTATACGTGCCAGAGTCATCCCAAAACCTAACATTTTTGTCAATTAACGTTTGAAATAGAAGCATTGAATCATTGGCAAGTGTTGCTTCGGAAACATGTGTGATAAAAGGGAATAGTTGTTTCTCGATGTATAGAGATACCTCACTCCGAATACTTTTAGACCGCGCATTCCATTGTTTAAAGACACGAAATGTTGCCAGATCAATGTTTTCTACCATTAGCATGTGATAATATCCAAATAGTAAGGCTATAAGTGCCCTGCTAAGAATTCTACTGTTAAAAATGTCTTTTTCGGGCAAAAAATAAGTCCAGCGCCGACGTTGGGAGCCTCCTGGAAATAAATTTTATTTCAATGATAAATATGTTTCTTAAAGTCAGCTCTTCGTTTTTCAAGATCTTGTACATGGCGGTGACTTAAAACTTTTATTTGAATTTTAAAACTGTCATTCAAACGTAAAGTTTGCTCTGATTTTAGATAATTATACAGCATACTTAATACCCAACGCACAATTTTTGCAGAAGGGGTATGAAGAGAATAATTTCCGGAGTTCAGCCCATGTAAAATATTTTTTTCAGTTACAGTAATATAAATTTGATTTTGATTTTGGACTGAGTCATAAACTCTTTTTAAGCGGTCAAGAACATGTGTCAAAGCCGTTTCAAGAGCAGATTCTAAATCAAAAATTAATGGGGTTCCAGATTTTTTTGGTTCAATCCACATGATAAACAAGTGGTCACTTAAACTATATCTTGTTCTCCTTTTATGTTGTACGCCTTTTACAAAAACACTATATAAGTCATTTTCAAATACTTTTGTACCTTGTAAATATATTGGATGACTGTTTGATTCATTATTGACTTCAGTATTATTGTCTTCTTCGTCAGCAAAGTCTTCGTCCTCCGAATATCTAGGAGAAGGAGTTTGTTCCGTGGCATTTCTACTGGAATTACTTTCTCCTCCGCCAGAAATATCATCATCATTGTTAAGTTCCTTTTGTTTCTTAGCAGGTATCGGACACATAGTTTCGTTGTCTTCAGCGGAATAATTTCGTTTTCTATCATGTTTTTCAAGCAACACATTTCGCAAATGTTGACTAATTTCGGCTTTAGTCCGCAAAGCATTAGAACCCGACTGACTTAGATTTGAGTCCATTTTGCAAAGTTATGAAATTTTTAAAACCTGTAGTACTGAGGTTTGTTACAAGTTCCAGTTGCAACCAGTTGAAAGACTTTCTTCACGTGTGAGATCCGCGTATGAGACAGCTTTCTGTTTAGCTTTCTTTTTTGGACCTTGCACGGCGCCCTTTCCATAGCACCCTTTGTATAGCACCCTTTTTATAGCGCCCTTTATATAGCACGCTTTCTATAGCGCCCTTTTTATAGCGCCCTTATTCCATCAACCTTTCTTTTTCTCTCTCTTCTTATTGATCGATCTTTATAGCTGTTTGGCTATCCCTGTACTTGTACTGAAAAGAAAGCAGCCTATTGTGGCGTCCATCTTAATTACAATGTCGTTACATTCAATTTTGTTAAAAGGCGCCATAGGTCAAACATTAACATACCCTGTCATGTCAGTACTAAACATTCGTGAAGGAGAGTGGCAAATAGGACTAAGCAGTGTCTCATTTCTGTATAATTCGGCGGAAGAGCATCCAGCACGCATCCCACGCGTGGTTCTTAAAATAACGTCAAATTACGTTCTTACTCAAGACATAAATGAAAGAGGAGAAGTGATTACAGCACCGGCTTGCCTAAGTGTTGTTCGTTATGGTGGAAATCATGGCACTGTTTCTACTATAGGCTTTAAACATCGTGACATGTTCAGAGTAAACAGTGCCGAACAGGACCTTATTGTAAGCTTTGACACAATTGATACAAACACTTTTACTAGTGGCTCACACGTATTCTTACTAGTCATTCTTAAAAGAGTTCGATAATGTCGAGTCATTCTAAGCTACAAGAGCTGATGCGTAAAGAACATAATTTCCTCTACAAACTTTATCGACAACAAAGTGGACGGCAAAATCGGAAAACGTTGAAAAATGCATCCAAAAGTCAGGTGTGGGTCGTTCTGCGCATTCTATTTTGTATTGCTGCAGGTCACATTCCTTTATCTAGAAAGAACTACGAGCATCTTGTCCGAAGCAAAAGAAAAAATAGTCTACGAAGCCTGAAAAATCGCATGAAATATCTAAGAAAAGCAAAAGTGGAAAGTCAACGAAAGTTTATTCTTCAGTTTGCTGCACTCTACCGTTATCTTTTATATGACTTGTTTTTTGATAGTTAAAATGTCGAATATCTCTAAGCATGTTTTCTTAGAATATGGCGAGTACCAGCGACTTTTAGAAGCTAAAAGAAAAAATGAGCTTCTATTACTAAAAGTGCGTGAACTTGAACAAACCGTATCTCGCCTCAAAAACATGCCGGGAAACCAGTCCGGTTCCGGCAGTGCCCAAACAAATCTCTCCGGTGTTATTGCATCTAACGACAATGCCCTTGAAACGCCACTCCCGGGGCTCTTAAACAGTATTACCTTTCCACCAAGTGCGACATTGTCTGAAAGTGCAGTTGAGTCTCGAAAAGAAAAAAAATGGTACTTCCTTGGAATTCCCTAAAGCTAGCCACAGGACAAAACAGCGATTTGTCTTAGATTTAGTGATGCTGCTATGAAAGGACATGAGATCGACACATTTCTCCAGCGTTTACCTTCCTTGTACTCATACTTTGCTGGCATTTCGACGAGTGATGAAATTGTTGATTTAAAGGAGGATTCTTTTACAATTGTAAATACAGAGTAAGTAAATAAATATACAATAATGTATTAATATACTATCACTACCCGCTTAATTTTTGTATCTTTTCAGTGTTTCAGATGGTGATGGCCTACACTGGTTTTTTTATGCCATAGACAGCAAGGTCATTACGAGGTTTTTGACAGCCTTGGCAGCAATAAATTGTATATTATACATATTTTAAAAAACTTGAGCGGCTTTTGTGAATTTAATGAAACGGCAGTCCAAGCTTCAAGAAGTAAAAGTTGTGGTGAGTTTTGTGTCTTCTATGCAATTCACAGATATTTTAATGAAGATCTAAGTCTGCAGGAGGTTTTAGAAGAGTACTTTACAGCTAATTCGGCTCATAACGAAGAAATAGTAAAACGTTTTCTAGTAAATATTCGGAATGACTGAATCCACTCCAGAGCCCGCTTCATCCAATTTTATTTTAAATCCACAGAAAATTGTTCAGGAAGTTATGGTCTCTAAAAAGTTTATACAAATCCAGTGCCCCTCACGAATGGTCATTTCCGGACCAAGTCTCAGCGGCAAAAGCCACTTTTGTTTAAAGCTTATAAAATTTCGACAACAAGTTTATTCGGAAAAGTTTGAACGTGTTCTTTATTGTCTTCCTGAAAATTCAATCCATTTACACCATCAATTTATTCAAAAACTAAAAGATATATGTGACTTTGTTGAAATTGTCGAAGGTTTGCCAGATATTAATGACTTAAATTTAGGAACAGGCCCCTCTATCCATAAATTACTAATCATGGATGACCTTATGACACGAGCTTTTGCAAGTAACGCTATTTTGGAACTTATCACAAGTACATCCCATCATAGCAGTATTTCCGTCGTAATTACTACTCAAAGCATATTTTTGCCATCAAAACATCGTCTTACGTTACTTCGAAACTGTAGTGAAAAAGTAATATTCCATGACAAGATTGATCACAATCAATTACAAGTTTTAAGTCGACATGTCACCCCAGGAAAACCAAACTTTTTAAAGGACTGTTTTGAATTTATTTATAAAAATACAAAGAAAGGTGATCTCAAATATGTTTTGCTCGATGCATCCCCGCTCTCTGATTTACCATACAATGCTTGTATACGTACTTTTGTTTTCCCACATGACGATGGAATAATTCGTCCTGTGTTTTTTTCTAGCAGTGAATAAACGTTTAACCTTCAACAAATAAACGTCTAAACCTTCAACAATGGCCATGTTTTTTCTAACGTTTTTGCGCGACCCTGGCCCACGTCTAAACCTTCAACAATGGCCATGTTTTTTCTAACGTTTTTGCGCGACCCTGGCCCTGGCCCGGCTTACAGATGTGCGGGGATCGGCAACTGGAGCAACTTTTGGCCGCGGGGTGGTGGCTTTTGGACGCGCCAGGGGCGCGGGCGGGAATAAAAGACAAAAAATAGAAAAATTTCTTGATAGCCGCCGAAAGGCACTTCGGCTACCGCCCATCCGGCAGCGACCAGTTAGACGGTAACAGTAGTAAATAAGTTGTTGGTGTTGGGGCCAAGCCATTTTTTGGACGTCGCGGGAGCGGGCGGGGGAGGTATTCCCTACCCTTCTCCCCCCCCTTGTCTACCTCGTCTAAATTATATACATCTACATGCAAGTATTATATTTGTATTTCGCGCGAATAAGGTGACAGAACACGAAACCGTATATTTAATACAGAATAATGGGTAACCAGTCATATACTCAGTGCCTTATTTCCTTATTTGCTTAAAAAAGAGCTTATCTCATAAATACCTGCAAACACCTGTAAAAAAGACAACGGAAAACGGATATATATATATTTGTATACCATACAGCCTGTTGCGGACAATGTAAGAAAGCACGGGAGACCTAAATAGAATTAATCAAAAATAATTACTTAAACACGACAAAGGTTATGTAATGGCTTCATACCCAAAAAAATGAGGATGGGCCACGTAATCAACAGTCGGCTTAGGATGGTGCCACATAATAAGGGCCTCGGGTTCTATAGGAAAAAAAGAAAATTGATACATGAAAAATTCCAAGGTTATAAAAATAACTCGAAGAGACGTTCTAAGCGAGAGATCGTATCAAGGAATAACTTAATAACTTAATGCCTTACCCATTTGTGCGCTAAAAGACCGTCAAGTGTAAGTTTAATAGCAACGACGCAAAAAGGAGATAGAAGAGAGAAAACGAACTGAGTGGATGGCTGGAAGACAGGAGAAAGCAAATGTAGAAATCGATCGTGCACGGCGTGGGGCGTGGTGGAGAGGAAGGAAACCAAAAAGAAAGCAACGCAACGCAACGGCACGACAAAGACAACGAGGCGCAGCAGAAAGAGAATGTGGCAGAAGCAAGAGAACAAGAAAGCAGGAATGACCATAGATATATAATATAAGAACTAGGGCACGAAAGTACCAAATAATACGGTAGTAAGAACTCTAGATGGCGGGATATAGAGAGAGTGAGAGAAGAAGGCACTGTACTTAATGGAATGAAATCGATACATTTTTAATTAAAGGGGAGATCCGACTAATTTGTATTTAGAAATTTGTCAAATCTTTGAATATTAGACAAGTTCCCAAAGTTTCGACAATGAAATGGACAGAGCCACTTCCTTTCAAAGGATTTTAAAACTTTGCAGAGAAAAAAGTTTTTGAGTAACATAGCGAACACCACTAGTCAAAAACATATCGCCCATACTAGTCAAAATCTAGTCGGCTGTTAGTTTTTGTATTCTTTTTTATTGTCAAAAATTCCGAAGTACTGTATATAAACAAGCAATGTTCTGTTTCTGAAGGACGTCTAGGGCGTTCGAACTATGTGGCCGTTTCCCTTTCGCAAAAGCCAAAAGTGTCGATCACGCAACTATAAACTGCACACGCAGAAAATACGAAAGAGCAATTTCGCTTGCTGAAAAAAAAATGAAAAGATGAAATGTAGCGGAAGTTACGCCGTCATATCTTGTCAAAAGGGGGCGCTAAGAAGGGGGCTGTATAGCAAGCAAAGAAAAGAAACAACACCCAATAGATTTTGTAGAGCGATTGGCACATAGGAGATCTGGTCAAGATCAGAATCCTACAATAGTCTCTGAGGATGGTCTGGTAATCCTCTCCACCCAATGCACCTGCTTTGGTAAGTGGCAGAGATTTGTACTATTTGCGGGTCTAAAAAGGTTCAGTGCACAAAATGTTGCACGTCCTGGTGGCTTTTAGAGCCACGGCGATCCCCGCACGAGTTATTGGCTCTCTCTCTCCCCCTTTCTCCCCCTTTCTCCCTCTCTCTCTCTCTCTCCCTCTCTCTCTCTCTCTCTCTCTCCCTCTCTCTCTCTCTCTCTATCCTCGCTACCAAGCCCCTAGCAATAGAGCCACAGGCCCCCAATAACAACAGCAACGGCCTCCTCCGCCCCAAATATCGCATGCCGCAAAGTCGAACCCCAATAATAGGCCCCATATACGGCGGCGCTGGCTGCTCTCTCGGTACCTCGGCGTTTCTTTGACCTGAATCGAGGCGAGTTAGGTTTTTTTGGGGGGGAAAATCAATTCTTTTTTCACCATTTTCCTGGAGAGCGCTGGCCGGTGGGACATGGAATTGTCGAAAATGTAATTTCTTTGTCGGAACCTGGTGCTTCGCTGCGACTCCTCTCCGCCATTGGGAGGTTCCTCGTCTTTGTCTCGGCTTGGGACAAAAACGTCACTGAATCTAAATTCATCGATAGATACAAAACATCATGAAACAGACATTTACATGCACAATGTACTGCGCTCACGTTTCCATGTACGTGGTATCGACGTATATATCCTCCATCCTCGGCCCCCCGTCCACCATGCACAGGCCCAGGTCGGTGAGGAAGGGCCTCATGCTGGAGCATTCGTGCGAGGTGGAGGCGCCGCCGCCGCCGTCAAGACCGCAAAACGGAACCAGCACCAGACGGTTGTTGATGCCATCAGTCTTTTAAAAGGCGGAAGTTTCTTGCTGATGTCGGGATTTTTTTTACCTTTTGCTGAGATGCTCACCAGTTCCAGTTGGAATTTAGAAACATTCGGGGTCAGCCATTGTTTCGTTGCTTTTTTTCTCATGGTCTCCAGGATTTTCTGTTCGCTCTTCCTCATCCTGCATTAGAGAGATAGGAAAATATCGCTTCTCGGCAGACAGACATATGGGCCAAGTTTTGACAAACTTTCTCCTCGTCGCCGGCGCCGATAGCCCCATGATCCGAAACACCAGCCTGAGGTGCCGGGCGAAGATCCTTCCCAAGTAGGAGCAGCATGGGTTGGACTTGACGCCGCCGCAAGGGTGCCTCTTCAGCACATCCTCCAGGCCTCCCATGGACAGCGTCAGTTCGGAAGAGAACCGGATCATGCTGAGCTGTAGCATGGGAAACAAAGGAAAGTGAAGTTTGTAGAAAAATTAACGAATGTCCTCCGTGAACCATTAAAACTTCAAAGGCGCTGCCCGAGCACCCGGTGTCGGTCGATCTGAAACTGTTTTCGTCGGTGTAGAAAGCGGTAGATTTCTGGAAAAGTTTCAAAAGACGTGAACCCTGGGTTTAACAAATGTATGGGTTGAAGTAAATTATATTTCTTGCCCAGTATGTCGCGTCCTCTTCCTTGGAGGGGGTGGTGAAGCCGCCGCCGCCCGCCGCCAGAGGGAAAGCGGAGAGAAGCACTGGGATGTCTGTTATTGGGATCCCCAAAGATTCCTCCTCGCCTGAGTCTGACTGGGAAAGGGCCCTGGGATATTTTTTCAGAGTTAGTGTTAGTCTTATACTGGAACAAGAATGAAAATTGTCCCTGGTAATATTCGAGAAAAGATCCTTTAGAAAATAGTCCGTATCAGAGGGCCACAGGTAGGGGTTCTGACGATTAACAAGTTAATTAACATTAGAATTAACAAGTGCAAGTAAAAAGATTATTTTGCAACAACTTGATGGTCTAGAAATCAGTCCTTCCTTTGTGCACCTGGAAAATTCCTTCGGACATGTGTGCCGAAAGCGCCAGGAGTCGGCCAAGGTCCAAGTCAATGTCCACATTCTGGTTTGCCGAATGGGGAAAAAATTTACTTCGTCCTCGATCTCTCATAGTTGTTCTCGTAAACACTTTTAGTTCAGATACCATAAGTTTGATAGTGGCCAGGATCCTCATGGCGGTCCTCTTAGGCTCGTCCGTTATCCACCTCTTGAGTCTCTCTAGTTCCCGCCCGCTGGCGACCTCCGCCCGCGATCCTTAACAGCGTCAACCAAAAATTAGTTTGAGTACTGACTGGCATACGCACACATGGGCGAGCACCCCAACCATAGGAGGG
>JAAUYB010071309.1_pt1 | contig 20092 bp, 19 predicted proteins | sample 7278071 | NCBI WGS metagenome assembly JAAUYB01 (sample SAMN14350121, study PRJNA611818) | marine sediment metagenome | isolation source: surface marine sediment (1.8m) | place: French Polynesia: Moorea | collected 2018-08 | reverse complement strand
TTGTTGATCCTCGACGAGCCCACCAACCATCTCGACATCGACTCGCGCGAGGCGCTGGTTGAGGCACTGGCCGCCTATACCGGTGCGGTGATTCTGGTCAGCCACGACATGCATCTATTGAGCCTCGCGGCAGACCGGCTGTGGCTCGTCAAGGACGGTCGCGTCACGCCGTTCGAGGACGACCTCGACGCCTATCGCCGACTGTTGCTGGCCACCGACAAACCGGTAGAGAAGCCGAAAGCTAAGCCGCGCCCCGGCCCCGCTCCGCGCGACCGACTGATGGCGCTGCGCGCGGAAGTGCGCAAATGCGAGGCGCGGGTCGAGAAACTGACCGAAATGCGCGAAAAGCTCGACGCCAAGCTCGCCGATCCCACGCTCTACGAAGATGGCGAGGTCGGCGACATCACACGCTGGCAACGGAAATACGCCGAAGTGATCGACGGCCTCGACCGCGCCGAGGCGCTGTGGCTCGATGCCCAGGAACGCCTGGAGGCCGCGCAGGCATAGGCGCACGCCGGTTCCGTGACCCGGGCTGACAAAGCCCCGCCGAATGCCTATGTGCATAGGCTAAAGGAGGCCTTGAGCCATGGACAGCGACGACACCGGACAGCTCATCTACCTGGTTTTGCTGGGTTGCGTGGTTCTGAGCTATTTCCTGATCTCGCATCGCCAGAGCCTCGGCCAGATGACCCGCCAGGCGGCGCTGTGGGTGCTGATCTTCATCGGCGTGATTGCCGGTGTCGGGCTGTGGTCTGATATCCGCCAGGACGTGCTGCCGCAGCAATCTGTGATGGCCGGAGCTGGTCGGGTCGAGGTGCCGCGCGCCTTCGACGGCCATTATTACCTGACGCTGGCGGTCGACGGCACACCGGTGCAGTTCGTGGTCGACACCGGCGCCACCGACATCGTGCTGAGCCGCCAGGACGCAGTACGCGCGGGCATTGACCTGAACGAGTTGATCTATTCCGGCATGGCCAATACCGCCAACGGCCCGGTTCGCACTGCGCGGGTACGGATCGACGAACTGGCGCTCGGCCAGATCAAAGACCGCAACGTTGCTGTTTGGGTCAACGAAGGCGAGATGAACGGCTCGCTTCTCGGCATGGCCTATCTGCAGCGTTACGTCCGAATCGAAATCACCGACGGCACTCTGGTGCTGGAGCGCTAACGCCCGAACCTGACGCTGCCGCAGTTACCCCGAAATTAAGATCAACGCTCAACCTACTGAAAGTTTGGCATTTCCGGGGGCCCAGCTGGGTACTCACGCGGAGCCTCCGGCCTTGCGGCCTAGTTCATCGCCATGCCGATCATCGCGTCGGTGGTGAACAGATAATCGTCCTCGCCGGAATGGCAGGCGATGCAGCCGGCCTCGGCGTTCTTGCCGACCAGCCCCGCCAGCGCCATGCCCTTGGGGTTCTTGTCGAGTGTGCCGTCCGGCAGGTACTTCGCCCAGAACCAGTTCTGCGTCTCAGGGTCATAGCCGTCCTCGCGCTGGAACATCACCGTCACCGCGCCCAGATGCTTGCCCGGATCGGCCAGCACCTCGTCGATGCTGACACCTTCGGGGCCGTAATTCCGCTTGACCACAAGCGCACCGGAATGGCCGTTCACCGTCGCCGTCGTATAGAAGGTCTCCAGCATCATGCCGTGCGGCGCGACGCCGTCATAGGGAAACGACCGAACCATGCCTTCGCCGACCATCTTGGCGTCGGCCATCACCGCCCAGAGATCGGCGGCATAGGCCTGGTCCTCCTCCCCACCGAACATCATCTTTTGTGAAAAAACGGCACCGGTTCCCAGGACCACGGCGGTCAGCCCGCCCACAACACGCGTTGTCCACGACATCGTGACGTCTCCCTTCATTTTTTTGGTGTCCCGTGCCGCCCATGCTACGCTGGATGCGGGATTCACCGGATCACCATGCAGTAACCCGGGCGTCACGTTACTGTTACGAAACGCAATCGTGGCGCGGCCGGGGGACAGCTGTGCGGCTAGGCTTGGGGTGTGCAAGATGGGAGAGAAGCGATGCCACTGCGCGTGATCCTTGCCTTTGCCTGCGTCGTCGCTCCGGCGTCTGCCGCAACTGGGGTCTGCGTCGCCAACGGAACCGAAGAGGCCTATCTGTTCGTCGCCGAGGCGCGCGACGGGGTGCGTGAGATCGCTACCCTGCAACCCGCCGCAACGCTGTGCAGCCCCGGGACGGGCGGCGACGGCGGCGTCGTCAGCGTCTTCGAAAGCGCCGAGCATCAGGAGGGCTGTTCGCGCCTGGTGGCCGAAGGCGCCACCGAGACCCTGCTGCGCTATGTGGACTTCGACCGGTGCCACTGGTCGAGCCATGACGACTGATCCCACCCCGCCCGGGGTCTATGACCTGCCGCCCCTGCGCGCCTCGCTGGCGCGCACCACGCTTCGCCTCGCCGCGCTGGTCGCGATCGCCTTCGCGGTGCATCTCTTCGTCGGCTGGGTGATGCAATGGACCGAGGCAATGCCGCCGGGTCGCGGCGTCGGCCTGCGCACTGCGATCCTGGGCGGCATTCTGGTGGCCTATGCCCTGCTGATCGCGATCCCCTTCGTGCCCGGCATCGAGATCGGTATCTCGTTGATCCTGATGCGCGGGGCCGAGGTTGCGGTCTTCGTCTACCTCGCCACCGTCGCCGGGCTGGTTCTGGCCTATCTTGCCGGGCGCCTGCTGCCCTATGCCTGGCTGCACCGGGTGTTCCTGGATTTGCGTCTCACCCGCGCCTGCCGCCTGCTCGACACCCTGCGTCCCCTGTCACCAGAGCGCCGCCTGGCGCTGCTGCGCCGGCAACTGCCCAAGCGCCTGGGTCACTTTGCCATCAACTACCGCTACCTGCTGCTTGCCGGCCTGATCAATCTGCCTGGCAGCGCGGTGATTGGCGGCGGCGGCGGCATCTGCCTCGCCGCTGGCCTCACACACCTGTTCCGCCCCCGGGCCACGCTGATCACCATCGCGCTGGCCGTCCTGCCCTTCCCGCTGGTGCTTTGGTTCTGGGGCCCGGGCATCCTGAACTAGGTATCCGACGCCGCAATGCCGCAGACAGGCGCCATTCCGGCGAAGACCGTCTTTCCCTCGCCCGATCCGCCGCTATGCTCCGCCCCGAACCGTTCTGAGGCGCTATGGACCCGCTCGTCATCTTCACTCCGTCGGGAAAACGCGGCCGGTTTCCGGCAGGCACCCCGGTGCTGACCGCCGCGCGTCAGTTGGGCGTCGACCTCGACAGCGTCTGCGGCGGGCGGGGCATTTGCAGCAAATGCCAGGTGACGCCGAGCTACGGCGAGTTTCCGAAGCATGGGGTGACGGTTGCCCAGGACGCGCTGTCGGCCTGGAATGCCGTCGAAGAGCGCTACGACCAGAAACGCGGGCTCAAGACCGGCCGGCGGCTTGGCTGTCAGGCGACGATCCAGGGCGACGCGGTCATCGACGTGCCGCCCGAATCGCAAGTCCACAAACAGGTCGTCCGGAAAGCCGCCGCCGTCCGCGCGATCACCATGGATCCCGCCACCCGGCTTTACTACGTCGAGGTGGCGGAACCCGACATGCACGACCCCTCGGGCGACCTGGAACGCCTGCAGGCCGCGCTGGCCGCGCAGTGGCAGGTCGAGACCGAGGCGCTGAGGATCGATCTGCCCGTGCTGGCCAAGCTGCAGCCCGCCCTGCGCAAAGGCAATTGGGCCGTCACCGTGGCCCTGCACCAAGGCCATGCGGACAAGCACGAACGCATCCTCGACATCTGGCCCGGGTTTTGGGAGGGGCGCCTTTACGGCCTCGCCATCGACCTCGGCTCCACCACGATCGCTGCGCATCTGACGGATCTGCGCAATGGCGAGGTGATCGCCAGCGCGGGCGTGATGAACCCGCAAATCCGCTTTGGCGAAGACCTGATGAGCCGGGTCAGCTATGCGATGATGAACCCCGGCGGCGACACCGAGATGACCGCCGCAGTGCGCAGCGCGATCAACGGCCTCGCCACCGACATCGCCGCCGGGGCCGGCATCGACGCAACGCAGATTGTCGAGACGGTCTTTGTCTGCAACCCGGTCATGCACCACCTTCTGCTGGGCCTCGACCCGGTCGAACTCGGCCAGGCCCCATTCGCGCTGGCCACCTCGACATCGCTGTCGTTGGACGCCCGCGACTTGACTCTCGATACGATCAACCCCGCCGCCCGCATCTTCATCCTGCCCTGCATCGCCGGGCATGTCGGCGCCGACGCCGCCGCGGTGGCGTTGTCGGAAGAACCCAACAAATCCAAGGACCTGGTGCTTGTCGTTGATGTGGGCACCAATGCCGAGATCCTGCTCGGCAACAAAGACAGGGTGCTCGCCTGTTCGTCGCCCACCGGTCCCGCTTTCGAGGGTGCTCAGATCAGCTCCGGCCAACGCGCCGCCCCCGGCGCGATCGAGCGGGTCGAGATCGACCCCGCAACGAAGGAGCCCCGGTTCAAGGTGATCGGCGTCGATCTTTGGTCCGACGACGACGGCTTTGCTGCCGCCACCGCGGTCAGTGGCATCACCGGCATCTGCGGCTCTGGCATCATCGAAGCGGTGGCCGAGATGCGCGCCGCGGGCCTCGTCGACGCCTCGGGCCTGATCGGCTCGGCGGCGCAGACCGGCACCGGCCGCATCATCCCCGAGGGCCGCACCCACGCCTATGTCCTGCACGACGGCACCGCCGAGGACGGCCCGCTGATCACGGTCACCCAGGGCGACATCCGCGCCATCCAATTGGCGAAATCCGCGCTCTATGCCGGCGCGCGCCTGCTGATGGACGAGCTTGGCACCGACACCGTGGACCGCGTGGTGCTCGCCGGGGCCTTCGGCGCGCATATCTCGCCCAAACACGCGATGATCCTCGGCATGATCCCTGACTGCCCGCTCGACAAGGTCACCAGCGCCGGAAACGCCGCGGGCACCGGCGCCCGCATCGCGCTGTGTAACCGTGCCGCCCGGGCCGAAATCGAGGAAACGGTGCGCCAAATCCACAAGGTCGAAACCGCCATCGAGCCGCGGTTCCAGGAGCACTTCGTCGCCGCCAACGCCCTGCCCCATGCCACCGCGGCGTTTCCAGAGCTCAGGAAGGTCGTCACCCTGCCCGACCTCGCCTTCAACACCGGCGCCGAGACCGATGGCCGCCGCCGCCGGCGCCGCGCCTGAGGCTTGCCGGGGTCTGCTGCGACTGCCAGACTGGCCCGATGCCGCCTATCACGAACACCGGCCAAGCCGACTATTGGGTCTCCGCCGCGGGGCAAAAGTGGATCGACCACGAGGCGGTGCTTGACGCCGCATTGGCGCCTATGCGGGATCGGATACTCGATATCGCGGGGTTGGCGCGCGGTGCGAATGTCCTCGATATCGGTTGCGGAACCGGCGATCTGACCTTGGCCGCTGCGGCACGGGCGCCCTTGGGCGGCGCGACCGGGGCCGATATCTCTGAGTTGCTATTGGCCCGGGCACGGGCGCGGGCTGGCCCGGCAAATGCGCGATTCCTGCTTTGCGACGCTCAAGTCCAAGATTTCGGTGGCCGGTACAGCCACATCGTCTCGCGCCTTGGTCTGATGTTTTTCAGCGATCCCGTCGCCGCCTTCCGCAATCTCGCCCGCGCCGTGCCCGCTGGCCACCGCCTGACATTCGCAGCATGGGGGCCGCCTGCGCGCACGCTTTGGTTTTCGATACCCAAGTCAGTGGCCGAGGCGCGGCTTGGACCCGGGCCGGAACGCGATCCCCGGGCGCCCGGACCACTCGCCTTCCAGGACCTCGACAATGTCACCGGCCTCTTGGCTGCTGCCGGATGGATCGATATCGAGGCCGCGACAGAGACGATGGCGCTGACCCCTGGCAAGGACCTGGAAGTCGTTGCCGCCACGGCGGCCAAGGTCGGGCCGGCGGTGCGCATCATCGCGCATAACGGCGGTTCGGCCATGGATATCGACGCGATCGTGGCCGAGATTGCCCGTCGCTTCGAGCCGTATTGCGAACCCGGCGGCCTGGCGCTGCCGGCCGCCGTCAACATCGTCACCTGTCGCACAGCCTCTACTTGAAGGAGCATCTATGGAAATCCACCGCGCAGGCACGCGCCCTTCTCGCCCCGGCCCAGCCGATTACTTCACCGGTCGTGTCCGTTTCGATCCAGTGATCGAGGCGCCCGACCCAGCGCGCATTCGTGCGTTGTCGGTCACCTTCGAACCTGGCGCCCGTACCGCCTGGCACACCCATCCCCTGGGCCAAACGCTGATCGTCACCGCCGGTGCCGGACGGGTACAAAAGGACGGCGAGCCGATCCAAGAGATCCGTCCGGGAGACGTTGTCTGGATCGCCCCAGGGGAGCGCCATTGGCACGGCGCCGGGCCGGAAACAGCAATGACGCATGTTGCGATGCAGGAGGCAGAGGACGGCTCTACCGTCACCTGGGAGGCCCACGTGACCGACGAGGAATACACAGGGCCGTCCTAGGGTACCGGACGCCCTGGGCCGGCACTCCTACACGTCAATCACATCGAGATCCTCGGCGATGGCGCATGGGCCGCCGAAAGTGTGCCGAAGTTCGGCCAAAGCCTGTTCGTGGCGGCCTGTTGCGTCCATGTGAACCCGGAAATGGGTCAGGATCAGCCGCTTCACCCCGACATCGGCCGCCATGGCGCCGATCTCGGACGGCGTTGGGGTCAGGGCGCGCATGGCCGGTGGCGCGTCCTCACCGTCCAAGCGATAGCACCAATGCAACAGCAGATCGGCGCCGACGGCGAGCGTCCGCAAATCCGCGCAGAGACCCGCGTCGCCGGAATAGACGAACTTGCGCCCGCCGGCCTCGACCGCGAAGGCCAGGCACTGCAGCACTGGCTGCGCATGCGGCACCTCGCAGGACGACAGCCGCCAGGCACCGCCGTCGAGCGAAAACCCCGGCGCGATCTCTGTCACCTCCGGCACGGGCCAGGGCCGCGGCACGGTGCCGCCGCGGGCCTTCCAGACTTCCTGGCTGGGCAACAGCTCGGTCCGGGCGCGCAGGTCGTGGGCCAGGGCGCCTCCGGGGCCGAAATAGCCCTCGGTGATCGCCGCGATCGGCGCGGGACCGAAGACCTTGAGCGGTGCGGCGCCTTCGTCCCAGGCGGCGTGGACCAGCCGCGCGTAGTCCATCATGTGGTCGGAATGCAGGTGCGAGAAGATCAGGTGCGTAACGTCGGACGGCGCGCGGCTCGACCGCAAGAGATTGTCGACGACGCCGCCGCCACAGTCGAAGAGCAGCCGGTCCGCGCCGATCTCGAGCAGGTATCCGGACGAGGCGCGGCGGGCATAGGCCTCGGGCGAGCCGGAGCCCAGGACGATCAACCTCATCGGGCGATCTCCGGCGGCGGCGTGGCGCCGGGCGCGCCGAGTTGCAGCGCCGCTTCGCGCCCGCCGTAACGCGCGATCATGGCGGCTTGGTCGGCGAAGGCACGGGCGTCGGTGCCCTCGGGGTCGAGCCGCGCGCGCAAGTCGGACTGGAGCGCCGCGAGGGTACCCGCATGGGCCGGATCTGCGGCCAGGTTCGTGGTTTCCTCGGGATCACCGACCAGATCGAAAAGTTCCGGCGCGAAGCCCACATAGTGGTTCAGCTTCCAGCGGCCCTTTTTCAGCATACAGGCGCCCGAGACCGCCCCGGCGGCGTGGTACTGGCTGAGGATCGCGCGCTCGGGGTCCTCCGGCGCGGCGGCGATATCGGTCAGGGGCGTGCCTGGGGCGTCGAAGGGCTGGCCGAAATGGGCCGGGATTGTGGCCGCAAGATCCAAGAGATCGACAGCCGTGCCGCAAGTGCCCACCGGGATGCCCGGCCCGGCCATCACCAGCGGCACCGCGACGCTTTCCTGATAGAGGTTCGACTTGCCCCAGAGCCCGCGCGCGCCGACATTGTCGCCGTGGTCCGAGGTGTAGACGACCGTGGTGTCGTCGCCGTACCCCGCCGCCTGAAGCGCCGCCAGGATGCGCCCGACATTGTGGTCGAGCCAGGACACTAGGCCGAAATAGCTGGCGATGGCGCGCAGGCGCTCGTCGGCGTCGCGGAACTTAGTCTCGCTGTCCATCATCGCGTTCTGCTTCTCGACCCAGGGGTGCCGGGGATGCCCGTCCTTGGGGTGCAGCTTGACCGGCGGCAGGTCGGCGGTGGGATAGAGGTCGTAGAACTCCGGCGGGCAGACCAGCGGAAAATGCGGTGCGACGAGGCCGACGAAGAGGCACCAGGGCCGGGTGTCGCCCGAGGCCGCGCGGTCGTGGAACCAGCGCCGCGCCCGGTCGGTCACCGCGGCGTCGTAATCGGTGTATTTGCTCGTGCCCGGGCCGATGTAGTCGCCGAGCATCCGGCCGGTGGTCTGCACCACACGCTCATCCTCGCGGCGGATCGAGGCCCAGACCATGCCAACCCCGTCGGCAACATGCATCGGCAGATGCTCGACATCGAAGCCGGCAGGGTCCTCGGTGGCGCGGTAGTGCAGCTTGCCGATCGACTCGACCGGCACGCCGCCTGTCTGCAGCGCATGCCCCCAGCCCGGGATTGACCCGTCATAGGGCATCGCGTTGTCCCACAGGCCCGTGACATGCACTGGTTGCCCGGTGGCGAAGCTCGCCCGCGCCGGCACACAGATCGGCGAGGGCGTGTAGGCGTCGGTGAACCGCAGGCCCCGGGCCGCCAGCGCGTCGAGATTCGGGGTCTGGACGAAGGGATGCCCGGCGCAGCCCATGGCGCGGGCCTGGTGTTCGTCCGACATCACGATCAGCAGGTTCGAGCCGGTCATTCGGCGGCGTCCAACGCCTGCTCCAGCCGGTCAAGCACGCGGTGGAAGGCGGCGCGGTCGTCGCCGCCGAGCGTGCCCGCAAGCTGGCTCTGGCGGGCCTGCATCGCGGGGCGGGCCCGCTCGAACAGTGTGCGGCCACGGTCGGTAAGGCTGATCAGGTGCGAGCGGTGGTCCGATTCGCTGTCGTTGATCCTGATCAGCCCTTGCGCCGCCATCGCCTTGATGGTGCGGCTCAGTTGCCCCTTGTCCATCAGCGAGGCCCGCACGATTTGCGCCGGCGGGATCGGCCCATAGGCGTCGATCATCACCATCACGCGCCATTGCGCCTGCGACAGCCCGGAACTTTCCTTAAGGATCTTAGCGGCTTGCGCGTTGAGCCTCGCATTCAGCCGCGACAGCCGATAGGTCAGCATCTCCCGCAACGGGATGTTGTAGACGCCGAGTTTTCCGTCCGCCTCCGCGCGCATGCTGACCTCGCTTTCCGCTGCCGAGAATGCAAGAATCCGTTGATAGGTCAACATTTTTTGTTGACGGATCAACCTTTTTCCCTTTCCCTGTGCCGAAACGTGCGTCAGGGAGGACGACCGATGAGAGCACTTCTGAAATCCGCGGCCGCGGCACTGACAGGGCTGGCGTTGGCCGGCGCGGCGGCGGCGTCGGACTGGACCCCGCCGGGGCCGATCAAGCTGATGATCGCCTTCGCCGCCGGCGGAGGTGCCGACACCCAGGCGCGGCTGATCGCCGAGGATCTCGAGGCCAAGCTGGGCTGGAGCTTCATCCCCGAGCAGGTTACCGGCAAGGGCGGCATGAACTTGGCGATGGCGATCAAGGACATGCCGAACGACGGCAGCGTGATCGGCATGGTAGTGACCGAGACCCTGGGCTACAACATGGCCGCGGCGGAGGCCGGCGTGACACCCGCCGACTATACGCCCATCGTCACCACGGCGGGCTTTCAGATGGGCGTCGTGGCGCAAAGCGCGAAGGGCTGGACCAGCTTTGCCGACGTGGTCGCGGCGGCCAAGGATGGGGCCGAGTTGCGGTTCGGCACGATGAGCCCGAAGCTGACCGACTTAGCGTACCTTTTGGGCAAGGCGCAGGGTGTGGAATTCAACATCGTCCAGGTCCGTGGCGGCCGCGCGGTGATGAACGGGGTCAATGCCGGCGACATGGACCTTGGCTTCATGGCCGGGATCCAGACCAAGGGCGTCGCGGCGGGCGAGCTGGTGAACCTGGCCTCGGCGCTGTCGGTGCCACTGAACCAGACGCCCGAGGCGCCGACGCTGGCCGATCTGGGCGTCGACTTCAACGCCGACGGCTATTTCCTCTTCATCGGCCCTGCGGGCATGCCGGAGGACGCGCGCGACGCCCTGGCCGCGGCCATCGCCGAGGCGGTGTCGACCGAGGGGATGAAGTCGAACGGCGTGATCGCCAAGGCGTTCGGCGGCCCTGCGGTGATCATGGGCGACGAGCTGTCGGCGCTGGTCGCCGGCGACTACGAGGCCGCCGGCGCGCTGCTGCAGGCCGCCTCGGAATAACCCGCTCGCGAGGCCCCGGATCCCGCCGCACCTGGCGGAGCCCGGAGATTTTCAGGAGGACGCGCCGGTGTCCCCAAGGCTGCCGTCTGCCCGCACCAACCTTTATCTGTCGCTCGGCTCTATCGGCTTCGCGCTGGTCCTGGGCCTGGTCTGGGCGCCGCTCGACAGCGGCACCGGGCTGATCGAGACGGTGCGGCGCCAGGTGACGATCGGCGATGCGCTGGCGCCGACCCTGGCGGCGGGGATGATCGGGCTCGGCGGGGTTTTGGTCTTGGCTCAAAGGCGCGCGCCGGATCCCGGCGGCCTGGGCCCAGCCAATCTTGGCTTTCTGCTGCGGTTTCTGGCGGTGATCGCGGTCGCCTTCGCGCTGATGCGCTGGACCGGGCCTGTGGCGGTGACGCTGGCGAATGTCGCCGTCGCCGACGACCTGACCTACCGCGCACTGCGCGACACCGCGCCGTGGAAGTACCTGGGTTTTTTCGCCGGTGGGAGCTTTCTAATCGCCACGCTGATCTCGGCGGTCGAGGGTCGGCCGACCTTGCGCGCTGTTCTGATCGCCGCCGCGACCACCCTTGCCCTGATCGCGGTCTACGACTTGCCGTTCGACGACCTGCTGCTGCCGCCGAACGGGGACGTCTGATGGGCGTGCTCGACTATATCTGGCTGGGCATCCTGGCGGTGTTCCAGGGCCCCGAGATTTTTTCGGTCGCCGGGTTCGGCATCTCGGTCACGCTGGTGATGATCCTGTCGGGCTTTCTGATGGGGATCCTGGTCGGGGCCACGCCGGGGCTGGCCGGGCCGATGGCGATGGCGATCTCGCTGCCGATCCTGATCTCGATATTCGGCTTCACCCCAGACGCGCTGTTGCCGGTGATGGGCTTTCTGATCGGCGTGATGAAGGGCGCCACGGTCGGCGGTGCGGTGCCGGCGATCCTGTTCAACACACCCGGCACGCCGGATGCCTACATGACCACGCTCGACGGCCACCCGATGGCCAAGGCCGGCCAGGCGCGAAAGGCCTTGAAGATCGCCCATGTCTCCTCGGCCTCGGGCGACACGTTTTCGGACGTCGTGCTGATCCTCTGCGCGCCGTTCCTCGCCGTGCTGGTCGAGGCCTATCTGGACCTGCCGGAGAAGACCGCGCTGTTGATCCTGTCGCTCGCGTTCATCGCCTCGGTGATCGGCGGGTCGGTCGGCAAGGGCCTGATCTCGATGGGGCTGGGGCTGTTCGTGGCCTATGTCGGCACCGGCGAGGATTTTTACCCGCGTCTCAGCCTCGGCACCCAGACCCTGGCGCAGGGCTTTCCGGTCGCCACCGCGATCCTCGGCGTACTGATCTTGGGCGAGGTGTTCAAGGCGCTGGAGGATCTGTGGTGGGACCGCCGCGCCGCGCGGCCGCCGGCCGAGCTGGTGCAAAGCGGCGACCAGCGCCTGCACTGGGCCGACATCCGCCGCATCGCGCCCTATATCGGCCGCTCGGCGGTGATTGGCACGGCGATTGGGGCGCTGCCGGGCATCGGATCGACGCTGGCGGCGACGCTGGGCTATGCCTCGGGCGCGCGGGTTCATGCGCGCACCCGGCCCGGCGAGCGTCCGTTCGGCCAGGGCGCCCCCGAAGGCATCGCCGCGACCGAGGCCGCCAACAGCTCGGTCTCCGGCGCCAACCTGATCCCAGTTTTGAGCCTGGGCATCCCCGGCAACGCGGCGGCCGTCTTCCTGATCCTCGCCGCCGAGAGCATCGGCGGCTTCAACCCCGGGCCGTCGGTGTTCAAATTCACCGCCGATGCGGTCAATCCCGAACTGGTCGTGGCCTTCGGGCTTTTCACCGCAATGATGCTGGCGAACCTGCTGAACTGGACCATCGGCGGCGTCTTCATGCGCGTGGCCGGCGTGATGATCCGCATTCCCAAGCACATCCTCCTGCCGGTCGTGCTGCTGCTGACGCTGACCGCGATCTACGTGCAGGAGGCGCGGATGTCGGCGATGTGGTTCGCGGTGGGCTTCGGCGTTCTGGGCTACGGCATGCGGCGGCTCGGGATCTCGCCCCTGCCCTTTGTCATCGCCTTCATCCTGGGCGGCAAGCTGGAGGACACCGCGCGCCAGGCCTTCGCAGCCACCGGCGGCGACGTCTGGTTCCTGTTCACCAGCCCGGTCGCGGCGGTGTTCATCGCGCTCGCCGTGGCGGTCGTCGTCCTGTCCCTGCGCAGACCCCTGGAGGCCAAGGCATGAGCCGTCCCAACATCCTGCTGATCTCGGCTGACCAGCAGCGCGCCGATTGCCTGGGCTTCATGGGCCGCAAGGTGAAGACGCCGCATCTGGACCGGATGGCGGCCGAGGGCACGCATTTCACCGCCTGTATCACGCCCTCGGTGGTGTGCCAGCCTGCGCGCGCCTCGATCCTGACCGGGCAGCTCTGCCGGACCCACGGCGTGCACGACAACGGCATCGACCTCGACCCCTCGATTGGCGACAAGGGCTTCGCCGGCGCCCTGGCTGCGGCGGGCTATCAGACCGCGTTCTTCGGCAAGGCGCATTTCTCGACCTACCACACCTACACGCCAACCGGCTCGCCCGAATGCTTGCGATCTTCGGCCGCGTACGGCGCCGATTGGTACGGGCCCTATATGGGCTTCGACCATGTCGAGTTGATGCTGGTCGGTCACAACTGGTGGGCGCCGGAAAAGCCGCCCGCGGGCCAGCACTACGAGCGGTTCTATCACATGGACGGGCGTGGCGACGACAAGACCCGCCTGATGTGGGAGAATGCCGGCGACACCAGAGGCGCGGCGCAGACCTGGCATTCGCGCCTGCCGGTCGCCTGGCACAACACGCCCTGGACCGCCGACCGGTTCATCGAGTGGCTGAACCACGGCCGCGACGCCGCGACCCCGTTCTGCAGTTGGGTCAGCTTCCCCGACCCGCACCACCCCTTCGACTGCCCCGAACCCTGGTCCTGGCTGCACAAGCCCGATGCGGTCGATCTGCCGGAGAACCGCGTCCGATCCTATGACGGCAAGCCCTGGTGGCACCGAGCAGCGATGGAGAACGAGCCGGGCGACGCCAAGTATGCCGAGGTGCGCAAGAGCTACAGTCGGATCGCCGAGCAGACCGACGCGCAACTGCGCGAGATCATCGCCAATACCTACGGCCAGATCGCCTTTATCGACCACCAGGTCGGGCGCATCCTGATCGCGCTGCAGGCCGCGGGTGTCGCCGAGGACACGCTCGTCGTCTACATCTCGGACCACGGCGATTGGCTGGGCGATCATGGGCTGATCCTGAAGGGTCCGATGCATTACGAGGGGCTCTTGCGGGTGCCGATGATCGTCAAGGGGCCCGGCGTGCCCGGCGGCAAGGCGGTGGAGGACCCGGTCTCGACCCTCGATCTGGGGCCGACCTTCTTCGATTACGGGGGGGCCGAGGCGTTGCTGCCGCAGCACGGCGCCAGCCTGCGCCCGGTGATCGAAGGCGAGGCCCGGCGCGCCTTTGCGCTCAACGAGTGGGGGCTCGGGTCCGGACGGGTCGGCGTCGCGCTGGAGCTGCGCACGGTTCGCACCCGAACCCATAAGCTGACCGTCGACCTAAACTCCGGCGCCGGCGAGCTCTATGATCTGACCGCCGACCCGTTCGAGCTGACCAACCTCTACGATGCGCCCGACCAGGCGGATCTGCGTGAGGTGCTTCGGGGTCACATCGACGCGCGACCCGACGATATGCGCCCGCACCAGACGCCGGTCGGCACCGCTTGACCGGACCGGCGCGCTCGACTATCCCGGATGCGCTCGGCGGGTATGATGTAATGGTAGCCTGTCAGCTTCCCAAGCTGAACGCGCGGGTTCGATTCCCGCTACCCGCTCCATCCCGACAGCCGCCGCGACCTGCTTCGGGTCGACGGCACGAACCTGCCGGCCGCGGTTCACGGTCCGGTGTCGACAATCGCCGGGGAGTGCCCGGGCAAAAACCGGCCGGGGCCCTTCATGACCTCTGAAATCAGACTGCTGATCGTCGGGGCGGGCCGGATGGCGCAGGCCCATGCCAAGGCCTTCGCCGCGATTCCGGGGGTCGCGATCGCCGGCGCCGTTGACCCCGATCGTTCGGCCGCCGCCGCTTTGACCGGGACCTACGGCGGTGAGGCCTTCGCCAGCGTCGAGGAGGCGCTCGACGCGGGGTACTTCCACGCCGCCGCCAACGTGACGCCCGACGCCGTACACCACGCCACCACGCTGCCGCTGCTCCGGGCCGGCAAGCACGTCCTGTGCGAGAAGCCCCTGGCGACCAGCGCGGCCGAGGCCGCCGAGATGGCGCGTCTGGCCGCCGCAGCCGGGGTGGTCCACATGGTCAACCTGACCTACCGGAGGGTCCCGGCGCTGCAGCAGGCGGCGAAGATGGTCGCGGCGGGCGCACTCGGCCAGGTGCGGCATGTCGAGGCGAGTTACCTGCAAAGCTGGCTGACCCAGGACCTGTGGGGCGACTGGCGGCGCGAGCCGGCCTGGCTCTGGCGGCTGTCGTCTCGGCACGGATCGAAGGGCGTTCTGGGCGATATCGGCATCCACATTCTCGATTTCGCGGGCTTCGCGGCCGGCGACGAGATTGCCGACGTCTCCTGCCGGCTGGCCACCTTCGACAAGGCGCCGGGCGGGCGCATCGGCGATTATGTGCTCGACGCCAACGACAGCTGCACGATGCTCGTGGGGCTGGCCGGCGGCGCGATCGGGACCGTCACCGCGACGCGCTTCGCGTCCGGCCACATCAACGACCTGTTCCTGCGGATCTATGGCGACAAAGGCGGGCTGGAGGTCGCGGCCGTCAAGGGCCAGAGCCGGCTGCGCGCCTGCCTGGATCCGAAGCTGCGGGCGGCCGAATGGGTCGAGGTCGAGGCCCCCGCCGTCCCCGACACGTTCACCCGTTTTATCGCCGCCATCCGAGGCGAAACCGCCGCCGACCCCGACTTCCACCGCGGCGCAGCCTTACAACGGGTGCTGGACAGGGCCGAGGCCTCCCACGCTCAGGGCGGTCGCCGGATGCCTGTGGTCTAGGGGCGCATGCAGCGAAAGCCCGACCGGCTGGAATTGGCTTGAAGTGATCGTCTGCGTGAGGCCCCGGGCACGGATTCAAGGCGCGCAGCGCCGCCGTGCCCATCGCCGCCCCGCCCCGGAGGGGTGGCGATTGATCGACACCGGCGCATCGCGCGATGCCCTACGGACCGGGCAGCCATAAAGCGCACCTGAACAGACGTCGGATCGCCACCCCGCGGGTCGGCGATGGGCACGGCTCCTCACGCAGCAATGGCCGCGCCGGCCAATTCAACGCGGTCTGACCACCCTACCCCAACAAATCCGGCCGCAGCACCATCACTGCGCCGAGCGCCAGCAGCACCACGCCGCCCACCAGGTGCGACACCCGCGAAATCGCCGCCGACGCGAATGTGGCGCGCAGAGTGAGCATGGCGATCACGAAGATCGCCGTGTCGTCGACGAGAAACACCGCGATATAGAGCAGCAGATATCCGTAATAGGCGCCAAGCCCCAAATCGTGCATCGCCAGCATCTGGGTGAACACCGCCGGCACGCCGGCCGAACACACGAGCTCGATCAGGTTCACCACGATGGCCAGCGCGGCGATGCCGAGCGCCGCGGTCAGAAGGTTCGGCTGCTCGACCAGCGCCTGGAACGCCTCGGAGATGGTCTTGCGCCGATGCGACGGCGTGACCCGGCAGACGCCTTCGGGATTGGTCCAGTATTCGCGCAGGTAGTAGACGCCGGCGCCGATCGCCAGCGCCCCGATCGCCAGCCGCAGCCAGCCCACCGCGCCGATCCACAACACGATGTTGAGCCAGGCGGCCATGACGGCGAAATACATCACGCCGGTCGCGGCCAGAAACACCAGGCCCAGGGTCCACATCCGACGGCTATCTTCGACGCCGAGGAGAAACGCGATCAAGAGCGCCAGCACCCACATCGCACAGGGGTTGAACCCGTCCACCGCCGCCAGAACCACGGTCAGAACCGGCAGCGACAGCGCGCCGAGCCCGATCTCGCCGATCCAAGGCAGCGAGACCGTTCCCGGCTCCGCCGCCTCCGGCGCGGTTTCGACTGCCGCCGCCCCGCCCAACACGTCCGGGCACGGACCCGCGCGGCAGGCCGCGATCATCTCGGCGTAGCGGGCGCGGGTGGTGCGGCCGAAGCCCAAGGCATTCCCGTCGCCGACCACCACCAGCGGCACCGCCGGCCGGTCGATCCCGAAGGCCGCGATGGCGTCGCGAAAGCGCTGGTTGTTCGCCTCCGAGGCGCCGAGTTCGATCTCGTCGACGATCAGCCCAGGGTCCTCGACCCGCATCTCGGCCAGCGCCGCCCGGGCGCGTTCGCAGAACGGGCAGCCCTCTTGCCAGAACACATGCGCCACGACCTCCGCCGGCTGCGCCGCGGCCGCAAGCTGGCTCAGCCAGAACACGGCGGCAAACACCGCCGACCGGGCAAGGAGTTGGGGCAGGAACCGCAAAGTGGCCTCGTGACGTCCGGGAGATCGGCCAGCATCCTAGCCGCCCCGGCGACGGCGGCCTTGATCCGCGTCAAGCCGGCGTTGGCACGGTCAGCGGTCCGAACCGCCGGGCGCCTCAGCCCTCGTAGAGCTCTGCCGCCTCGCCCAGATAGCCGTCCCAGGCGAACCAATAGGCGACGTGCCCCGCCACCCGGTCCCGGCGCCGCCCGTCGGCTGCCACCAGCGCCGCTTCGGTCACCGTCCAATCGGTCCCGTCCGGTGTGACCAGCCCGTCCGCGCCGGTCTCGAAGGTCTCGCCCGCCTCCCGCGCATAGGCCCGCACCGACCGTGTCTCGGCCGCGCCGATCAGCACCAGCGGTGTCGCACCGACCGCGTCGTTGATCACCCGCCCGCCGGCAAAAGCGTCGAGCGGCCAGGCCTTCGCCGCGCCCAGCGTCTGCACGCCGAAAACGTAATCCTTCTGGCGCTGCCGGGTCTCGTCCACTGCGGCGGGAAACATCAGATCGGGCGAGGCGAAATAGTCGCTGTAGACCACACCCGGCCCGTAGTTGCGCAAATACCCGGTGCGCAGCGACAGGACCTTGGTGCCCGGGTTCGCCGCCCGCCAATTACGCCAGGTGTCGATCACCACCGGCCGACGGCGCAGCGCGATGCCGCTTTCGGCCAGGGGCCCCACCACCGGGCGCCCGGTGAATTGGTTCCACAGCGAATGGGTCTGGCGGTCGAACATCAGCTTGTTGGACCGGTAGAGGAACCCCGAGGATCCGAAGACGAACGGCGTCTCGCCGTCGCGCCCGGTCTCGAACAGCACCCCGGCGCCGCAAAGCGTGCAATAGGCCAGCGCCACCGGTACACCGCCGATCACCTCGTTGAACATCTCGTGCCAGCCCATGATCCGCAGCGGATAGGCGCGCACATCACCGTTGATCGCCACGCCGAAGACCAGGTCCTCGTCGCGTAAGTAATCGGCCTCATCCGCCGCGATCAGAGGTGGGGCGTCCAGCGAAGGGATCCCATCCTTGCGCACCCCGCCCCAGGTGATCTCTTCCAGGCGGATCTTCATCCGGTCTCGGGCGAGGTATTCCGGCCGCAGGAAGTCCTCGAAAGCGGGATCGATCCGCAACAGCACGTCGCGCTTGATCCGGGTGAACGAGGCATGCGGCACCACCTGGGGGTTGGCCTCTTGCCAGAGCATCCAGTCGAACCAGCCCGGCCCCGCCTGCGCCCCGGTGATGACTTCCAGCACGCCGGCCAACAGCGGCTCGGGCACCCGGCCAAAGCGCATCGCTTGAATGACGCCGGCGGCCATGTCGGGCTGACCCCGCTCGATGATCGCGTCGATTGCCGCCAGCACCGCGGCGCGGTCGCCGAACATCAGATCCCAGTGCAACTGGTAAAGCGAGTCGGTGTCGGCCCCCGCCGGATAGGCGACAGCGGCGGCGGCAAGGGCGGCAAACTGGCGGCGGGTCAAGAACATACTTGCGCTCCATCCTTCGATTGCTGCGGACTGTGACGGCAGCGGCGATGACATGCACGTCAAAGAACGGTGAGGCATCAGGGAGCCTACGCGCCGCCGTAGGCCAACCAGCGCCGGACTGTTTGGATCGACGGGCCGTTCAGACCGGCGCTTTCAGTATCGGCGCCGCCGTCCTTGACCTGCATCAAAGCCGCACCTTTGTTGCCGCCTAGACTGCGACCCATGATCGAATTCCGAATCCACGGCCGCGGGGGCCAGGGCAGTGTCGCCGCTGCCTATCTGCTCGCCGCCGCCGCCTTCGAGGCCGGCATGATGTGCCAGGCCTTCCCCGCCTTCGGGGCCGAGCGCCGCGGCGCGCCGGTCACCGCTTTCGTACGCATCGGACATGGGCCCATCCACTTGCGCAGCCAGGTCCGCACCCCCGATTGGCTGATCGTGCAGGACAACTCGCTGTTGATCGATCCGAACCTGACGGCGGGGTTGAAAGCCGGTGGCTCGATGCTGGTCAATTCTGGCCGCGACAGCGCCGAGGTGGCCCAAACCTTCGGCTGCCGCGCACTTTGCGTCGATGCCACGCAGATGGCCGTCGAGGAAATTGGCCGCCCGATCCCGAACACCGCGCTTTTGGCGGCATTCCTGGGCCTCACCGGTATCCTGCCGCTGGATGCGCTGGCCACCGCGCTGAAGGGCCGGTTCCACGGCAAGGTGCTCGAGGACAACCTGCGCCTGATCGAACGCGCCGCCCAATCCGTGCCAACCGGCGCCTGGAAGGAGACCGAAGATGCGTGAAGCGCTTGAAGGCTCCCAGGCAATTGCGCGGGCTGTAAGCCTCTGCAAACCCGACGTCGTCGCCGCCTACCCGATCACGCCCCAGACCCACATCGTCGAGAATATCTCGAAACTGGTGGCCGAGGGCGACCTGCATACTGAATTCGTCAGCGTCGAAAGCGAATTCTCCGCCGCCTCGGTCGTGCTTGGCGCCGCTGCGGCAGGCGCGCGGGCCTATACCGCGACGGCGTCTCAAGGCGTCCTGCTTATGGCCGAGGTGCTTTTCAACATCGCCGGCATGCGCATCCCGCTGGTGATGACGGTCGCCAACCGCGCCGTTTCCGCCCCGCTCTCGATCTGGAACGACCATGGCGACTCGATGGCCGTGCGCGATTCCGGCTGGATCCAGCTCCACGCCGCCGACAACCAGGAAGCTGTCGACACTACGATCCAGGCCTTCCGGATCACGCAAGAGACCGAGCTGCCGGTGATGGTCTGCATGGATGGCTTCATCCTGACCCACACGCTCGAGGTCATCGACCTGCCCGAGCAAAGCGTGATCGACGACTTCCTGCCGGCCTTCGAGTTCAATCGCCGCCTTGACCCCGCCGATCCGAAATCCCTCGGCACCCTCGTCGATCCCGGCTATTTCGCCGAAGTCCGCCACTCCCACCACGCCGCGATGCAAAAGGCGCTGTCGGTCATCAAGGACACCGACAGCGCCTGGGAAACGGCGACCGGCCGCGCCTGCGGCGGGCTCCTGACTGTCGAGGGCGACCCCGGCGCCGCCGTCGGCATCGTCGCCATGGGCTCCACCGTCGGCACCCTGCGCGCCGGCATGGCGCACACGCCCGAAGCCGGCCCCGCCAAGCTGATCAAGCTGCGGGCCTTCCGTCCTTTCCCAAGCGAAGCCTTGATCGAGGCCACAGAAGGCCTCGACCACCTCATCGTCATCGACCGCGCGATCTCGCCCGGTCTCGGCGGAATCTTAGGCACCGAAATCGCCGCGATCCTCGCCGACGTCCCGAACG
>JAAUYB010012841.1_pt1 | contig 20107 bp, 18 predicted proteins | sample 7278071 | NCBI WGS metagenome assembly JAAUYB01 (sample SAMN14350121, study PRJNA611818) | marine sediment metagenome | isolation source: surface marine sediment (1.8m) | place: French Polynesia: Moorea | collected 2018-08 | reverse complement strand
TTAAGGTCGTAACATTTGTGCCACTTTTATTTTAATATCTTTAAAAGCTAAAATTGATACTTCCTCCTCATCAGATAAAATTATTTTTTGCTGATATTCACCCTGAAAAGGTTGACGAAAAACATATAATTGACGATTAGTTAGATCCAAAACCCAATAATCAGTGATTTCTGCGTTAGCATAAACCTTCGCCTTAAAATCTGTATCTCGTTCTATACTACTATCAGCTACTTCGATTAATAAATATATTTCACTGGGGTTAGGATGATGTTCCTCATAATCTAAAGCATCTATTTTAACGATTGCAATATCAGGTTCAGGTTCAGAATATTCGTTTAAATGAATAGGAGATTGATATCTAATTAAAGCCTTATCTGCTAAACTATTTCCTAATTTTCTCCCAATCCGAGTAATAGCAGCTTCATGGGATGTTCCTTTCATCGGTTTTTTGATAATTTGCCCATCAATTAATTCTATTGATTCATTAGGGTCAAGAATCCCTAGTTTACCCATGCGATAATATTCTTTAACCGTTAAACGACGTAAATCAACAACCATTTTAACAGTCCTAAACCTAATTACTATAATATAACATATTGCTCTAAATTCTTGTACTCCATTGGATAATTATCAATTTTTAATAAATTATTTCAATCTTCCTGAACGCAAAATACTAATAATTAACCAAACTCCTAATAAACTTGCTGCTGCAAATAAAACATTACTAATTAAAGATAATTGTTGAGTTTTAGAACCAGTAGAAATAATAGCTGCTCCCATAATTAATGATCCTAACACAATACTAAAAGACAGTCGATTTGCTGAAGCATCAACACTTCGTCTTAAGGGATCTAATTCTTTTAGTCTTAGGTTCCATTGTAAGGTTTCTGAAGATAATCTATCCAGTAATATTTCGACTTGTCTGGGTGTTTTGAGATAAATTGATTTGAGGTCTAAAACTGTTCTTAAACTGGTTTGTAAGGGGGTATCTCCTATCAACTGACGACGAAATAAATCAGTCATTAAAGGTTTAATTTCATCAAAGAGATTAATAGAGGGATTAAACTGTCTTGCTGCTCCTTCTAAATTAGCTAAACATTTAGCATATAATCCTAAATTACCAGGAACTTTTAACTTATTTTTACGGGCAATTTGTAGGATTTCATAAACAACTTCACTAAAGTTGAATTGAGAGAGACTTAAATCATAATACTTGCGTAAAATCTGCTCATAATCATTTTGTAATCTCTGTAAACTTCCTAATTTCTCTGACTCAGATAATTCAAGGGTTAATTGAGTACATCCCTGTGCATCTAAATCAAAAATAGCTAATAATAATTCTGTTAAAATTTGTTGGGTACGGGGATCAAGTTTTCCTACCATCCCACAGTCAATAATGGCAATTTTACCATCATCTAAATAAAAGATATTACCCGGGTGGGGATCAGCATGAAAAAAGCCATCAAGATAAATTTGTTGGAAAAATGCCCTAAATAATAAGCTAGTAATTTCTTGTTTCTTTTTATCAATAGATTTACTGCTTTCAGGTATAGTTAAATCAGCTTGTAAAATGGGTTTTCCATTAAGCCATTCTAAGACTAAAATCTTCTCTGTTGTCATTTCCCAATAAACTTTAGGAACAACTAATTGTTTGGGATCAAACCAACGACTTTCTGATAAGTTTTTTCGGATTCTATCCGTATAGTTTGCTTCTTTGGTAAAATTTAATTCTGCTTTAATTGCTTGGGAAAATTCATCAGCAAGTTTAACAACATCATAATTTTCTCCAAAGTCTGTTAAGGAAACTAATTCAGCAATTCCTTTAATTAAACTAATATCTTGATCAACAATTTTATCAATACCTGGACGTTGAACTTTAATAGCAACTTCTTCCCCACTGGTAAGGGTTGCACGGTGAATTTGTCCAATGGAACCAGCAGCGATAGGTTGTTGATTAATATCACTAAATACAGACTCAATAGGTTGTTGTAATTGTTGACGTAAAAGCCTTTCAATTTCTTCCCAAGATACTGGAGGAACATTAGCTTGCAGAGCGGTTAAGGCTTTAATATAATTGGGAGGTAAAATGTCAGGACGGGTGCTTAAAATCTGCCCTAATTTAACATAAAAAGGACCCAATTCTACTAAAATATTGCGTAAGACTTCTGGGGTAGGAATTTGGGGGTTTTCGGTTTTTCCAGCTGTTAATAAACCCCGCATATAATCCCAACCATTACTGAGAACAACCTCAATAATTTCTCTTTGGCGCGCACTGGTTTGGGTTAAAGAAAACATACAAGATTTTTATTTGATTTGTAAAAAATAATAAGCAAAAAAGAGAGATAATATTTACAGCAAATTCTCAAAGCGAGAATCATTTTGTAATTGTTTCAGAAGCTTTTTAATGTCTTGGGTACGGTTTTTATTAACCACAAGGGTAACATTTTTATCCCTAACAATAACCACGTCTTCCAGTCCAATAGTAGCAATAACATCTTGGTCATTACTTGCATAAATGATTGCCCCTTTCGTATCAAGGTTAACATGATTTCCTAATTCAACATTATCCCCTTGACTAGCAATTAAACGCTCCAAAGAATTCCAGTCTCCTAGATCATCCCAACCAAAATTAGCGGGTAAAACATAGGTTAATTAAGTCTTTTCCATTAAAGCATAATCAATACTGGTTTTGTCTAATTCTGAATAAGCAGCTTGACCTTTTTCTTGAAGGGGGTTTAAAATTTCGGGGGCGTGTTTTTCTAACTCTTCTAACACCACTCCTGCGCGAAAAATAAACATCCCACTATTCCAACTAAACTTACCTGTTGCTATAAATGATTCTGCTGTTTCTTGGTTAGGTTTTTCCGTAAAACGACTCACTTGATACACAGGTAAACCATCAAAATTATTAGTTAATTTTCCCTGTTCAATATAACCGTAACCTGTGGAGGGATAAGTGGGTTTAATTCCTAAAGTAACGATGGCATTTTCCGTAGAAGCTAACTGAGAAGCAGCATTTAAAGTCCTCTCAAAATCTGATGTATTTTTAATCCAATGATCGGCTGGAAAAAAGCCAATAACTGCATCATTTCCATAACGTTTGGCAATTTCTAAGGTTGTCCAAGTAACCGCAGGAGCAGTGTCTTTTCCTTGGGGTTCAATTAATAGGTTACTATCAGGTAAATTGGATAATTGTTCTCTGACACCATTAGCAATAGGTGCAGCCGTAATAACCCAAAGATTGTCCCAATTTTCTGCTAAGGGTAACAGACGTTTTGCTGTTGCTTGTAATAAGCTTTCTCCACTACCATCAAGGGATAAAAATTGTTTAGGACGTTGAAGACGAGAAAGGGGCCAAAACCGTTCCCCTTTACCACCAGCAAGGATAACAGGAATTAAAGGTTGTGTCATTTTTTTGATATGTTAATGAGGGTTTGAACTGATTGTATCCTTAATTGTTGAACTTTGTTAAGTTAATCCAAAAAACTCATTGAACTTGGGTAAACCATTGCGTAATTCCGTCTGCTAAAATTGTAGCTAAATTTTGCTGTTGTTGTCCATTTGTTACCCATTCAAACTCTGTGGGATTGATCATAAATCCTAATTCTAATAATACTGATGGCGTAGTATGGGGACGGGTTAAGGCCAGATTATTCCAGAATACTCCATAGGAAGGACGGTTGGCTTTTTCGACTAAATAACTATGCAAGAATTTTGATAAATCTTCTGCTTGGGGATGATACCAAAATGTACCAATTCCTGCGGTATTAATTGCATCTCCGTTATCGGGTAAGGCATTATAATGAATAGAAAGAGCAATGGCTGGTTTAATATTATTAATCATCTTAACTCGCTCTTGCAAAGAAACATCTTTGTCAGTTTCTCTGGTCATATAAACTGTTGCTCCTCGCTTCAATAATTCTTGTTTTAATAACTTAGAAACGACTAAATTAACTGATTTTTCTGGATAACCTGTTGGTCCCCTTGCTCCTAATTCTTTACCTCCATGTCCAGGATCTAGTAGTATTTTAATATCTTTGAGAGATTGATTATTTTGAGGATCTATTTTGGGAGTATGACGCAAGGTAAAAATTAAATTTGTGCCTTCATATTTGAGATCATATCCCCATTGTTGTTCTGAGGTTAAATCGAAATAATATTCAATTTTATTAGGATTAACTTGCTGCCAACTAAAGCTTTTAATTAAGGGTTCATATTCTAGGCGAATAGTGTCAGTTTGAGCAGTTGTGTTATGTAATGTCAATGTAATCTTATTATTAGTTTGGTTAATGCTAACGGGAACAGGAAGTGTTAAGGGAAAAATAATTTGTGTTTCTTCGGTATTTTTTTGAAATTTAACGCTTCTAATGAGGGCATTTGCTGAGGATAAATTAGGTACAATTTTTGTTTCTTTTTGCTTTATCCATGCTCCATAATCAAGCTGTAACCAGTCTCCTTCTTGACCAATAACTGATACTATGGTTCCTTTTGGTAATGGAGTTAAACGAGAATAGTTGGTACTTGGACCAGTTCTAGCAACTCCAGCATCCACGGTTATTTCAACTATTTTTAATTGCTCAGGATTGAGAATATTAATAGTTCCTTGACCTTTTTGTGAGATAATCTTATTATTTGATTTTAACTGAAATATAGGACTTCCTAAGTTACCAATATTACTAAAATTTTTACAGCCTTGATACTGGGTAATTGAATTAACAATAGGCTCATTAGAATCCGTTAATATAGCAGAGTTTGCCGGAAGTTTTATCAACTCTTTTTGAGGTAACAAAGTTATTATTTGATTAGCAATACTAACAGAAACCTGGGCGTTAGGAGCAGCGATCGCCCCGAAACAAACTAAGGTATTAGGTAAGACTGAAATTGATTGATTAGGGGTTAAGGAATTTTCTGCAAAAGCGACTCCTTGGGGAATTTTTGGGCTGGCAGAATTACGAGTAACGGTGACATTAATCGTTTTATTATTATGACGTAATACAAATTGATTAACGCCTATTTTTAAGGGAAAAGATGGAGCAAAATGTCCCTGGTTACTGCGCTGTATTTTCTGTCCATTAATAGTTACATTTTCCTGGGGTGAAGCTGTCCCAATCAAGAAAATCTTATCGGCAGTAGTTTGATGATTATTTGGGGGATAAACTAAATATAATGGCTGTTGTGCATGAGCTACGGACATAGTAATCAGACTACTTTCAATAATAATTAAATTTGATAGGGCTAATGTTAATATTTTTTGCATGATTGATTTTAAAATAAATTTATGGCTCGATTATATCATCAAAGCTTCCTGGGAATTACTGTTATTTGATAGTTTTTATTTTGGCCATACCTTATTGAACATAGGGAAGTTTTTTAGCAGATTTTCTCGCGGTTTCTAACCATAATTGATATTTTAGACTTTTATCCCCATTATTGATGAGGCAGCGCGATCTTGGGAACTCCCCAAGTTGAGGGACTACTGTTCCCCGTCTTAACCCTTGTTTTTTGCGACGCTGGTGGGAGCATGGCGACTTCTCCGACAAATTTGTTAACAGCGTTAAAGCCCTACCTGTGTCATTATAAGGTAAGGTACATTAGCTCAAAAACTGTCTTAGTTTTCACCAGCGATTATGAGTCAAAACTACGAAATTTCTCGATCCTTTCCACCCCTTCCTCCCAATGTTAAACGCGCTGCAAACATTCTCCAATGGTCTGGAAATGTAGGTTTCTGGGGACAACTAATTCTAGGTGTATTAGCTGCTGCTCTTTTATTCTTAGCCTTAGCGGGTTTAGTAGCACAGGAAAAATCGACGGAAGGTACTTCTTTTAGTGTCTTTTGTTCCATTGCCGGAGTAATAGCACTGGTTATCAGTATTCTTATTTGTTTTCGCTATAAAAAAATTGCTAAGTTGATGCGAAACCCCGATCCAAAAGTAAGGCCTAAAAAATCATCAACATTACAATTTATTCGAGCAGGTTTATTATCTAATTTAGTGGGAATCTTCTTATCAATTATTGGTGCGGAAGGGTTTGTAGGAATTCTCTGGCGAAAATTGTCAAATATTCCTCAAGGTGCAGCAGTTTATGATACAACAAAATTGCCTACCCCTAGTGAAATTTTACTGCTTCTTGCTAATACTCATACCATTCTATGTCACTTTGCTGGTATTGTAGTTGGTTTATATTTATTAGATCGTTTAGATAGATAATACTCTCGAAAAAAGGGACAGTTTAAGTTATGCAAAGAACTCGACTTAATACCTTAGTAGAAGTCACGCAAACCCGCTTTAATAAGACGTTTAGTAACCCTTGGCGACGAATTTCTTTAAGTTTAATTAGTGTCCTTTTAGGATTTTTTGTCGGTCAGTCTGTTTCTATTACCGCAGGACAAGAAGCTTATTGGGATATTACAGTGGGTATTTTTTTGTTAATTTTTACTGAAACAATTAGTAAAATAGCCTATCGTCAAGGAAAAAAGAAAGAGCGATCGCTTAGTCTTGATATCCTTAATCTTTTCAAAATTGGGGTTACTTATAGTCTCTATATAGAAGCACTGAAACTGGGTTCTTAATGAACAGTTAATGACCATGAAATCTGTTAATATTCTAGAAAAATTAACTCAAAATTATTCCTTGTTATCTTCTGATATAGAAAAATTGTTACAGGAAGAATTTAAAAATAGGTCTCGCTGTAAGGCTTTTAATATAACCGCAGAAAATGGCTATAAAAAAATAGAAAATCGCGCTTACTTATGGAAAAAGACTTATCAATTAGTTAACAAATATTATCAAAATCTGGGCTTGAATAGCCTTGAGATAATGTCACTTTTGTGGGAATTTTTGTTACCTTTAGCAATTAAAATAGGTGAAGAAAAAAGTCAACAGAAAAATTCTTTAATACAAGGAATTTTAGGGGTACAAGGTACAGGCAAAACTACCATTACAAAAATTCTTTGTTTGCTTTTAAAACAACTTGGTTATACAACCATTAGTCTGTCTATTGATGACTTCTATAAAACTTATAAATCACGTCAGAAACTCAGGGAAATAGATCCCCGTTTTATTTGGCGTGGTCCCCCAGGAACCCATGACATAGCATTAGGAATTAAGGTTTTAAAACAATTACAAGATCCTGATTATTTTCAACCTATTTCTATTCCTCGCTTTGATAAATCTTTATGGAATGGTCAAGGTGATAGAATAGCAGCAGAAACTATTAATAAGGCTGATATTGTTTTATTTGAAGGTTGGTTTGTAGGAGTCCGTCCCATTGATGAAAAACAATTTAATAATCCCCCTGAACCGATTAAAACAGAAGAAGATAAACAATTTGCCAAATATATCAATCAAAAATTAACAACTTATTTACCCCTTTGGGAACTATTAGATAGCCTGATGATCCTCTATCCCATAGACTACCGTTTCAGTAAAAAATGGCGCAAAGAAGCAGAACAAAAAATGATATCATCAGGAAAACAAGGCATGAATGAGCAACAAATAGAAGACTTTGTGAACTATTTTTGGAAAGCCTTACATCCTGAACTATTTATAACACCATTAGCTCAAAATCCTAACCTAGTTGATCTGGTTATTACTATTGATGCTAATCATCGTCCTCAACAAATTAATAACTATCTCCAACCATTAAATTAATTGTATGCAAAAGCCCTCAGTTATTGGCCTTGATCTCGGTGGTACTGCTATTAAACTCGGACAGTTTCTAGAAGATGGAACTTGTATAAACTCCCTAAGCGTTGCCACTCCCCAACCCTCAACACCCGAAGCAGTAGTTAAAACGATGATAGAGGCCATCGCCAAACTTAATCAAGATCAAAACTGTCTGGGGTTAGGAGTGGGAACCCCAGGCCCCGCCGACAAAACAGGTAGAATAGCTAAGGTAGCTATTAACCTCTCAGGGTGGCAAGATGTCCCTTTAGCAGACTGCTTAGAAGAAGCAACCGGACTACCCACAACCATTGCCAATGACGCTAACTGTGCAGGGTTAGGGGAAGCGTGGTTAGGAGCAGGAAAAGCCTATAAAAACCTAATCATGTTAACCTTGGGAACAGGGGTAGGAGGAGCTATCATCCTCAATGGTCATCTATTTACGGGGCATTTAGGGGCAGCAGGGGAGTTAGGCTTAATTACCCTCAATTTTGATGGCCCCGTCTGTAATAGTGGCAACCAAGGGTCATTAGAACAATATGGCTCGATTCAAGCTATCCGCCGTATGACAGGGAAAGAGCCAGCAGAATTAGGCAAATTAGCAGAAAATGGTCAAAGAGAAGCTATAGAATTTTGGGAAGGCTACGGTAGATTATTAGGGGCAGGTTTAGCCAGTTTAATCTATGTTTTGACCCCAGAAGCCATTGTTATTGGGGGAGGTATTAGCGGCAGTACACCTTTCTTTTTTCCGGCTACCTTAGAAGAGATAGAAAGACGGGTTTTACCTAGTTCTCGTGAGAATTTACAGTTATTAAGCGCAAAATTAGGAAATCAAGCGGGTATGGTGGGCGCGGCTAAATTAGCTTGGGAATTAGTACCTAAGTGACAGAGAAACATTATCCCTTCCCTCGAAGTTCCTCGCTACGCTGCGGCGCGGTCTCGCTCCGCGAGTGCGAAAGCAATGCACAGAAATAGGAAGTTCTGACTTCTGACTTGATCAACTCCCTGAAAAATATTGCTGAAAATATTGTTGATATAAACGGCAACTAGGAACAACTTGATTACCTTGAAATTCAACTAATCCTAAACTTTGTAACTTAGTAGAATGTACCAGTTCTACATCAATAGCTTCTGGGTCAAAAAGCACCTTTTTTAAGGATTCTAATAAGCCAGAATCTTGCTGTTGTAAGCTCCATAATTGTCGTTGAAGATGATCACTATAAATATTAGCAGATGACTTAAAATCGGTAATCAAAAGTTCTTCTAATGTGATCTTCTTCTGCCAAATATGATACAAGGCTAATCTCAATAAGTAAGGATTTCCCCCTACTAAAAACATCAATTTTTCTACCTGTTCTAATGACCAATTTAAACCATGAATTTCAGCTAAATATTGTACTTGCTCAAGGGTTAGCTTTGGTAATTCAAAAGGAATACCTACATTAAATGGAGAATGATTAACATTAATTGGAATATAAATTTCAGAACAATGAACCACAACTAACCGTAAATTTTTCCAAATATTTTTAGTTTTTCCTTCTTCATGCCAAGCTCTTAATAAACCCAAAAATTCATCGGCTAAATCGGTATATGGGAAGAGACGATCTACATCATCTAACCCTAAAACTAAAGGGGTTTTGAGATTAGATAAAATATACTCTTCAAAATATATTTTACAGCTAATTTTACTGCCAAATAAATCATCCCAATAGTCAGTAACTTGATTAGGAAGTCGTAAACTCAAACTGATATTGGCACAAAACCACTGCAGAAACTTATCTAAGTCTTGAAATAAAGCTTTATCCGCTAACTGGAGACTTAAAGAAACAGCAGCAAAGTTATTATGGATAGCATGATTGATGATTCTTGATAACAGAGAACTTTTCCCCATTCGTCTTGATGCTTTGATACGAATTAAAGCCCCTGGTTTTAGAATTTCTTTGTAACAGTCTGATTCAATAGGCGATCGCTCAACATAAAACTTAGAATTCAGAGGAACTTGTCCTTCTGGTAACTCTGGTTCTGAATATAAAGGAGATGGTATTTCCTCAACAATAGGTAACTCTGGGTGATAAAAATCTTGATCACATAACGTTAAATTAAATGCTTTAAAATAATCTTTTAGAGTTTGTTTATCCACCCCAGTATCACAAGCAAATACTTTCATCAGGGTATCCACCCCTAACCCTGTTCTCTCACTTAAAGCCTCTAAGGTATATTTATTGCCCCTATTTTCAGCATATTCAGCCTCAGTCTTGGCAGTTTGTAGTTTTTCTAACCCTTTCTTCGTCAGAATAACCCCTCGTCTTCTTCTTCGTTTTCTAGGCTTTGGGTCTGTCATAAGTGTCATCTACATTCCTTGGCTGCTCTTTTAAAATGATATTATAGTTCTATCATAAATATTCAATGGATTAAATTGAGATTCCCTAAAATTCCCTATTTAATAACGACTTTTGGTTTAAGTAATTGCTCATTATCAATTGAGATTATAGCACCAATTCCTAGAAATTCTCCCACTTCATTATCAACCCTAATAACGTCAGTCAAAGAACTAATATTGACAGTATTAATAAATACTTTTTGACCTTGACACCAACGTTTACCTTCCTCTAAAGAAAGGGTGATTTTAGATAAATGTTTTAATAATACTTCTGGTTTCAGTAAAGAGAAGGTTCCTTGTTCAATTTGTGTTTTCAGTTCTTCTAATGTGACTGTTTCTGATAGTATCATGCCACAACTTTCTGTACGGGTTAACTCTGCTAATGTTCCCCCAATGCCCAATCTTTCGCCAATATCTCTGGCGATCGCCCGAATATAAGTCCCTGGACCACATTGAATATTGACTACAAGTTCCGGCAATTCTCCAGGATACCATCCTAATACTTCTATTTTATCAACTTTAACCGTTCTCACCGGAACATCCACCACTTCTCCTTTCCTCGCTAACTCATATAACCGTTTACCATCCCGTTGAATGGCACTATAGATAGGGGGAATTTGCTCAATTGTACCCAAAAACTGCTTTAATAGAGGTTGGATGTCTTCTAAGGTTACATGAGGTGCAGCTTGAGTCTGAATAATCTCTCCTTCAAGATCGTCCGTTGTGGTTTGGATACCAAAGCGAATTCTGGCATCATAAGCCTTATTTTCGGGCAGAAAAGACAGTAAACGGGTTGCTTTCCCCACAGCAATAGGTAAAACTCCTGTTGCTGCGGGATCAAGGGTTCCTCCATGCCCCACCTTCTTCAATTTTAAGAGTCGTCTCACCCTAGCAACACAGTCATGGGATGTTAACCCCGATGGTTTATTTAAGGCGATAAATCCTAACATAGACATTACTGATAAGTTTCCAAGGTTTTGTTATCATAAAAATTAAAGATTAATGAAGTTTTATTAAGAACCTTGACAGCCAACTTGAAACCCTATCAAAAAACGACTTTAGCCCATCAATGGCACGCCCTTGATATTATCTGGTCAGGTGGTGAAGACGTTGTTAAGCGTGGTCTACCCCATGAGCAATTATCTCCTGCGTGGCAAATTTTATTACTGGGAGATGGTTCCCCCACCCGTCATTTACAACTTTTGACGACGGAAAAAACAGAAGTTGATCTCATTGATATGTCTCCCATTGGTAGGGAAGATGACGGAGCCCCACCACAAGTAGAAATTGTACCAGAACCCCGCTTAAGACGACAGGTTTGGCTACGCACTGCATCAGGACAAAGATTAGCCTATGCTGCCTCTTGGTGGGATGCTAACCATGTGGACGAATATCTACAAAATCGTTCCTTACCGATATGGGAGAGTCTGTCACGGTTACATACAGAATTATATCGTGATATTCAAGGGATTTATTCTGGTCATTCTCCCGCATTAGAAAACGCTTTTCAAGAGAAGGGGCCATTTTGGGGAAGACATTATTTATTTTGGCACGATCACAAACCATTAACTTTAATATATGAAGTTTTTTCTCCCTATTTACGAAAGTATTTAGGACCGATGAGTTAATATTAGCTTCCCTAGTTATAGCACTACGCATTATGGTGTTTGACATTGGGAAAAGCTGAAACGCTCTCATATCTTACTTTTGCCTTTTGCCTTTTGCCTTTTGCCTTTCGCGTAGCGGTATATGACCGAAGACTTAAGTTATGAAGAAATAAAATTAGTTGCTCCAGCATCAAAACTGGTTCAAAGTATTCTTGGTTCAAATTAATATAACCTAAGCAAAAATAATCGGCTTTATGACTTCTGACTTGCTAAAACGCATTTCATTTTAAATGCGTTTTACCTTAACACCCCACATTGTCCTTGCCAACGTAATAAATGATCGCATAAAACTAAGGCAACCATCGCTTCAACCATAGGAACAGCCCTAGATAAAACACAGGGATCATGTCTTCCTTTTGCAGCCAAAGTTGTCTCTTCATTGCCAGAAGTTACTGTTTTTTGTTTTTTTCCAATGGTAGCAGTCGGTTTAAAAGCAACCCGGATAATAATATTTTCACCATTACTTATTCCCCCTTGAATACCCCCTGAGCGATTCGTTTTTGTGCGAATATTTCCCGTATCATCAAGATAAAATTCGTCATTATGTTCACTTCCAGTTAACAAAGTTCCCTCAAAACCTGAACCAATTTCAAAACCTTTACTTGCAGGAAGAGACATGACAGCTTTCGCTATGTCTGCTTCTAATTTATCAAAAACTGGTTCTCCTAAGCCTTTGGGAACATAACGGGCAACACATTCAACTACACCCCCAATAGAGTCTTTATCTCGTCTGGTTTTATCGATAAGAGCAATCATTTTTTCAGCCATTGTTGTGTCGGGACAACGGACAATATTACTCTCAACTTCTTCGAGGGTGACAGTATTAGGATCAATGGTTCCTTCTAAGTTTTTAATTCGTTTTACATAACCAATAATTTCAACATTTGCTACCTGTTTAAGAATTTTTTTTGCTATTGCTCCGGCAGCCACTCTACCAATAGTTTCTCTAGCAGAAGATCGTCCCCCACCTTGCCAATTTCTGATGCCATATTTTGCTTCATAAGTTGCGTCTGCATGGGAAGGCCGAAACTTAACAGCCATCTCATCATAATCTTGCGATCGCGCGTCTTTATTGCGGACTAAAATAGCAATAGGAGTCCCCAAAGTTTTCCCTTCAAATACACCAGAAATAATCTCACAAGTATCTGTTTCTTTACGAGGTGTAGTAATCTTACTTTGTCCGGGACGACGACGATCTAAGTCCCTTTGAATATCTGTTTCTGATATCTCTAAACGAGGGGGACAACCATCAATGACAACACCCACCCCTCCCCCATGAGATTCTCCAAATGTGGTAATACGAAATAGATGGCCAAAGGTGTTACCCATATTTTTCTGTTAACATTAATCTTTTTTGTTCTATTATATGGTAATTGTTACTGGTTTCAAGCTGCTTTAATATAACTTTTATTAAAGTAAATTGGTGATCCCCTAAGTTACTCAATACTAACCATCTCCCCTTGTTCTTGTTCAATAAAGGTTTGCACTTTGTCACGATATTCTTTAAGACTAAAATCCACCCATTCTCGATCATCACTATTAGCAACAATGTGGACTAAGGGTTCTCCTGCATCAGGGAAAATCAACACCCAGTTGTCATTTTGCCGATTGATAATTTTCACCCCATCAATTAATTCTAATTGTTCGGGATCATGAATTTCCACTAAATAGCGCATTAACGCGCCTTTTACTTTCCAGGGACAGCGCAAAGAATAGGATTTGTGACAAATACGGGGTAATTCTGCTTGGATCTGTACCAGTGATCGCCCTTGAGTGGCCAGCATTTCTAAGAGTTTAGCCAGACTAAACATAGCATCAAATCCTGGGTGTAACTGAGGAAAGATAAACCCTGTATCTCCACTGCCCCCTAAAGATACATTAGGGTTGGTTTGTGCCGCTTCCATTAAAGCGGTAGGATTGGATTTTGTACGGACGACATTGCCATCATGACGACGAGCAATTTGTTCGATAGCACTAGATGCTTCCACGGGGACAACTACTGTACTACGAGGATAGGCGGTAAAAATAGTATTAACCATCAACGCCGTTAACCATTCCCCTCGTATGGGTAAACCTGATTCATCTACCAGAATAAATTGTTCTCCGTTAGCTGAAACTTGCGCCCCTAAATTGGCTTTAACCGCTTCTACCACTTGGCCGAGTTGATGGAGTAAGGACTCTCGTTCCTCCGTTGATATCGTCGTTTGTCGTAAACTGGCATTAAGGACAATAGCATCACAACCAAATTTGGTTAGCAGTTGCGGTAAAATCGCCCCTGACACCCCATAAACGTAGTCGATGACAATTTTGGGGTCACTATTGCTGATGCTTTCCACATCCAGTTGGGTTTCAAAGGTTTGACGATAGGTCTCAATGACTTGGGCTGGATAAGACATATTGCCAATATCAGCAATACCTACCCGTCGTAAATCTTCTTTAAAATAAGCCCCTTCGATCTTCTTTTCTTGAGATTTGGAGATATTAATGCCTTGAGCGTCAAAAAATTCGATTAAAATATGATCAGTGCGATCAGGATGGGCTCGCAGATGCACCCCACCGGATACCCCTAACTGGGGGGTCATGGTACGGGAAATGGGAATGGCCGTGGCTTCTAGGTTTTGGATATTTACCCCAACTGACATCAACCCTGAAATCAAGGAACGGCTGATCATACGAGAGAACCCTCGTTGATCCCGTGATACCACCACTTGTGATCCTGCTTTCAAGGTTGAGCCATAAGCTGCCCCTAATTTCACCGCAAATTCTGGGGTAATATCTATGTTTGCTAATCCCGTGACTCCCCGTTGACTAAACAAATTACGATTAGCGGTACTACCCCAAATTAAGTTAATATTCAAGATGGCCCCCGATTCTATGCGTTTGCTGGGCCAGACACGGACATTTGAGCTAATTTGGGCTTCTTCTCCCAGGATGGATAAAGGGCCGATCGCCGCTCCTTCTAAAACCTGGACCCGACGATCCACTCTGGTTCCCCTGGCAATAACACAAGCGGCTAAATAAGACTCATCTCCAACGGTAACACCATTCCAGATAATAGGACGTTTTAGGTCCGATCCGGCTCCAATGGTGACGTTATCGCCGATAACGCTTCCTGGTTCGACGATCACCCCTGCTCCAATGCGACAGTTATCTCCAATAAGGGTAGGTGGTTCAATTTTGGCACTGGGGTCTATATAGGTATTCTGCCCTAACCAAATTCCTGGAGACTGTTCGCTATAAGCAAAGTCTAAGTTTACTTTCTTTTCTAGTGCGTCATATTGTGCTTCTCGATAAGCATCTAAATGGCCCACATCACACCAATAACCCTCAGCAATGTAGCCATACAGGGGTTCTCCTTGGGCGAGGAGGAGGGGAAATAAATCTTTGGAAAAGTCGCTTTCTTCATTTTCTGGGAGGTATTTGAGGACTTCTGGTTCTAGAATATAGGTTCCGCTGTTGACAGTATCGGAGAAAATTTCGCTGCTGGAGGGTTTTTCAAGGAAGCGGATGATTCGTTGCTCTTTATCAGTAATGACGACCCCAAATTCCACGGGGTTGGGAACACGGGTGAGGACTAGAGTTGCTTGGGATTTTTTTTGTCGATGAAAGGCGATCGCTGCTTGTAAATCAAAGTCGGTAATACTATCGCCGCTAATGACTAAAAAGGTCTCTTTTAATAATTCTTCTATATTTTTAACACAGCCTGATGTTCCCAATGGTTGCTCATCTTCTACCGCATAGGTCATTTCTACGCCAAAATCTCTCCCATCTTGGAAGTAATCTCGCATGACATCGGGAAGATAGTATAGGGTGGCGATAATTTCAGTAATATTATGTCGTTTTAGTAAGTTAATAATATGTTCGGCAATAGGCCGATTTAATATGGGTACCATTGGCTTAGGTAAATCACAGGTCAATGGACGTAACCGAGTCCCCGATCCCCCAGCCATTAACACTGCACGCATAAATCCTCCTTGATGCTTGATTTTTGTGACTTATTTTTACAGTTTGACAGGAAAACCCCATTCGTGACAAGGCGTTGTTCAAAAAGTGGGTTTTTTGGGTAACAAAAATTGTTATAGAGAAAGAACTGTTACCACTTCTCCTTGATTAATTTGAGTAATTCCTATAGGTAAGACTGCTAACCCATTAGTTAATGCTAAATTAATCAAATTAGCTGAGTTTTGACTACCATTTGCTAATTCAAAAATATAATCACCATTAACTAATTTTAGCTGTCCCCAAATATAAGTTTCTCTTTGTCCCTTAGCTGATAAATTGTGGCTCGATTTTGCTTTAAAAAACTTCGGTTTATGGTCTCCTTTTAGACCGGATAGTTTCTGTAAAGCAGGTTGTACAAATCGCCAACAACTCACTAAAGCAGATACAGGGTTTCCGGGCAATCCAAAATAAACACATCCATTATCAAATTTAGCTACTGTTAAGGGTTTACCAGGTTTGATGGCAACACCATTAACCTCAATTTTTCCACCTAATTCTTTTAAAATATTGTCTATATAATCATAATCTCCCACCGAAACTCCTCCCGTAGAAAGAACAATATCAGCACAATTAATAGCTGCAATTATCTTTTGTTTAAGAATTTTAGGGTTATCATCAACAATTCCTAAGCAAATAGGACAACCCCCATTTTTGAGAATAAAAGCTCTTAAAGCATATTGATTAGAATCAATAATTTGTCCAGCTTGTAAAGTTTGAGAAGGAGTAATTAATTCATTACCTGTGGATAAAATAGCCACAGAAGGACGACGATAAACTGTAACAGTAGGACATTGTGCCGTTGCTAAAACAGCAATTTCTGGTTCATTAATTGTTACTCCTGGCTTTAATAAAATATTTCCTGCTTGATAAAATGTACCTTTTTTTCTGACAAATTCTCCAGGATATTTGGGAGGGGATAAAATCACAATTTTATCCCCTTGTTTGCTGGTGTTTTCCTGCATAATAATGGTGTCAACTCCATCAGGTAGCATTGCCCCCGTAAAAATACGACAAGCTTGGCCAGATTTGAGAGTTGTTTGAGGTTGAATTCCAGCAGGGATTTCTGTAATAATATCAAGGGTAATAGGATTTTCTGAACTACATTGACTGACATCTTCAAACCTAACCCCATAACCATCCATTGCCGAATTATCCCAATAAGGAAAATCCAATTGACTACTAATAGATTGAGCTAAAATTCTTCCCGTAGCCTCATCTAAAGAAATAGTTTCAGTTTCCTTTAAAGCATCAACCAACTGTAGGATAATTATTTCAGCGTCTTGAACACAAATCATGGCCATTACATTCTTGTTTAAATTAACATTATATAGTGTATTTGTTCTATTTTTAATTTATGTTCAAGTTTCCAAGAATTCATCAACCTGTACCCATTTAAGTTTAAACTGTTATGTCGAACGCTGACTTTCACGGCGAAGCCTCCCACACTCCCCATCTCCAGAACGTTTTCGAGCAAAACCTACGTAGTATTGGCAACGCCCCCGTATCAATACTGAGAATTTAATATAAATAGAAATTTTAATACAGTGTTAATACTGATTCTTTAATACTGACTTTTAATTGTAATAACCTAAGTGTGATGTTTATTTATCGAACTCACGTTGTTAAAACAACAAACGTGCTAGAAAAGTGGCTATAGGGATAGAGAGATGCCATGCACCAGTCCACCCACAAAAACGTCAATCAAATAGAGGCATTATTGATTCGCTATGGGTTTGAGATCAAACAAGTCACCATTACCGAATTAATCGAAGAATGGCTACAATCTTATTCAGTATATTGGATTCGCCTAGCCATTGTCGAAGCCCTATCTCAAGGTCGTTATAAAGCCATTTCTGTGCAGCATATTCTCGCCCTGTGGAAGCGACTGGGACATCCTACCTATCACTTTAGCTATGAGTTTGAAAGATTTATCACCCGTAATCTCTTTATGGAAGAATTAACTCACCATAAGGCCATCGAATGTCAAGAAAGTCCCGAAAATCTACAAACCATCGATAAACCTCCAGAAGACACTTTCAAAAATAAAATTACTTTAACCCCTGTCAAAGAGTTAGTTAAGAACATAGCTACACCAGTTTCCATTTCCATCAGCAAAATATCAACAAATACTGACAAAATTCAGATAAAATCTCATCCTATTACGAAAGACTTAGAGACAGAAACAAATAATGGCAAAGGGAATGACACAAATGGACAAAAAGCAGACCTTGATCCCATTAAATTAAAGACAACAACAAATACTTTTACCCCTTCCCTATGCCTTGTTGCTTCCGAAATAGCAACCGCAGAGAATAAGACAATACCCTTAGAGAATAATCACTCTCCTCGTTCAATACATCAATTCGTCCCCCATTGTGACTCCTCATACTTTTATGGAAAACTGAGAGCCGTTGCTCATCAAAAATTAGCAGAAATTCAATAACCCTACCTTATGGTTCTCAACCCCAACCCATAACCCCAGAATGTTATTTTTATAGGAATTGAGGGAATCCTATAACTGTAACTCTGTGATTAGTCACTATTATCGAAGATGCAATGATGACTGCTTCATACCCTCCTCAAAATCCCGTTTTCATACCAGAATTCAGTGCTTCCAAACAAACTGGATTTTTTGAAACCCTCAAAAAACCTAGATTTAGTGGTCAACTCATACTAACTAATAATAAAGAAGAACAATGGTTTTTTTATCTATACTTAGGACGCATCATGTACGCCACAGGAGGGACTCATCCTGTTAGAAGGTGGCGACGACATATTGCCCGTTATTTACCCGAAATCGCTCCTCAATTATCCTCTCTACAACTCGATATTGCTAGTTTAGGGAATCAAGACTTCCGTTTATGTTGGGAATATCAATTACTGTGTTTATGGGTAGAACAACAGAAAGTCAGTCGAGAGCAAGCCGCTAGAATGATTCGTTCTATCGTTATTGAGGTATTGTTTGACATTACCCAAACCATGGAAGTTACTTGTGAATTGCGACCAGATAATTTACTCTCAACTCGATTAGTGTTAATTGATGCTGATTTGTTAATTAACGAAGGGCAAAAACAATGGCAAGCTTGGCAAGGAGCAAAAGTCGCTGATCGCTCCCCCAACGCCGCCCCTATTATTCGACAGGCAGCAGAATTACAAGAACGTACCTCACCCCAAGTTTATCAAACCCTAAAACAACTATTAGACGGCAATCAAACCCTACGGGATCTCTCCGTGCGCATGAAACGAGATGTGGTGACAGTTACCAGTTCCCTGTTGCCCTATGTACAGATGGGATTAGTAGAATTAATCACCGTTGAAGATTTATCTCCCCCTATTTCTACTCCTCCTATTGCCTCAGTTTCCACCTCAGGAAACACTGTCGGCCCTCTGGTTGCTTGTGTGGATGATAGTCCCTTAATGTGCCAAACCATGGAGAAAATTCTCACCGGGGCCAATTATCAATTTTTAGGCATTAATGATCCTTTAAGAGCGATCTCCATTTTGTTAGCCCGCAAACCAGCTGTCATTTTCCTCGATTTGGTAATGCCCAATGCCAACGGTTACGAAATTTGTGGACAGTTGCGAAAACTCTCTTTTTTCCGCAATACACCCATCATTATTTTGACCGGAAATGACGGCATTGTGGATCGAGTGCGGGCCAAGATGATTGGCTCTACGGACTTTATGAGTAAACCCGTTAACCCTGAATTACTGTTAAGTACCATTCGCAAAAATCTCCAACAAGAAAGTGTCGCCTAATTCAATTGTAAAAATTTTCCATTTGTAAACTTTACGCACTATCCACAGAAAAAGTGTTACTTTCCTTGAGTTTCAGGGAATTCTAAAACTAGAAAATCATTATCCAAAGGTTCAATAAACAATTGACTGAGGTAAAAAAACATGGGAACTGCTCTGATTATCGAAGATTCTTTAACAGAAAGAGAAATTATTACCCAATATTTAAAACTTGCGGGAATTACAGTGGCCATCGCCACCAGTGGGGAAGAAGGCCTCGAAAAGCTGAATGGGGAACTTCCTGATGTCATTGTCCTCGATGTGGTCTTACCTGGGCGCAGTGGCTTTGAAATTTGTCGAGAACTTAAGGCAGAAGAACGAACTAGCAAAATTCCGGTGATTATTTGCTCGACAAAAGACACCGATATGGACAAATTTTGGGGCAAAAGACAAGGGGCAGATGCTTATATACCTAAACCCATTGATCAAGATGTTTTTCTTAGCACCATTAAACAACTGATCCCATAATTACTGCATAAAGTAAGGAGTAACCAATTGTGGTTCAAAATGGACTTTCTCCAATAAACGTTTCAACAACCCCCCTAGAAACCCAAGAACGTCATCAATTAGAACAATTTTTGCGATTTCAGTTAGTGCCAGAC
>JAAUYB010042545.1_pt1 | contig 20122 bp, 15 predicted proteins | sample 7278071 | NCBI WGS metagenome assembly JAAUYB01 (sample SAMN14350121, study PRJNA611818) | marine sediment metagenome | isolation source: surface marine sediment (1.8m) | place: French Polynesia: Moorea | collected 2018-08 | reverse complement strand
CTGAGAACAGTTTACGAGAAAAAAAATCGAAAATTCCGGGTTGAAAAGACAGGTGTGCAATGGAGTCAAGCCGGCGTCTTAAGTCGATTGCACACCTGTGCAATCGAGTCCATCCGCCGTCTTGGGTCGATTGCACACCTGCGCAATCGAGTCCATCCGCCGTCTTGGGTCAATTGCACACCTGCGCAATCGAGTCCATCCGCCGTCTTGGGTCGATTGCACACCTGCGCAATCGAGTCCATCCACCGTCTTGGGTCAATTGCACACCTGCGCAATCGCGTCAAGCCGCTGGCTTGGGTCGATCGCACACCTGCGCAATGGCGTCAAGCCGGCGGCTTGATTAGATTGCACACCTGCGCAATCGAGATAACAGCCGGACCGGCTGACGTCTCGCTACCGCTTCTTGCGGTGATCGCGGGGGTTCAGGTCCACGTGACGGGTGAGGACCTTGCCCGTGGCCACGTCTTGCAGCGATAACACCACCCGTTGCGGGCGCTTGCTCAACGTCAGGTTGACCTCGTAATTGGCGATCATTCCAGGTCCGGGTTGACCGCCCACCATTCGAATGGGGGTCTGGTACTTGTCCGACCGGTACCCCTTCGTGTCCAGCGTCGTCGTGTGCAAGACCAGTTGCGTCATGTATCGGCCGTCGTAGGGCGTCTGGGTGGCCCAGTCCATGGGGATGTGCAGGGTTACCGGCACCTTCAGGCGGGTGAAACTGGTTTTGCCGTTACCCACGGTCAGAGGCAATGACGACTTGGTGATGCCCAGCATCAGCGAGGCGTCCATGTCCATGCCCACCTGCTCGCTTTTGGTCAGCACCCGGAAACTCTTGCGGTGGCGAACCCGATAAGATTCGTCCGTCAACTCCACCCGGATGTTGCTGCGCTCTACCGAACCGACCGCCTCAGCCATAAAACCCAGGATATAGTAGGCGTTGGTATCCTCGGTAACCTGTTGGAAGAAATCTACCTTCCCGACGGCCTTGGCTACCACTGCACCGCCAGTTTCCGAGGCGACCGTGCGCAAAGAATTCAAACCGGAATTGAATTCGGTGTAGATCGGATTGAAATTGACAGGGGATTCTGCGCTCTCAGCGGTCACGGACTCGATCGGCAGGCCGGATTGAATCGGATACACGGTGTAGCCCAACAGGTTGGCGGTGTCCACCATGCGATCCAGCAGGTCTGTGCTGTCGAAACGACGAGCGGCGTCACGGGCCTCGGTATCGGCGCCGTCGCCCAGTAGGGTGAAATCGCTCGTCCAACCGGGACTCATCAGCAACATTACCCGACGACCGGAATTGGTGTAGAAACTGCGCATGGTGACCATCAGGGCATCGGTCACCTGTTCCAATTGGGCGCGCAACTGCTGATAGATGGGGCTTACCGACTCCAGGTCCTCGCGGGATTCCAATTGCAGACGACGCAGGTTGTTCTTGGACTTCAACCCCCTGGCGTACTTGAAGGCGCGCTCCAATTCCCCCTGATCGCCGCTGTAATCCAGAATGGGTTCCAACTTCTTGCCGTCGAACCGCACAATAGCCATGCGGTCGCGAGGCCCCATATTGGAAACCTGCTCGCCGATGCGTTTGAACATCGTAGGCCGGAACTTACGCGGGGTGAAATAATCGTCGATGAAAACCAGATAGCTGTTGCCAAGTTCCTGAGCATCGGCGGGTCGCTCGGCCAGGTCGATGATGCCCTCCACCTTCCCGGAGGCGGTGACACGTGGATTCCAAACTTTTTGGAAAAAGGCCGGTTCTACGAACTGGTCGTTGACAAACAGTTGAAAATCGTCCGACTTCAAACCGGTGACCCGGTTCCCCTGCCGATCGGTCACGACCACTTCCACGGTGATCATGCGAACTTCCAACGAGGTGCTGATGGTAGGCGGGTCCTGTGCCCGGAGACCGACAGACAGAAGGAAAAGCAAACTCAACATTGCGGCGCGTATCATAGTAACCATCCTCTCTTTCTATGCAAAGCCTCCCGGCTTGCGACTCCCCATATTAAACATAGCGGGAAAAACGGGCGGAGGGGTTCAAAGAAACGGCAATTTACTCAAAAAAATTTTCCCGGAACCAAATACTGAACCTGAGGTTTGGGGCAGTGGTATAATCCTGGCTGCCGTCAAAGGGATGCAAGGAGTGCCTATGCCCAATTGGATGTCCGCTAAATTAAAACCTTATGAAGCCAGCATTTTCGATAGCATCGGCCGTCTGGTTCGCGCCACCGAGGGGGTGGTGAACCTGGGCCAGGGATTCCCGGATTTCGACGGCCCCGACCTGATCAAGGAAGCCGCCGCCAAAGCCATGCGCGACGGGCACAACCAATACGCGCCCATGCCCGGCGTCCCCGCGCTGACCCACGCCATTCGCGACGCCTATCGGGAAAACGCCGGTATTTCCTACGATCCACTCAAAGAGATTACCGTGCTGGCGGGCGCTACCGAGGCCATGTATGCCGCCGTAACCGCTATTTGCGAGCCGGGCGACCAGTTCATTGTATTCGCGCCCATCTACGATACCTATGTGCCGCTGGTGCAAATGTGCGGCGGAACCGCCGTGGAGATCCCGCTGGAACCGCCCACCTTCCGCTTCGACCCGGACCGCCTGCGCGCCGCCTTTAACGACAAAACGCGCGGCATCATCATCAACACGCCCCACAATCCCTCGGGGACCGTGTTCAATCGGGAAGAAATGGAGCTGATTCGCGACCTCTGCATCGAACACGATGTGATTGCCTTCACCGACGAGGTCTACGAATACCTGCTTTACGACGGCTGCGAACACATCTCCATGGCTTCGCTGGAGGGTATGCGCGACCGTACGGTGACCATCAGTTCCACCGGAAAATCTTTTTCCATGACAGGTTGGAAGATCGGCTGGGTCTGCGCGCCGCCCGAGGCCACCCAAGCCGTTCGCCGCCTGCACCAGTTCATTGCCTTTGCCATCGCCACGCCTTTCCAGCACGGCATGGCCGCCGGCATCCGTAACCGCGACCAACTTATCCCGCCGTTACGCGACGACCTGGCTCAAAAGCGGGATCAAATCTGTGAAGGTCTGGCCGACCTGGGTTTCGGCGTCAACAAACCGCAAGGCACCTACTTCGTGCTGACCGATATCTCGGCCTTGACCGACATGCCCGACACCGAATACGTCTTGGATTTGATTCGCCGGGAGGACGTGCGGGTGGCCGCCATCCCCAATAGCGTCTTCTATATGAACCAGAATCAGGCGCCCAAAAACTATATCCGCTTCTGCTTTGCCAAGAAAACCGAGACCTTGAACCAAGGCATGGCGCAACTGAAAGGCTTGAGGGGGTAATCATGGCGCGCATCGGCCTTATTCAAATGGACATTCAGTGGGAAGACGCCGAGGCCAACATCCGCCGCGTCGACGAATTGACGCGACACGTGAAACCGGGTGACTTCGACATGCTGATCCTGCCGGAGTTGTGGTCCTGCGGCTTCACCATGAACGATCAGGCCTACGCCACCTGGGATATCGGTCATGCCTATATGGCGTCGCTGTCCAAAAAGCTCAACTGCCTGGTTCTCGGCGGACTCCCGCGCAAGGTGGACAACGGCCAGGAGAATCGATGCTACCTGCTGGATGGTGAGAACAGCAGAAGCTACACCAAAATCAAAACCTTCACCTTCGCGGGCGAAGACAAGAAGTACCAACGCGGTAACCCCGATCAAAAACAACGCTGGGATGTCATGGGCTTCCAATTGACGCCCTTTATTTGCTACGACCTGCGCTTCCCGGAAATGGCAAGGGCGATGGTGCCCGACTCCACGCTGTTTACCTATGTGGCCTGCTGGCCTATCGCGAGAGAACTCCACTGGCGTCAACTGTTACGCGCCCGCGCCATCGAGAACCTGGCTTACGTGATCGGCGTGAACCGCGTGGGTCGTGACGGCGCCGGCCTGGACTATCCCGGCGCATCCATGGTCATCGGGCCGACCGGGGAGATCGTCCTGGACGCGGGCACCGAGGAAGGTTTCTACGAGGCCGAGATCGATCCCGCGCAAGTCGCCGCCGCCCGCGACCGCTTCCGCTTCCTGGACGATATGTAATGGAAGCACGCGCGATCGTCATCGGGGTGATGGGCGCGGGCGCCGGTGCATCGGAAGAGGATGTGAAAAGAGCTCTCGAACTGGGCGCGGCCATTGCCTCACGCGGCTGGGTTACCCTGAGCGGAGGGCGAGACGCGGGAGTTATGGCGGCAGTCAACCGGGCCGCGAGCAGCGCCGGTGGTCTGACGCTGGGCCTCCTCCCCGGCGAGAAACGTCAGGCGGCGCCCGGAGTAGTCCTGGCTTTACCCACCGGATTGGGAAGCGCCCGCAACAATGTCAATGTGTTGGCGAGCGATGCGGTAGTGGTGTTGGCCGATCGCATCGGTCCGGGCACCACTTCCGAAGCGGCCCTTGCCGTCAAGGCGGGTCGGCCCCTGATCATCATTACTGAAGATGAAACCACAAAAAAGTTCTTCCAAAGCCTGGGCGGCCCGCGGGTCAGTTTTGCCGGGGACGCAACCGATGCCATGGAACAACTTGACGGCCTGGTAGACGAACTCCTGAAAGGTTCCCAACTTCTCCCCCTGGGAGCACTTAAAAAATCTACAAAAAGGTGTTGACTCACCATGGGGGTTCCGTTAGAATCTCGCTCTGTCGCTGGGATAATTGAGTAAGGCCCGGCGCATTTTTTTTTATGTAGCTAAGTTATTTTCCGGCGTAGCTCAGTTGGTAGAGCAGGTGGCTGTTAACCACCTTGTCCGCGGTTCGAGTCCGTGCGCCGGAGCCATTTACAAGGCCGGGAATTTCCCGGCCTTTTCCTTTTTATACTCTGCGGTTCGAGTCCGTGCGATGCCGCAGATGCGCCGAAGGCGTAGAGCCATTTACAAGGCCGGGAACTTCCCGGCCTTTTCCTTTTTATACTCCGCGGTTCGAGTCCGTGCGCCGTCGCAGATGCGCCGAAGGCGTAGAGCCGGTTACAAGGCCGGGACATTTCTCGGCCTTTTCCTTTTTATACTCCACTATTTGCGTCGAGGGCTCCCTCCATACGTGTCGAATCTTCCCCCGGTCGGCTTGGTCCGCTCTTTGCTACAAATGCCTTGAACAAGGCCGCGTCACATCGCTGTTGCGACCAGTTTTTGAAAGGGGGACACGATGAGTCATCAAGCCGTTGAAACCTTTATCGGCGAAGTACTTGAGAACGATTACCAAACCATGTGCCGCGCTATCGTTATGTTGGAGGAGATGACCGGCGAACTGGAAAGCCGTCACGACGGCTCCCTGGTTACCGATATCCTGAAGCTGACCGAGTTGCTGGACAGCCGCACCCGCAACCACTTCCAGTTGGAAGAACGCATGGGCGCCTGTGCCGGCCTGGCCGAGGAAAAGCCCCGGCTGGAAAGTCAGTTACGCGACGTTATCCGCGACCACCGGCTGCTGGAAGGCAAGCTGGCCGGGGTTCGCGCCGCCGCCCGGGAAATCGATCGCAATCATCCCGAAACCTTTGTGGTATTGGGCAACCACCTACGAGCCTACACCGAGATCCTCAAACATCATGAGGAGCGCGAAAGCATGATGGTATTAGAAGCCGCCAATACCGAAATAGGGGCCGCTGATTAACGGTGTCCGGCTTGGGGATTTTGCCGCAGGCAGCGCCATAATCCCCATGCATCCGAACACCGCGGGCCTGTTGAAGGCCAGGAGGATACTGATGAATCATATCGTTTCTCCGGTTACCGCGAAGATACAGAAAGACGCGGTCACGCTTCTGGATGAGCACATTGTAGAAATCGTAAGCGATTCGGGCGAAGGCGCCCAAACCGCGGGCCAAATCTTCGGCCAGGCCTCGGCCATGATGGGGAACGGCGTATGGACCGTGGAAATCATTCCCGCTGAAATCGAACCGCCTTCCCGTTCGGTGCCCGGGGCCAGCGGCAACCGCATCCGCGTGGGCGCCCGCGCCTTGCACAACGCGGGCGATAAAGCCGACGTGGTCATCGGCTTCAATGAGCAGGTGCTCTATAGCCGCATCGATCAGGGCGCGTTCAAAAAGGGCACTCATATCTTCCTTGAAAACAAATGGGAGAATGATCCCCGCGAGGACGTCCGCAACACCTATAACGAGGCCCTGACCGATCTACGAGAGCGCGGTTACAAGGTGACGGGCGTACCCATGGAGGCCTGTTGCCTGGAGTATGTGCGCGACGCCAGGCGTGGTAAGAATATCTGGGTGCTGGGCCTGCTCTGCCGTCTTTACAATCGCGACAAGGACCTGATGCGGAAGATGATCACCCGCCGCTTCCAAGCCAAGGGCGAAAAGGTGCTCAACAGCAACCTTCAGTTGTTCGAGTCCGGCTTCTCCTGGGCGCGATCCAATTTGACGCAGACCTGGCGCATCCCGCCGCGCCGCGACGATCGTCCCCATGTGGTTATGAACGGCAACCAGGCGCTGGCCATGGGCTGCATGGCCGCGGGCATGGAAATCTGTTCCATGTACCCCATCACGCCCGCCACCTCCGTTTCCCATTATCTGGCCGCCAACTTCAAGAAGGTGGGTGGTTTCGTACATCAGGCCGAGGACGAGATTGCCGCCATCGGCTTTGCAATCGGCGCCTCTTATGCCGGTAAAACCGCGGTGACCATTACCTCCGGGCCCGGCCTGGCCCTGAAGACCGAGTTTATCGGCCTGGCCGTCATGGCCGAGGTGCCCCTGGTGATCGTGGATGTCCAACGCGGCGGTCCCTCCACCGGACTGCCTACCAAGGTGGAACAATCCGACCTGCTGGCCGTGCTGCACGGCAGTCCGGGCGATGCGCCCAAGATCGTGCTGGCGCCCTCCACCATCGAAGAATGCTTCCACTTCATGATCACCGCTCGTCGCCTGGCAGAGGAATTTCGCGGTCCCGTCTTCGTGCTCTCCGACGCCAACCTGGCTACCGGCGTGCAACCCTTCCCGCGTCCCCGGCTCAGCGAAGATCAATTGTCCCCGCCCATCGATCAGAGCGACTGGGACCCGGACGTGGCGCCCTACAACTGGGACAGCGAAAGCGGCCTCTCCCGGCGGCCCATCCCGGGGCAACGCGGCGGCGCCTACGTACTCACCGGCCTGGGCCACGACCGCCACAGCAAGGTCGTCTATGAATCGGGCACCAACCAGAAGACCATCGCCATGCGCAGCAAGAAACTGGCGGCCCTGCAACGCACGCTCAAGCCGCCTACCATCTTCGGTGACGACACCGGCGATCTGCTGGTAGTGGGTTGGGGCTCTACCCGCGGCGCTGTAGAGGAAGCGGTCACCCGCCTGCGCAAACAGGGCCGCAAGATTTCCAGCGTGAACCTGCAATTCCTCTCACCGCTGCAACCCGGTCTCACCGAAATGTTCCGCCGCTTCAAAAAGGTCATGACCATCGAGATCAACTACAGCGACAAGAAGGACGACCCCGCCTTCGCCGGAGCCAGACGGCCGGCCCAGTTGGCCATGTTGTTGCGAGCCAGGACCTTGATCGATATCGACTTCTGGTCACGCGTGCCGGGCAGCCCGTTGCAACCCGGCATCCTGGTCGATGTACTCAAACACCGCATGGACGAAATGAGAGGTGCAACATGCTAGGCCTCAAAACAGATTGGGTCCTGGAACCCGAACCTCGCGACTATGCTCTGGCCGATTACGAGGGCTGCCAGGCGAAATGGTGCCCGGGCTGCGGCGACCACTCCGTGTTGAACGCGGTACAGCGCTTGTGCCGCGACGAACGCCTGCCGCCCGAACAAACCGTTTTCGTCAGCGGCATCGGTTGCAGCAGCCGCTTCCCGCACTATATGAAGACCTACGGCTTCCACGGTCTGCACGGCCGCGCCCTGCCCGTGGCTTCCGGGATTCGCGCCCGTCGGCCGGATTTAAATATCTTCGTGGCCACCGGCGACGGCGACTGCTGCTCCATCGGCACCGCGCACTGGATTCACGCCCTGCGCTACAACATGAAGATGGTCGTCATGATGTTCGACAACAACATCTACGGCCTCACAAAAAAGCAGACCTCGCCCACCACGCGCAGAGGCCGCAGGACCAACACGCACCCTGACGGCGCTTTCCTCAGTCCCATGAACCCCATCACCGTATCCCTGGGCGTACCCAATGCGTCCTTCATCGCTCAAACCGTGGATTGGAACCCGCCGCATCTGTACGCCACCCTGCGCGAGGCCTTTCACCATCCGGGCTTTGCCTTCGTGCGCGTGATGCAGCGGTGCCCCCATTTCACCGGAGACAACTTCGAGCTCTTCCAGACCGATCCAAGCAAGATCCTGCTGATGACCCATCCCGACGGCGTGCCCGTGGACGATGCGCTGATCCGCACCTTCACCACACGGGTGGAACACGACCCGGCCGACCGCATGAACGCTTTCAATCACGCCATGCGCGAGGACGTGCTGCCCATCGGCCTGTTCTATCGCGACGAGGAAGCGGAACACTACGACAGCTACACCCGCGAAGGATTGGACACCACCCCTGCCGAAAAGGTGGAGGCCATGGATAAACTACTGGATCTATATTGTGTGTGAGGTAGGCCATGACGCGACAAACCCGGCTCCCCGCTCCCTGGCGATTCTATCTGGGCCTGGACCAACCCGAGCCGTCGACGGATTGGTACGCCGAGGCCCTGGTTACCCCGGCCCGGCCCGAGCACCTGTGGCGGCGCTTCCCCCTCATCGACAACGGCGACGGTAAACCTGTCCCGCTACCCCGAGTTCTCTTCGACGCTCTGGATAAACTGGAGGCGGAGGGTGCGCCCGCCCGCATCATCGCCGCGCACCGCTTCCACTTCCTCAAAGCGGCCGCAAGCCGCGGCGCGGGCTTTCAAAGCGACGAGACTTTCACTGCCTTCGAGGCCATGCTGGACCTGAGCGATGCGGGCCGCGAGGAACTGAGCCATGAGTGGGAAAGGCTGAAGCCCTTCCTGCCCTTGAGCGGTCATCTACTACAACCCGACCACACCCTTCCTTTATGGCTGTATCGGGAGAGCCTGAACGCCCGTTTCAGTGAACGCCGAACAGCCTGGTGCGCCGAACTGAAGCACCTGGCCGACCGCCTGCTGGATATCCTGCGAGTGGAAGACGGTAAGCAACCGCGAGATGCCGAAACCCTGAACGCCGTCCTGGGCAAACCCGGAGAGCTGTTCGACACGGAAGCCATGGCGACCATCTTGTCCGTCCCCAAGGGCACGCCCACCATGTCTGCCGAACGACGCCGGCGCATCGCGGATACCCTCAGTGTCTTGGCAGAGTTTCTCCAAAATCCGGTCAAGGATCTCATCCTGTGCCACCGCGAAAGCCTTCCCTGCCTAGCTGACCACCCCATGCAAACCGCCTCGGACGGCTTCCAACGCGCCGCCGAAATCTTCTCGGGAAGAGTGGAGCGCCTGAACCGGGTCTTCCGCGCCGTCCGCGCGGCTCGACTGGAGTTACACGGCGATTACCTGCCCGAACGCCACGACCTGCTGCTGGCCCGTTTCGATTGGCGCGACTGCACCGAGGACGAGCGCTTCCAACTTCCCCAAATCCTGGTGGTGGAACGCGCCGAATACCTGAAGGGCGAGCACCTGGGCCGCTTTGCCGCCTTGACCGCCTCGGGCCTGCCCCTGCGCGTCCTCTTGCTGCGCGACGCAATCGAACTGCCCGATCCCAATCTCGGACATATCGATATTGCCTCGGTTGCCCGGGCCTGTCGCGGCACCTTTGTCACGCAAACCAGTACGGCCCGTCCGATGCACATGCTCCATGGCTGGAACCACATGTTGGAAGCAATCGGGCCGGCCGTCATGGTAGCCGCCGTGCCGCCCGACAACTGCGATACGCCCCTGCTGCTCTTGGAAGCCGCCCTGATGAGCCGCGCCACGCCCTTGTTCCACGACGATCCCAACGCGGGCGCGCATCAGGCCGAGCGTTTCAGCCTGGACGGCAACCCCGACCCGGAAGCCGCCCTGGCCGGTGATCCGCCCGTCACGCCCGCCGACGCCTTGAGCCTGCTGCCCCGAGCCCGTCACCACTTCCTACCCGTTACCGAGGAAGAACCGGCTACCGCTCCTCTCCCTCAAGTGTTGTCGAGTGACAACGAAGACGCGTTGCCGGTGATTCAAGCCTTAAATGAGGACGAAACTTCGCGCCGGGTATACATCGACGGCACGGTTGCCGGATGGTGCGCGGCATTGGCCGCCGACTGGCGCATCCTGCAGGAACAAGCCGGTATCGACAATCCCCATGCACAACGCGCGGCCCGCGAGGCGCGCGAAGAAGCACAGGCCGAATTGTCCCAAAAGGAACAGGAATGGAAACAGCGCCTCGAAGACATCCGCGACGAGGCGGGAAGAGAGGCCATGACGCGACTGGCCCGCGGCCTGCTGGACCTGGAGCCGGATTCACTCCTGCCCGCTGCCCGTCCCCTCCCCTCCCCTACCTCGCCCGAAGCCGCTGAGGAACCGGCAGAGGAAGTGGAACCCAAACCGTCGCCTCAAGCGGAACCCGAGGAGGAGAACTACAGCGAGGAACCCTATATCAACAGCGCCATGTGCACCAGTTGCGACGAATGCACCAATCTCAACAGCCTCATGTTCAAATACAACGGCGACGGACAGGCCTATATCGCCGACGCGACCAGGGGAACCTTCGAACAACTGGTCAGCGCGGCGGAAAGCTGCCCGGCTCACATCATCCACCCCGGCGAACCCAGACCGGACGACGCTACCGCAACCCCGGAGGTTTTGCAGCGGGCGGCGGCGTTGCCCTGAGGAGATAACCCATGGCAGCAACGGTAACCACGGCAATCCTGATCATGACCGGCATCGGCCTGATCTTCGGCGTGGTCCTGGCCGTGGCCTGGCGCTTCCTGCGCGTGGAAGAAGATCCGCGCCTGGACCAACTGGAAGAGATGCTGCCCGGCACCAACTGCGGCGCCTGCGGCACGCCGGGTTGCCGCGCCTTCGCCCAAGCATTGCTTAACGGCGAGGCCGTCCCCGCGAGCTGCACCGTCAGCAGCCCCGCCGAAATCAAACGAATCGCGGAGCGACTGGGCGTGGACGCCGGTTCGGTGGAACGCCGCGTCGCCCGCCTGCACTGCGGCGGCGGCAAGGGACTTGCCGTTGACGCCGCCCAATACCTGGGTCTGTCTTCCTGCCGCGCGGCCGCATTGGTCAACGGCGGCGGTCGCGCTTGCAACTGGGGTTGCCTGGGCCTGGCCGATTGCGAAGAAGCGTGCACCTTCGACGCCATTAGTATGAACCGGCTCAACCTGCCCGAGGTCGATCCCGACCGCTGCACCGCTTGCAACGATTGTGTAGAAATATGCCCCAAGGACCTGTTCACACTGGAGCCGGTGGGACAACCGCTGGTGGTTGCCTGCAACAGTCCTCTAACCGGACCGGACGCCCGATCCGGCTGTGCGGTGGCCTGCGACGCCTGCGGCCGTTGCGTCAGCGACGCCCCGGAAGGCGTGCTGGCTATGAAAGACGGCCTGCCCGTGGTGCTGGACCCCGAACGAACGACCGCTGACGCCATTTGGCGATGCCCCACCGGCGCCATCCAGTGGCTAAGCCCGCAAACCAGGTCCCAACCCGAAAAGGAACCGGCGGAGGTATCCTGATGAACATTCTCACCGGCCGCGCTGCCGTATTTGCTACCGCCCGTCTCGCCGGCATCCAACTGCTGGACGGCACCCAAGACCCGATTCATACCCTGGCCCGCGCCGGCGGTCTTGCTTCGACCGGCGCCCGCGTCGCCGTCTGGCTGCAAGGTCGCCAGGCCGGTTTGGTCACCGAACAGGTGCTGGACCTGGTTGCCCGCAACATCCCCATGGTCATCCATCTGGTCGTAGGCCCCTACCCGGATCACGCGGGCGGCACCGATCACGCGCTTTATCACCGTCTGGCCGACTCCGGCGCCTTCTCCGCCCTCTCGCGCAATCCTACCGATGCCGCCAACCTGACCCTTTTGGCTCACCAGGTTGCCGAGCGCGGCCTGTTGCCCTGTATCCTGGCTCATGACGGCCCGGAAACCGCTTTCGCCCCGACAACCACAACCCTACCCGATGCCGCGTTCTGCCGTAACTTCCTCCACGATCATCCCGAGGAGTCCGCCACGCCGGCGCAAGAACTCTTGTTCGGTAAAAACCGCGCCCGGGTTCCCGCCTGGTTCGACCCCGACCGTCCCACGGCCACCGGCTGGTCACGAGAATCCGGCGACCTGGCCGTCGCAAGCGCCGGTTTCCGCCTGTTCTTTGCCGACGCCATGGAAAGCACTTTGATGGAAGCCCTGGCCGAGTCCGCCATGAGCGGCGGCGCGTCGCTGGAACCCATCCTGGCCGGGCCGGGCAGCGGACACCGCTTCATCGTGGTCGCCCAGGGCGCCGCCGCCGATGCCGCCGAAAACGCCGCGGTCATTCTACGCAAACGCCACGGCTGGAATGTGGGCGTGGTGAAGATCACATGGTTACGTCCCTTTCCTACGCAACGCCTCAGGGCGCTGCTCAGCATGGCAAAAGCCGTCACCGTGCTGGAGCGGCTGGGCGTGAGTACCGGTCCCGGTCCGTTACGGCGTGAGGTCCTGCCGTGCATGCCTCCCGACTGCGTACCCATCTCGGCCATTTGGGACCCCGCCCGCAATCTGCGCCTGCAAGACATGGCCGCCGTCTTCAAGAATACAACGGTTGGAGCCAGGGCACGGGTATTTCCCGGTATCCCGCCCTGGGTGCCGGATTCACCCCACTTTCCCAAACGGGAGGCCGCCCATCAGGCGCTTATTCGTGAATACCCCGACCTGGGTCAGGTGACCCTACCGGAGATGGAACCGCTGGACGCGGTCCCGTCGCAAGCAGTCCGCCTGGCCGTGTTCGCAACCCGAACCCAACTGACCGACGAACGCATCGACGAAACCGCACGACTGCTGGCCGAGGAAGCCGGCTCGCATCTCACAAGCACGCTTCGTCCGGCCGGTTCAGGCAGCCTGGCGCTGGTGCTTACCGCCTCTCCCCTCCCCTGCCCCAATCCCACGGCGGGCGCGCCGGTAGCATGCGCATTGGTCGGCAGCACCGACATTCCCCTCAATCCCTTCAAGCGCGTCAAACCCGGCGGCAACCTGATCTTCGCAACCAGCTATGATCCCGCTGATTTCCCCGCCGTTTTACCGCCCGCATGGCTGGCTTCCCTGCGCGAGGGCGCCCATACCTGCCGGCTGTATTCAGGACCCGTCGAGGATTTCCCAAAAATTGCCGTAAGCGCGGTGACGGGCAAGTTCGACGACCTGCCCCTCCTGGTCTCCCCCGACAAGGTGCGTCACCCGGTCCCCATCGGCGGCGAGCCGCTGCCCCATCAACGCAAGCTGCCCCTGGCCGAACGAACCTACGACAACCTGCCCCGCTTCTGGGGCGAGATCTTGCAACCCACCCTGGCGGGACGATCCCTACCCACCTTGGAACCGCTTTCCGCCCTCGGCCGGGTGCCCGCGGGCAGTGCCGCCATTACCAATCGGGCGCGCACCCGCGATTATGATATCCGTTTCGATCCCTCCAAATGCACCGGCTGCGGCGCCTGTTGGATCTCTTGTCCCGATTCCGCGATTCATACCGCCGCTCTCCCCGCTAAGGTATTGATTGAAGCGTCCGTCGACGCCGTGCGCGATCAGTTCCCGCAAGCAACGGCGGACCGGCTCAAACGCCTGGCCGGACGTATAGCCCCCAAATGGGAGGCACTTCTGGCTGAACATCAGGTCGGTATCGTACGGCAAGATCTGCTGGACGAGGCTTATCGACACGTGATCAGCCGCATCGAGCCGGACGGTGGGGAGGAGCTGGATTGGACCTGGTCGGCAGCGAGGGATCATTTAATCTCCCTGGCCGCGGCCGCCACCGATACCTTGTTCCATCAACTCCACCGGAACCACAAGGGTGACGGCAGCCTGCTTTTTCTATCGGTGAATACTGCGCGCTGCCAGGGCTGCGGTATATGTACCCGAGTCTGTGAACCGGACGCTTTGACCAGAGAAGAACGGGACTTGAGTCGCATTTCAAGCGACATGGAACGGCAACACCATTTCGAAAAACTACCGGATACACCCGGACAAACCCTGGCGAAACTGAACAAAGCCGATCGGTTGAACCCTCTGGCTGTTGCCTTTCTCTCCCGTTACTGCGCGCAGGCGTTACCGGGCGGCACGGCAGAACCGGGATCGGCGGCCGGTTTGGCTTTGCGCCTGACCTGCGGCATGGCGGAATTCGTCGGTCAACGACACATGATCGCCTACGCCCAAGACCTGAATGACCTGGCCGGCAAGCTCAGACAAAAACTGCTGGACAAGGTTACCGAAACCCTCTCCGGCAACGACCCGCAAGCCCTGGAAACACTGCTGGGAGAACTGCCGCCGGGTCGCGCTTCCATGGAAACCATCAGCGCTAAATTAAACGCCATGGGCGCCGTGGCCGGCCTGGATGTGGAAAGCGCCGGGCGCCTGGCCTCACTTGGCCGGGAACTGGGCGAACGTCACGAACTGATTACCACCGGGCACTCCGGCAACGGCAGATCTCGCTACGGCCTGGTGCTGGCGGCCAAACAAACACGCGACCTGTCCCACTATCCTTTCAACGCCTTCAACGTGCCGGTGATCTCCGATCACTCCGGCAACGGTACGGCCAAAGCCTTGGGCCTGGCCGAGGGTATCCTCCAAAAACACGCCGCCGAGATGCGCCGCGTCCGCCTGGCCGAAACCGCCTTGCGCAGGGGCATCACCCTGGCCGAGCACAAGGTACCCGCAAGGCTTGCATGGGACGATCTCACCCGGGCAGAACGCGCCCGCTGCCCCCGTGTCATCCTGGTCGTGGACGAATCCGCGCTGAGAGCCGGTCGACTGGAAACCGTGCTGTCAGCCGACTTCCCCCTCACCGTGCTGGTACTGGACGGCAAGGCGGACCCCGCCGATGAACATGACGCCCTGAGCCTAGCACTTGCCTACCCCGACACCCCTGTCTTCGCCTCATCCATGGCCGCACCGGCGCACCTGGCTTCGGCCCTGGAAAAGGCGCTGACCGCCGAGGGACCCGCGGTGGTTCACCTCTACATACCCCATGCCCAAACGGACGGATTCGCAACCGAGCACTTGTTGGATGTGGTGCGCGCCGCAACCCGAGTAGGCGTACAGCCGCTCTTCCGCTACGATCCTCAAGCCGACGAACACTTCGGCCCCTGCCTGCATGTGGACGAGGCGCCCGAGGATCCGTTATCCGAGTGGACCAAACTGCTTTCCCGTTTCAAAGACACGGACGAAATAGTCTTGGGCCGTGGGGCGGAAGCACGGGACAAAAGACGCCGCCTGCTGTTGGAACTGGCCGGGAAGCAATCGCCGTTTTCCGACAGCATCCGTCAAGCCCTGACCCGTGAATTCGAAGCCGACTACCAAAAACGCCTTGACGACCTGGAAGGCCGATTCCAAAAGGAACAGATGGATGCCGAACGCCGGCGCCGCGAGGAATTGTCGGTCCAACTCTCCGAACGCCTCTTCACCCTGGTCAAACAAAGTGAGGAGAAACCTTTATGATGCAGGCAGTCGCCGGATTCCGTCACGGTGTGCATCCGCGGGAGCACAAAACCGCCACCAACGGCATCGCCGTTGAGCGCATGCCCTTCGTGGACACCTACACGATTCCTCTTTCCCAGCACATCGGCGCCCCGAGCCTCTGCCTGGTCCAACCCGGTCAACTGGTGGTGCGCGGCCAGATGATCGCCGCGCCGAACGGCTTTATCTCCACGGCTCAGCACGCGCCCGTAACCGGCGAGGTGACCGCCGTGGAGCGGCGACCGCATCCCACGGGCGACATGGTCGAAACCGTGGTCATCGAGACCGATCCCTACGACGACCAACACATTCGCGCCGTTCCGCCCAACACCACCGACCTGGTGCAAGCCGTGCAAAATGCGGGTATCGTGGGTCTGGGCGGCGCCGCCTTCCCCAGCCACGTCAAGCTGACCCTGCCGGAAGGGAAACACGCGGAGTTCGTGATCATCAACGGTTGCGAATGCGAACCCTACCTGACCTGCGACCACCGGCTCATGCTGGAACAGGCCGAAGACGTTGTCGACGGCTTGCGTCTGATCATGAACCAACTGGGCGCCGAACAGGGCTACATTGGCATCGAGGAGAACAAGGGCGACGCCGTCGATATGATGATCGACCTCACCCTATACATGGAAGATATCCACATCGTACCCCTCAAGGTCAAATATCCACAGGGCGCCGAAAAGATGCTGATCGACGCGGTTCTGAAGCGCGAGGTGCCCGTCGGCAAACTGCCGATCGATATCGAGGTGGTCAGCTACAACGTGGGCAGCACGGCCGCCATGGCGCAACTGGTCAAAAACGGTATCCCGCTGGTGGAACGCATCGTCACGGTCACCGGCCCGGCTGTCGGCAAGCCGCGCAACCTGATCGTTCCGGTAGGTACCCCCATTCGCGAGGTGCTGGATTACTGCGATACGGACTATGGAAGCATGCAACAACTGGTGCTGGGCGGGCCCATGATGGGTCAGGCCCAGAAAGACCTGGACGCGCCGGTCATCAAGGGCACCTCCGGCCTGCTGGCGCTGGACGAATGCACCGTCGCCCGTTGCGCCGAACTGCCCTGCATCCGCTGCGGCCGTTGCCTGGAGGCCTGTCCCATGTTTCTCAATCCCTCGCGCCTGGCCCAAATGGTGCGGGCCGGTTGGGTTGAGGAATTGACCGGGGCCCATCAGACGAATTGCTTCGAATGCGGCGCCTGCTCGTATGTCTGCCCGTCCCACATCCCGCTGGTCCAATTGATGCGACTGGGCAAGGCCATGATTCGCGAGGAACAGAAGAAGAGGCCGGCATGAACAGAAACCCTCCCCAGCTCCACATCTCCACCTCGCCGTTCGTGACCGAGGGCAGCACCACCGGCAACCTGATGCGCCAGGTCATCTACGCCCTGATCCCGGTGCTGATCGCGGCGCTCTGGTTCTTCGGCATCACGGCATTGCTGGTCGTAGGCGCCGCCTGTCTCGGCGCCATGGGGACGGAGTGGCTGCTGAGGGATAAACAAACGCCGAATACGCTGCCCGACGGCAGCGCGCTTTTAACCGGCCTGCTGCTTGGTCTCACCCTGCCGCCCGCGATCCCGCTGTGGATGGCGGCGCTCGGCGGTTTCATCGCCATTGCCCTGGGAAAGGTCATTTGGGGCGGCCTGGGCTCCAACCTGTTCAATCCCGCGCTGCTGGGCCGCGCCTTCCTGCAAGCGGCCTTCCCGGAAGCCATGACCACCTGGGTTGCGCCCGGCAAGAGCTTCTTCTCCCTGTATCCCACCACCCTGGCTCCGCCGCTGTTCAAGGCCGACGTAACCGTGGACAGCTTCTCCTCGGCAACCCCGTTGGGCATGATCAAGTTCGACGAGCAACTGACCGCTCTGGATCACCTCCTGATCGGAAACATCGGCGGTTCCCTGGGCGAAACCAGCGCCGGCCTGCTGGTCATTTGCGGACTGGTCCTGGCCTTTCGCAAGGTCTTCGACTGGCGCGCCCCGCTGGCCACCCTGCTCTCCGTGGTCGCCTGCTCGTTCCTCTTGTCCTGGATCTTCGGCACGCCGGAACCGGGGTTCATGCTGCTGTCCGGCGGCCTGCTCTTCGGCGCGGTCTTCATGGTGACGGACCCGGTTACCACGCCCATTACGCCGAAAGGTCAGTGGATCTTCGGCCTGGGCCTGGGTTTCCTGATCGTGGTGATCCGCATCTACGGCGGGTTGCCGGAATGCGTGATGTTCACCATCCTCTTTATGAATGCGCTCACGCCGCTCATCAACCGCCACACCCAGCCGCGCCCCTTCGGAGGTTGAGTCATGAAAAGGCAAATCACCCAATCCCAACTCGTTTTATCGGTCACCATCACCGCGTTGGTGGCGGGCTTCTGCCTGTCCGGAGTTTACACGCTGACCGCGCCGCGCATCGCCGCCAACCAGGCCGAAGCCACGCGCAAGGCCATCTTCCGGGTACTGCCCGACACCACCGACTACGAAACCGTGGAAGAAGGCATCTACCGGGGTCTGAACGCATCGGGCGAATCTACCGGACTGGCCCTGGCTGCAAGCGGTTCGGGCTACGGCGGTCCCATGGAGATATTGTTCGGCTACAACCCCGAGACGCGCAGGGTGGTAGGTCTGGAGATCTTGTCCAGCCTGGAAACACCGGGCCTGGGCGACAAAATAGAAACCGACCCGGCCTTCACGGCAAGCTTCAAAGATCTGCTGGTAGACCCGATCATCGAATGCAAAGCCGAACGCCGGGCGGATAACCAGGTCGACAGCATCAGCGGCGCCACCATTTCCTCGAAGGCGGTCGTACGCATCATCAATGAAAGACTGGCCGAACTGAACGACACGGGGAACGTAAATGAGTGATGAAGCACCCAAACCCATCGGTCAAGAGTTCATCAAAGGACTGTGGCGGGAAAACCCGGTCTTCATCGCGGTACTGGGCCTCTGCCCCGCCCTGGCCGTTACCAACTCGCTGATCAACGGCCTGGCCATGGGCCTGTGCACCTGCTTCGTGCTCATCGGCAGCAGCCTGCTGATCTCCGCCTTACGCAAACTGATCCCAAAACCGGTACGCATCTCCATGTTCATCCTGGTGATCGCCGGCTTCGTGACCATCGTGGACCTGGCCCTGAAGGCGCTTTTTCCGGCCACCCACAAGGACTTGGGCGCCTTCATTGCGCTGATCGTGGTGAACTGCCTGATCCTGGGTCGCCAGGAGGCTTTTTCGAGCAAAAACAGGATACTTCCCTCCCTGGCCGATGCCTCGGGCATGGCGCTGGGCTTCACGCTGGCCCTGGCGATGATCGGCGGCCTCCGCGAGATCCTGGGCAGCGGCAGCCTGCTGGGCATCAACCTGTTCGGCGATCGCTTCGAACCCTGGGTGATCATGATCATGCCGCCGGGCGGTTTCTTCACCCTGGGCGGCCTGCTGTTCCTCTTCGCCTGGATCGAGAAACGGCGCAAACCCCAAGTACCCGAAACCCCGCAACCGCCGCAATCCATGGCGGTGTAATATGGAAAACCTGGCTTATATCTTCTTCAGCGCCTTGTTGATCAACAACTTCACCCTGTCCTACTTCCTGGGACTCTGCCCCTTCTTCGGCGTCAGCGGGCGACTGGACACGGCCCTGCGCATGGGCGCCGCCAATATCTTCGTCATGACGATCACCTCGATTTGCGCCTGGGCGCTGAACACCTGGGTTCTACCCCACGCGCCCTACCTGAGGCTGATCTGTTTCATCTTCGTCATCGCGGGCACGGTGCAACTGACGGAAATGTTGATCAAAAAACTGTCGCCGGTGCTGTTCAAGGCGCTGGGCATCTTCCTACCGCTCATCACCACCAACTGCGCGATCCTGGGATTGGCCATTTTCCAAACCAACCGGGACTACGGCTTTTTGGAAGGCCTGGTCTTCGCACTGGGCGCGGGCGGCGGCCTGACCCTGGCCCTGGTGATCATGGCGGGTATCCGCCGAGAAAACGAACTGGCCTCGGTCCCCGACCTGGTGAAAGGTACGGCGATGAATTTCTTCATAGCGGGCATCCTGTCCCTGGCCTTCATGGGTTTCGCGGGCCTGTTTGCAACGACATAAGCATTGAAGTAGCGTGAAAAAGCCCCCACGTTAAAAGCCCTGAAGCCGGAACACTGACCCGATAATCTGAATAAAATGTGCTTACCGGCATGGTGGGGGTTTATTCGCGCAGGACAGACAAATATCCAAGAACAGGAAAGACCCGGTACCGAAGGCTGGAGCAAGCGGACAAGTCGCGAAGGGGCCTGCCTTCGGAAAACTTTTAATACATGGCGTGGGATTTATGTCCCTCCGACGCGAACAAACACACCCCATGCCGGTAAGCACGGTATCGATACTTCAACTATGAATGTCCCGACGGTATAACGTGTTACGGGTGCGCTTGTTCACGCTACACTGCCGAAAAGTAGCGTGAACAAGCCCCCACGTATAAAGACCTGAAGCCGGAACAATGACCCAATAATCTAAATAAAATGTGCTTACCGGCATGGTGGGG
>JAAUYB010086481.1_pt1 | contig 20123 bp, 32 predicted proteins | sample 7278071 | NCBI WGS metagenome assembly JAAUYB01 (sample SAMN14350121, study PRJNA611818) | marine sediment metagenome | isolation source: surface marine sediment (1.8m) | place: French Polynesia: Moorea | collected 2018-08 | reverse complement strand
TCTTCTTCCTTTTGAGTTTTCAGTCGTGTCAACAAAAATCGAGGAACTTTACACGCTCGAAACGGAACGACTGTGCGTGCAAAAAAATATGTGTGTTGAAATACTGTACAGTGAAGACATTCTTTGACTTGGTGCTGGAGGTGAGTTTGTTTAATTGGAAATTGGCTTTGAAAAGGCTTTGGTGCGATTTTATCGTAGGTGATGCCGGCAGGAGAACTGCTTCTTGTACGCACGCAGGGAGGGGGCCATGCACTGGTGCCCCCGTGCTCTTGGCTACGGCTGCAAAACCGTCTTTGCCCTGCATTCGAAATAGAAAACTTTTTTCTTTCCTCGTCTCCCCCCCCCCCCGGCCGGGCCGAATTTCGTTTTCCCCTCTCCCGCGCAACTACAGTACGTGACGCGGTGGCAAAACTTTTCTTCCGCCCTCCCTCCCTCCTCAGGCTGGTTTCTCTCTTCCTTTCTGGGCCTAGAAAAGTCCCCGGGAGAGGGGGGACACCCCCCCCCCTCCCGCCGGCAGCATGGCCCCGGGAATGCCACTAGCGGAAGGACAGGATAGTGCATCCTTCCTAGCTCAGATTTTCATGTCGCTCCCGTGCACCCTTTGTCGTCATTCCTGAGCTCTCCGCCCGATGACGCTGCAAGAAACCCTTGAATCATAGGCTGGGCATGGTAGCAATGGCGGCAATGCTCCAATGCCAGAGCGGGCAAGGTCCCAAACAAGGGTGTTTGCGCAGGTTGCTACGAATGTATCTAGCGTGCTGTATAGGAAACTGTCTTGCTCTGTCCGGGTTCCTCCTTCCTAGGCCGCTAGAGGTGGTGGGTGCCGCCTAAGGCATGCAACCGATTAATCGTTGTTCAAACAATATTCGAACAATTTCTTCAGAGAATAAACTTTTGTTCGAAAATGTTGTTAGAACAATTTTCAAACAATAAAAATAGTACTGTATAAAAGGCCAGCAAACTGCACTTATTTTCTTTTTAAAAAAACTCAACACTTGAAATTTTACATTTTCTAGATTTTTTCTGTGTTTTAAGGTATAAGTTACCTTATATATCATACAGCCCCAACCAATTCATACACGGCCCTTATGTACTCTGTTGATGCCATCCCTGCACATGCCGTCACTGCTGCAGTCTGCAGCCGACACCCTTGTCAAGCCATTTTTTCCCTTCTTGAGTCCACTTTTCGTTACGCCGGCGTATATACCGCCGTAGCCGTCATGGCAATGTTGTCAAAAACCCTTATATATACTTGTATACATGGGCACTGGGGCACTGTGACTGCATGACTGCATATGACGGCATGACTGCATATGACGGCATGACTGCATGTGACGGCTACGGCGGTATACACGCCAGCATAACGAAAAGTGGAGTCAAGAGTAAATAAAAAAATCTGATCTGTGGCATGCCGTCATCACGGCAAAAATAACAACAGTAATAACAAGGCCTTTCAAAATGGCTGGGGCATGAAATAGGTTCCCAAGGGAAGTTCTTTTTTCAAAGTCGCTGTTTATGTAGTGTCCTTTTTGTTCAAAATTGTTTGATTACTTGTTCGATATTGGTCTGAAATAAACTTTGTTCGATTTTAAAATATTGTCGATTAATTTGCATGCCTTACTGCCGCCCCAGTGGGGAGAGGCACGCCCTTGTAACAGTACAAGGCGCACTTCAATTACAGCAAGGACCCCCTTTTTCCCGCCTCCGCCATCCGCCCTGTGCCCCATTCCCAACTCCCTAAAATAGTGAAAGTGTTCTTGGCGCTCTGCGAAGAATTCCTACGAACGAACAACGTACGTACTGTACATTTGAGTCGGACGGACATACAGTAGTTGAATGGGCAGGGGGGGCCCAAGAAAGGAGAAAGGAGAGGGAGGAGCGGGCCCCATTAGTTTATTCAAGGCCGCCTTGCGTGCGGAGAGACTGGCGGACTGACCTTGAGAGTCAAAAAGTGAGGAGGAGGAGGGACTTATCTGTCGCTCGACACTGGGGAGAGCGGCGGAACTACTTTGCTGAAACATGGGCACACTTTTCTCGTTGTGCACATTTGTGTATGGGGGGGGGGCTGTCCCTTAAACTTGCCCACGTAAGGCACAGTACATACATGGGGTAAGGGTAGGCCCGATTGCACTCGCTATGTCCCGGGCTGGGCCTCCAAGGTGAACGAACGAACCGTGCGAGGGAGCATGCATCGAGTCCGAGATGCCTCCCTCCCTCCCTCCTCCCCCTTTCTTTTGTCTTGGTCTTTCTCTCTTGGGTGGCGACGTCTTCCTCCTCCTCCTCCTCCTCCTCCTGCGTCGTCGGCGGAGAACCCATAGCAGCATGCGTCGTCCTCCTCCGCCCCACCCACCCACCGACCGATGCCGCACACTTGACATGTCGACGGAGAGGAAAGAGGCAGAAGGGCGGAAAAGACTCACTTGCACATTCAAAGGAGTAAAAAAGATCTTATTTTTATTAATTGTAGAAGGAACATTTTTCATTTGCTTTCTTTTGTCGAGTATTTTATAAAAAAAACTATTGTTGACCGGGTGCCCCGGCATTAAACCAGCGATCATGCATCGCTGCGTGCATTGGCGGCGGGAGGGCCGAAGGAAGACAGGGAGGAGAGGGGGGGGGCACAGGACGCGGCGACGCGGAATTCGACAAAGTTTTTATCTGCCGGAAGTTGTGCATCATTGGGAAAAGTTTTCGCTGTCTCCATGCAGACTGTGGAGGCAATTCAATAGAATGGACGGAGGGCGGCGAGTAGTGGTGGATAGTGACGAAAGGAGAGTGTCGTCGCGTCCTACTGTTCACCCCTTTTGTCTCCATCTCTTCTTCCTCCCTTCCTCCGTTTCCTTCGTTGGCATTTCCAGGTTCTTTTCCCTTTCCTGAGCTCAGCAGGCCAAGGGAGGATCGAGGGGGGCCTTTTTTTCTCTCTTTCTCTTTCTTCTTGGAGGGGGAAAAGGTTGGAGGTGGCGGGAGGGGGACTGCAAAGAGGAGTAAGCACTTGGCAAGGGGGAAGGGGGAGGTGGCTGCTCGGAGATCTGTCTCTCAGTCCGATGACAAACGCGCCGCCCCAAGGCCTCGCTAGAGGAGAGGGGAGGGCATTAATAGCTTTGTCCGCAAGGGATAAAAGGAGGAGGAGGAGGAGTGGTAGCGACGGATTTAGAATAAGATAGACTGGATGGATGGGCCAATGTACAAGAGAGAGGAGGGGGAAGCGGCGGCCCTTACGATTTTCATCACGCGTGCACAGGGCCTGCTGCAAACGTCTTTTCAAGACTTGTGCGCGCTGCCAAAAAAAGGCTAGGCTGCTTAGGGCCGCCGCTCCCCCGTTTATCCTTTTCCATATCGAGTCTTCTTGTCCTTTGAAGAGGCTCTTCCAGCCTCGCCTCGGGGAGAGGTTTCTCCTCCTCACCTCTTCCTCTTCCTCCTCCTCCTTTTCCACCCTTCACCAACTTGGATTAGCCTCGTTTTTAAAGTCCCTTCCTTTTCTCCCCCCCACTTTCTTTTGCCATCATCATCCGTCGCCCTCCTCCTCCTCCTCGTCCCGTCTCTGCACTCTCTCCGCCTCCGACAAGAGGAGAGGAAACGAGTGGAGAGAGAGAGAGAGAGAGAGACATCTCGGGAATAAAGGGTTGGAGGAGGAGGAAAAGGGGGAGCTTTCATAGCACAGCCCTCCCTCCCGTCAGAAGAAGGGGGCCGACGACGACGGTTGGTGCGTAGTAGTGGGCCTTATTCTACTAAAATACCCTCCTCCTCCTCCTCCTCGTCCTCCTAAAGCCATGCTATATGCCAGGGGAGGGGGATGTGAGCCTAGACGTGCGTGTGCGTGCGTACGGTACACCGTAGTATAGTACAGGACACATCCCCTTTCCCCCTATCCCCCCCTGCATGGCTTCGTCCGTATCCCGCCGCCGAATAAAGAAAGACGTAGGGCGGGAGGAGGGGAAAGGATTCTGGAAAAATCCCCTCCCTCCCTCCCTCCTCCTCCTTTCTTTCCTTCAACCCATTCCATGCTTGCCTGCCTTCCATCCCCAGCACACCAAGACGAGGAGGGAGAACCGGTTTAGGAGACCCAACACACACACACATCTCCCACACCGGCGGCGGCGGCGGCGGCGGCGGCGGCGGCGGCCCCGCGGCCCGAACGCAAAAGAAGGCCTCTTTAGGGAGAATGAAAAGGGGGTTAGTTAAGAACCCCTGAGGGATGGGAGCCCGGTTGAAATCCCCGCGGAGGGAAGAGCGGTCGAGGAAAAGGGAAGATGTGGTGGTGGGAAGAGAAAAGGGTGAGAAAAGTAAAAGTTTTCCTTTTTTTATTTAAAGCTCTAACTCTTCAATCTTGGTTTGTTCCTTCATTCCTAGGAGCTCAACTATTCGTCAAAGTTTTTTCATTGCTTCTGTGGAAGCAAATATCGTACAACCGTTCCCACGGTGCGTACTTACGTATGTGCAGCTAAGGGCTGACAAATGGAGACAAAACCATCATTTGCGCGTTATGCGAGCTTGGGGCCCATTTTCCATTCTCGCAGCCCGCCAGGGTCAGGGGCACGGAAAATCCATTTTCCCCCGATGGTGCTCGTATACAGTACTGCAGCGCTCGTCCATATATTATCGGGACTCATCTCTCTCAATATCGCTCTCTGTTTCGGCTCAGACCACGGACTACACCTGCACACGTGCTGTGGGAACGAAAGAATTCCCATCGCCTGTTCACTATCGCAGGCGGCCTTGGGGCCTAAATATACTTTCCCGAGACAAACAGAGGTGAAGTCTTTTCCTGTCGTTTTCGTCTAGTTCGCTAGTTCGGACAACATGTTTTTACCACGCAATTACGATCTGATAAAGAGCTCTACTTCAAATAACTGCTTCAAAAAGTAGCTTAATAACATAAAATATACGTATAAAACTTGTTTTCCCTTGAGATGTATAGTTGTATGTAAAAGGAAGCCGGAATATGTGCAGTGTGCACCCCTTTTTCCGGGAAAGAGAGTACTCGTGCATAGAAGGGCGGAAGGCCCTTTGCGGATGGTTGGGTCAGTCCCAGATAGTTCCTTCGTCGCTCGCTGCTTACGCAAAGGAGGGGGGAGTAAATGGAGCGAACGGCCTTTGTTGGTTTTGTCAATTTCCTGCCAGACGCAGCCGCCGCCGCCGCCGTTTCCTCCTCCTCCTCCTCCTCTCTCCCGAGGGGCGTCGGCGGCGATCGCATGCTAGTAATGCGTTGTACAAGTTGTGTGTGCCCAGCTCTTGGCCGAAAGATAGATCCGGGCGGGAAAAAATGAATGGGGAAAATCAATTCTGTCAGAGGAATGGGCGCACACACAAAATTCTGCAGGAATTCATGATACAACGTTTTAACCTTCCTTCAAAACTGGCTCTAACCCGACGTCCTTTTTGTGGCCCAGATCCAGCCTAAAGTACAAACCACTTTCCAAGAAAAAAATACCTTAGATTGGGAAGTGGAGGCCCCCGTTTTCGACGCAAAACACGTCCCTCAATCCGTTCCCTCTTTCCTTTCTCCTCCTCCTCCTTTTTGATGGCCTTCTCACGCCGCAAGGTCGATCTCCGTCTGCCCACCGCTACCTCCTCTCGTGAAAACCAGTCCGGCGGCGGGGATTTCGCCAATGCAGGGTCGAGGAGAGAAGGGTCCTCGGCGAATCCCTGAGAGCAATCAGCGTCGCGTGAGCGGATGATCGGTTTCTCTCCCCGCTTCCCTTTCTTGTTTTCCCCCCTGCGTACCTGCCGTGCCCTTTTTCTTTCCACCAAAAAGGACAAGGAAGTCAGTCTCCGTTGTAGCTGTCCTTTTTTTTTCTCGCCCTCTCGGTGGTACAGGAGGCGCAAAAAAGGTGGGCGGTGGTTGGGAGCAAACAGAAAGGAAAAGAGGCCTTCCCTCCTCTAATTAGGCCAATAATCATCGGAGTCGGATATCGGCGCTGCTGCGGCTGAAAATAAGGGAGCTGCAAAGAAGTGGCGACTACTGCATGCTGCTGCGGCGCTACAGGGTCGGAATTCAGCAAAATAAGTTGCATACACTCATATTCTCAAATGCATTGTGCAAAGTGCCTTTCTTGAATGATGAAACATTGATAATATTTTTGCTACCAGTTGCTTGCCGGCTCTACCCGTTCCCCGACAGACAAAGCGGCAGTCTTGTCGAAAAGAACCGACTTTGGTGATCGGGCGGGAAGATGAGGGCTTGGGAGGGAAGGCAGCCTAAAAAGATCGTTTCGTGTCTCGCCAGTCACTCACGAAAACACGGGATATAAGGGCCCCTTCCTTTTTCGCGAGAAGGGAAATCGAACTATCGTGATCCGCGCATGATGAGGGCGGGGTTTTTCCTCGACGATGATGAGCGGTCCGAGCGACTCGCGTGACGACTGAAGAGATAATTCTCCTCCGCCAAATGAAACATGCTTCTGCAACCTTCAGCCGAAAAGTACACTAGTGATAGAATCATGACCTTTTCCAAGCTTTGGCCTAACGCAGCAAAGCAGGAAAAAGTGTACGAGAGAAATTCCCTACAACAGCAGCTCTTTTGAAAGGTCTTTTGTTCGCTTTTAATCTGTGATGTGCAACTTTCGGATGGCCTTGGCCGCTCGACTCATTCCCAAAGCGGCAGTGCCTATTTTTGACGGTGGATTCTTCCCCGCCATAACCCCAAGATAGCCCTCTCCCGTCGTCCAAAGGGGCAAAAACCAACGAGTCATCTTGTCTGCTTACATGTTGACTCAGTCACTCCTGTTGTTGGGAGGCCCACGAGAGAAGAAAGCAGGACTTGTCTCTCGTTCCCTCTCTTTCCGTCTCATGCGACTTTTGCCGATTTAATCCTTTCCGGAGGGGGGAGAACGTTTGGGGAGGGAGCTATCTAAAGTGCACGACAGACAGTCTCTCTGTCTTCTTCCTCCTCCTCTCTCTCTCTCTCTACCAGCGATAAGAAGGACTCTCTCTCTCTTTCTCTTCTCGGTTGGTCGATTTCCCTACCCTACCCCTTTTTTGCTCTCAAAGCTTCATGCTCTGTTCTACTCTTTTAAAAGAAGCTTACACAGTAGACGAGCACATACATTTTTAATAATTGCGTATTGCATATAGTATCAGGAGAAATAAAAACAGTTTTAGGATAGTAGTATTCCGCGGGGCAAAAGTGCCCAAATCTCACGAACACGCTCATCCCACCTACCGCTACGAAAGGCGCCTAGGAAGCCCTCTCTCTCCTCTCCGGCACTAAATTGCCGTGGCGTCCCCTAATTAAACACTCCGCCGGGAATTTCGTGCCTGGGTGACATCTGGCAAGAAGGGAGAGAGAGGGGAGGGGGGAGGAGGAGAGGCAGGCGTAGAAAAAAAGAGGTAGTAGCTTGAGACGAAGCAGCACAGCAAAGCCCAAGAAAACAAGTACCAGTTAGAGCGCAGCGATGTAACAGGAGAAGGGAAAAAAGAAGATTTATTTCAAGTGAAAGCAGGCTTTTTTAGCCTATTTTTCTGGTTACGAATCAGTGGAAGCGAAGACATTCCTCTCTCGGCAAATCGTGTCTCGAGGCAATTAATGTGACAAAGTTGCAACTCCAAGGCAGCCCAGGCCCAGCCCGACTCTCGCAAAAAAGAGGGGGGGAGAAGGACACCCATAATTCATCTTCTCTCCTTTTCTTCTCCTTCCAGGTCCCGGTGAAAATCCGTGCTACAACAGCGTAGTAGGAAAGTGCTGGAGGAGAGGATAACTTGCTGCAAACCTCTGCGGCGGAACAGAAGATCATACAACCGCCCGCGCCACTTCACACGGTTATACCCAACCGGCGTCGCGTCGCCGTAAGTACTCAGTCAGAGGCAAATTGCAAATTGCCTCCGAGAAACGGGAAGGGGGGGGAGTAGGAAAAAGTCTTTGCACTCCTCTCTCCCCTTCTTCCTTCCTTTCCCCCTCCGCCGCCCGCCGCCGATGGAAATTCCCTGAAAAGAAAAGAGAGTTGGCGCGGAAACGCGCGCCCGACACGCAGGCGGCGGCGGCGGCGGCGGCGGCGGCGGCGGCGGCGGCGGCCACAACCAAGTCGTCCCGCCGACGAGCGTAGGGAGAGTTTCACCAAAAGATTTGCTAAATAGAAGTATACTCTTGTTCCCGCTTGGTGATGTACTAATGACCTAGCCCATAATGGTATAACCTCGTTGAATGTCTTTCCAGAAGGCCTCCCCTCCCCCCTTTGCGTGCGAGCGAGAGTGCCTCTCTCCCCTCTTCTCCTCCTCCGTCTGAAAGAGAAAGAGAAAGCAGCTCTTCCCTCTGGGGGTCCGAAGGGAGGGAGGACTCCCACAGCTGCGCCGCCGCCGCCGCCGCCGCCGCCGCCGCCACACTCGCCGCCGCCGCAGTCAGTCCTGTGGGCGCCGCCGCAAGAAGAGGAGGAGTGTAGGGACCTCGAAGTAGACCCACGTTGCATCGGGCGAGGGCACAAACAGCTGCTTTTGGGTCCCCCTTCAAAGGGCACTTTTGACAGGAGGGGGAGGCGAGGGCCTCCGCCCAGAAGAGGAGCGTGGAACGAAGGGGAGGCGAGAGTCCATCTTCCGTTCAGCGCATGTCAATAGAAGAGGGGAATGTGCTTTAAAGTCATGAAGAAGAGGCGGAGAAACCCAGGGAGGAATTGAGCAGACGTGGAAAGTGTGGTGAACCCCTCCTTTCTCTCTCCCCCGGGGTCGAGTGGCAAGAGGTTTCTCCGCTGAGGGGAACGCGGCAAACTGTCAAGGGGGGAAAAGGGCAACCAATCAAGAAAACAACATTGAAAGGGAAACGAACTTAACGAAGGAGAGCGAGAAACGGAGAAACGGAGAAGGGCCAAACGCCAAACCAAGCCAAGGGCCCAAGGCACTGAAGGCACCGCGACCAAAAAAGAAAAAGGTTTCCCTTCCTGATGTCGTTGAACATGTGGAACTCAAAGGAGGAGGAGGAGGAGGAGCCCAGGTTGGGCGGACACCACGCAGACGTGACTCACAGCGGCCGCAGCAGTGCCTTGGCCGACAGACTGGCGCCCCACGACGGCGTCCAGGCCGAGGAGGGCGCCTCCTCCTGCGCCTCCGCCTCCGCCTGGGACCCCCTGGCGCCCTCCCGGCGGCGCGCCCGGAGGAGGTTCCGGGCTCGGCGCGCGCCCCTGCGCTGGCTGGCGCGGACGGGCGTGGCGCTGGCGCTGGTGCCGGCCGTGCTGTACCTGTCCTCCTCGCTGTCGTCGGGCCCCTCCTCCCCCGGAGACGTGGGCGCCGCCTCCGCCGCCTTCTCGTCTCGGCACCTCCTGGCGGACGAGGACGACGACGCCACCGTGGCCACAGACGACTCCAGGTGAGTTGAGTTGCCTCTGCTTACTGCTGCTGCGCCATCCTAGGACACTTGTTTGACACTCCTGTTTGAAGAGGCGAGGGGAGGGGGCGCAGTGAGTCAAAGTCAATTTAGTTTCTTCTTTCCCTCCCTGCCTGGGAGACTCCCTCCCGCCCTGACTCTCGTGACCATACTTGGGCACGGGGTCGCGGTGGTGTGGGGGGTAAATCCTTTTTGGTGTGTGTGGGGGGGTAGATTTTTTCCAAGACCCGTATGACTTTCATATGGGACCAAAAAGAAAAAAAAGAGCTAAATGACAAATTTAAAGGGGAAATTACTGTAGGGTTATTTTCATGGTTTTGCTCAGGAAGAGCCCATATTTGGGCAAATTTTAGGTTTCCAAGAAAATTTTACGTTTTAAAGCAAATTTTTACTTAAAAAAATTGTCATTTCTTTCATTTTGCAGGTGGGGGGGGGTCAATAAAATTTCTCGGTGGAGGGGTGGGGGTGTCCTGGCCGGAGGTTTGCTGTGGGATGTAGGATTTTGCCCTGATGTGGGGGGTGTCATATGGAATCATATGGGGCCGTCCATGTATGCTTGTGACTCACCGTAAGAAAGTCTTCCTCTGACGTCAATTTGCATTCGTGGCCAGATGACCTTTCATATTTCCCCCGGGACTCTCCCCCCTTGCATTGTGCACCTCCCTTGAAACTACCTCACCTCCCCCACGATAGAGAACATTTTTAAAAGTCGGAGAGAGGCCAGGCCTCTTCTATTTTTAGCATGAATCCTGGATAGCCTTCGCCGGTTCCATCTCCTGGCGTGTGCCCCGCCCCGGATTCCGCTTCCTCACCCTCCCTCCCTCCCGTCTCCCCGATATTGGCATTTCTTTTTCCCGTCTTTCGCCGCCGCCGCCGCCGCAGTATGAAATATGCATCGTCCCATATCCGAAGAGGGGCCCTCCCTCCTTCCCTCCGTGGTAATATCTGGGATGTCGCAATGCGCCCGTAAGTCAAATTCCGGTCTTGCCGTCGTACAGTGTAACCGGAGGAGGAGGGGAGTCGCTGCCAGGTGGGGCGGCGCCGATCGACTAAGCCAGCCCGAGAGGGAGCCGATAGTTGTATCGGATGGAGGGGAAGCCCCCGCCTCTCGATCTTACGGCATTAAATGCCCGCAAGGAAGGGGGATACACCAAGGACAAAAAAAGGATAGCGGAATTTCTCAGAGATTCCCTTCTTCAAGGAAGAACAGCGGGAAAAAGTCTAGGGGGCATAAATCTTCCCAATTTCCCCCTCCCCCAGAAACAGTACTTAAAAATGCTCAAGTTTTCGCTCGTTTTAACCACCGTCTCCGCGCCACAATGTGGTGCGTACGGCAAGTTCGTTCTATCCCCCCTCCTAGGGCCCTCCTTCCACATACGCTCATAGACGGAGGCGGTTTTATTGCCCCCTTTTCCGACACGGCGGCAGGGAAAGGGGTCGGGAAACCCCCCACACATATTTTCCCTTCTGCCTTGGGGCGGCCCAAAAGGCATTCGTACTTTTCAACCCGTTTTCCTCCCACCCCTTTATACCACTACGGCGTCCCCTCGTCCCTTCCAATTTGAGAAGGAAAAGAAAGGGGGAAGGGGAGAAGCAGCATCTCTTATTGAGTTAGGCCTCCCTCCCCCCGGGTTGCCAAGGGGAGGGAGGAAGAGGACGACCGGAGGACGGGACGGCGGCGGCCTTGTCCTTGTGCAAAAGGGCCCGACCAACCGGGAAGAGACGGAAAGGGAGGAGGAAAGTCCTCCTCTTTCCTCCATCCCTTTCTTTTCTTCTCCTGCTTCCCTGGAAATGCTGCGAGGCTATTTCGGATGGGGAAGGGAAGGGCGTAAAATTGCACAATGCATAGTCTAGGGAGGAGTGGGATGCCAAGACTTCCGCCGCAGAAGGCGGTTCCATTTAGAGGGAGAGGGGATCAATTTTTACAAGCAAGAACAACTGTAAAAATTCAAGGTGAATGCCACACATCTGCCGGGAAAGTTCCTTTTTGTTACACTTTTTTCATTAGCTTGGATTTACCCCTTACTTATTCAATGTTATTCTGCATTTGGCGAGCAATTTTCATGTATATACAGAGTAACCTTTTTGTTGTCAATCACGTTCCTCTATGAAGTACAGCGGAGCGTTTGAGACGAGTGCTCCAAAGCTACACTTGCTCCAGACTGACATGCACGATATATTAACGATGTCGACCCGTTTTTTCCGCAGCAACCCTTCCAGCAGTCCTGCAGCGGACAAGTCTGCTGAGGCCGAGGCGGCGGAGGGCGGGGACGACAACCTCTTCCCGCCGGACCTATTCACAGAGGATCAGCTGGTGAGATACAATGCAACAAAAATATTTCCCCTTACATATTATTATCTGGGATCATGCGGTTTTTTTTGGCAGAAAAACGGCGCCATCACCCTGTACATCATCGGCATCATCTACATGTTCTACGCGCTGGCGCTGGTCTGCGACGAGTTCTTCGTCCCCTCGCTAGACGTCATCACGGAGAAGGTGAAATGCATCGTTAATGGCGAAAAGAGGGCTCTTCCTTAGCAGGGACGCCATGGCTGGGAAAGCAGAAAAAGGCAGTTTTCTCCTTTTCCGCCTTTCTTCCTCTCTCCCTCCTTCCTATTTTGGCGTGCTTTCTGTCAAAATTATCTCCAATGCCAGCCATCGGACGGGCGGACTGAGGCCTTCAGCTAAAGGGGTTCTTCCCCCCTCCCCTTCCTGTTCTCCCCTGAGGCAGGTTTTCCCGTTCTTGCTTCTTTACAGCGGGGCAGGACCGAAAGTTGGCCTTGGCTCCTCCATCCATCGTAAATAGCTCGATTCCCCCTTTGCGCCTGCTGTGAGAAGAAAGACACCGGAAACATTTGCTTCCCTTTTCTCTCGGACTATTCTCGCATATCCAGTCCACTGGCAGGCAAAAAAGGCAAGGCAGTATAGAAAAGAAAATAGTTTTCTCCCTCTTTTCCAGCACAATTGTGTTTGGCTAAACGGCTGCTCCCTCTTCCTTCCCGCATATTACCTGCTTGTTTTTCCCTTCCCTCTTTCTCCACCACCCCACGCCACCTGCTCCTTCATGCAGCCTTCCTCTGCATGCTTTGCCTTTGCGGGGCGGGCCCCCTCCTTCTCGCAGCCTTATTTCTCATCTGCGCCCTACTTTCGGATTCCCGTCCTCGTCCTCCTCCGTCGCATGTGTCGCGACCGAGCAATGGCGGAGGCGGATATTTTTCACCTTTCTCTATTTCCGTGCGGGAGAGAAGGGGACTTCTACACCTACCTTTGCGGAGACGAATATCGAGCGTCCGACGTCCGATCTCGAGATCATCGGCGGCGTGACCCTCTCTAGCCCGCACATCCACATCCCAACCTATCCCATACCGCCGTTTCCCCTCCTACCAGCCTCTCAATACCAGGGAAAGGGGGGGAGGGTCGTGAAGTGACGAGGGGTATCCGGGAAAAAAAGGGAGGAAAGGCCTCCTCCTATTTTCCCTTTTCCGCCCACACTTCCTTCCTTTCTTCCGTCCCCCGGAGGAAGAGGAAAAGTGGACGTAAACGAAAGAAGGAGGTTTATTGCACCCTGATTTCCCCTTCCTCCTCCTCCTCCCCGATCCTCGCGCATGAAGCTAGAGAAAGCCTTGTTGTCGTGCAGTAGCGCGTTTGTACTCTTGTGCCTGAAATAAACTCCCCCCCCCCTCCGCCCCTTTGCCCCCGTCGACTTCTAGCATGCAAAGGCGTGGCTGCGTCGACGGCTTTGATGCACGTCGCTGGGTCGGTCGGTCGGTCGGTCGGTCGGGCCTCCGCCCTCCGCCCTTTCTTTCTTCATTCCGTGCTGGCTGCTGGCGGAGGCCCCTCCTCCACTCTACAATGTGGTATATGAAGTGTAGGAGGAGGAGGGGGGCTGCTTTTAATGGAGACGCCCCCCTTCTTCCTCCTCCTCTGTCGGCCCTCCTTCCAAACTCACTTTCTTTCCCTCCCTCCTCCTCTTTCCCCCAACCGTTGACTTGTGTTTTTTACCCCCTCTCCTCTCGCGGACGACCGGAGCGGAAGGAGGATGAGGTGGAGAAGGAGGGGTAGCTAGGCTCCTCTTTTCGACGTTGTTCCCCCCCTTCCCCCCTCCTGCGGTGCGGCCGCGGCGGCGGCAACGAGAATTTGTCTTTTGTCATCCGAAATTGCCATCGTTTGTCCTCGCCCCCGACATGGCCGCCGCTTCTTGGGGAAGGCGACGACGACGTCGGTGGCAGGCTGAGGAAAAAAAAGGGGGGGGGGGGGGAAGCCGCGCGCCGTTGAAAAGGAGAATTTTCTCCCCCACTCTTTCGAAGAGGAGGAGGTTGTGGAGGAAGGGCCCCACTTTTTCGCTCGCTCCGCCCCCTTTTTGCAGCGAAAGGACTTTGGGTGTGAGCTTGAAAGGAGGGGCGAAGACGGCGAAAAAGAGGCCCTCTTTTCCGGCGGTGACAGTTTCCCTTTTTCCCGGGCGCTGGAAACGTTCTCCTTATACGCGGGGGGAGGGGGGAAGAGAGATACTCGAGATAGGAGGGGAAACTCGTCGAAAAGTTTTTTCTAAAAGCTTGAAGTAATTTATTTCCTCCTTCTCCTGCAGCTCCAAATCAGCCCCGACGTGGCCGGCGCCACCTTCATGGCCGCGGGCGGCTCCGCCCCGGAGCTCTTCACCTCCATCATCGGCGTCTTCATCGCCAAGAGCGACGTCGGCATCGGCACCATCGTCGGCTCGGCCGTCTTCAACATCCTCTTCGTCATCGCCGCCTGCGCCTTCGCCGCCAAGGAGGCGCTTAGGTGAGTGCTCAAGTTGGGAGGGAAAGTTATCTAATCCCCCCTCCCCCCCTCTTCGCTGCCGACTCTTGACAGACTGCCCAGGCCGATTCCCCGCTCAGCCGATTAAGATATTACCACAAAGGGGCCATCCCTCCCTCCCACCCGACCGACCGGCCGACCGAATCCGGACTGGCCTTTATTCGTCTCCGAAGAAAAGGGGAAGGAGTGAGTGAGTGGAGGAGGAGAACCCCGGCCACGATATCTTTTCTGGGAGGGAGGGAGGGGGTCCCAAAGCGTAATCGGAACGCAGCTCTCTCCCTCCGTCTCAGCTTAGCCCGCCCGCTCGACCCATCTTGAGGCAATAAGCCTGCCAGAACCATCTCGTATCTAACGAGCCTTGCTGCCTTGCCTCCTCCTTCTCTCCCCCCCCCTCCCCGCTGAGAGGGCCTCTCATCCAATTCATTTTTCTTTCTCCCCCCCCCCCTCTCGGCCTCTCTGTGCTCTTTCTTCTCTCTCCCCCCCTCCCCCCGTCTCCCTTTCCTCCACACATCTCCTCTTCCACGTATGCGAGCGAACGAGAGAGCGAGCGAGACGGAAAGGAGGAAGGAGGGGAAAGAGCGAGAATGGAAATGAGATCCCGTTCCGTGTCGTTGTTGCTCAGTTGGGGCCAAAAGGAGGAGAAGAGAGGAAAGAGGGGGGGGGGGGGAGATAGAAGGTCGTTTAATCAATGGCCTTGAAAATCAAGTGTCATCCTTGAAAGTAGGGTTTCCAGCCAAAACAAATTATTTCTCAAGATATCCTTAGGGAGAAAAACGCGTTGTGTTTGGCCCTCTCGCCTCCATTGAGAAGCCCGCACCTTTCAAATTAAATCAGCAGGGCCTGTTTTCCCTGAACTACGTCCGTACTCTCCCTCTCCGCCGCTCTTTCGACTCCCAAGGAGACCAGGAATCCCCAAGTCCTTTCTTTCTTTCTTTCTTTCTTTCTTGATCCCTCGTCATGGTCCTCTCGCCACAATGCACTTTTCATGAAAGCATTCGCCCCCTCGTCTTCTTCGTCTTGAAGGTGAGAGATGCGTACATACGGAACCATCTTCGATGAATTCTTTACCTCACAGCGACGGAGGAGCATTCCGCGCCGGCGGTTCTCCTCCCCCTCCCCTATCCTCCCCTTCCCGCCTACACATCCTCCCAACCACAATCTCAGCGAAGGAAGCGGCCCTCCTCCCTCCCTCCCTCCCTCCCCCGCCGGGCCTCGGCGGCGGTGAATAAAGTATGGCACTCCAGAGGGCACCGCCCTCCTCTCCCTCCCTCTCCCTTCCCCCGGACTTCCTTTGGCAGTCCGCTGGAGACGGAAAAAGGATGGGTGGGAGGGGCACACCACTGCGATACATACGCGCAGAGTGCACTGTACTACTTGTATCGCAAGAGGTCGGGAAAGGACGGCACGGAATTTGCCCAGTTTTAGACTATGAATTTGCTTGACGGCAGGGCAGTCCATCTTAAAGGGTCGTATTTGAACTATAGCCACTCATTCGCTTGGTGATTCTCTCCCAAAACTACCGGTGGGAGCAGGAGCGGGGTAGGGAGAATAGGAGCACAAGTTGCTAGAAGACATGTCTGCAGTGCCTGTTGTTGTGCTATTGTGCTGTGTTGTGCCAATTCGTGCCCTAGGAAAGTGGAATCTTTGAAAAGATGGAAAGCAAGGGATGCAATCATGAGTATTGTGCCTACATGTACACTACAACTCTGTTCCTTTAGTCCATATCTCGCTCTTGCAAGGAAGGTGATGGAAGAGGTATCACAAATTTTCCACACAAGGCGGCCTCAGGAGAAAGGCAAAACAGTTTGATCGACAATCCTTTAAGCAAAGGGTGCTTTGCACAATGGCTAGGAATTTGGGGAGCTCAGAGCGGGGAGAGAGCATGTCGCTCCTCCGCCTCTGCAATGCGTACCTCGTCTCTTCCCATCCCCGGCTGAGGGCGATCATTGCGACCCGGCGAAAGGAGGAAGAAGGCCCCAAGCAAACGAGCCCTACTCCTCCTCTGGTGCCATTCACGTCTCCCTCCTCCTCCTCCTTTTTCTCCACTCCACATTTTCCCTCCTCCTCCTCCTCCTCCTCCTCCCTTCACTTGCTGAGCTTTCACAGGGGGGGAGTAGAAGAAAATCTCCCTCCTCCTCATCTCACACATGTGCTTATGCTGCCCTCCCTCGGCAGCACATTTTTCAAGGCGGGATCGAGCGAAGGTGGATCGGAAGTGGTTGCTGATGCAGCGCCGAATCTAGCCCTTATCTCGAGGGGTGACTGGGGGGGAGAGAAATAAGATTATCTTGTCCGCACAACGGTGGATATTCTCGGCGCTGAAGGAAAATTGCCGGATTTTCCCCCTCCCGCCCATGTTTGTACGTACGTAGCCCCCCGCCCTCCCCTGTTCCGAGCGATAGGGAGAGGAGGAGGAGGAGGTTCGGGTGATGCATCATGGCCTGGCGGGCGGCGGGCGGCGACGGCTGCCATACAAGAAATGGAAGCATCTCTTTGAGGCGGAGGAGGGTCCCACCATCCCCCCGTGCACCTGAAGGAAGAAAAGAAGGGAGGAAAACTAGCTCGAGTGGAAGAAAGGGAGGGGGGGAGAGGAAAGGAGCTCAAATTACGGCAGGATTTCCTTTTTTTTTCTTTTTTCGGAGGGAGGAAGACAGAGTGGAAGGAGGGAGGGAGGAACTGGGCCGGCGAAGATGAGAAGATGGAAGTGGGGGAAAGCCTCCACAGCCGCGAAAAAAAGAAGCTCGTCTTGTTGGTTTTTCCTCAGAAGATGGAAGAGGGGGAGAGAAAGCGAGGCGAGTGCGTACGTATATATTGCTCCCCCCCCCCCTCTCTCCCGCGTTTCTAAATTCCGATGAGAGTTGGACTTTTCTCTTCATCCTTTGCCAACTTGTTCCAACTCCGAACTGCAGTATACTATAGTACAAGCGTAGACCCCAGTATACCACACGATATGTAAAAAATATTTCCTATTGCGCCTGAAGAGGGTGTACAATGGAAGTGCGTAGAGACCGGCGCGGCAGAGAAAATAGAAAAGGACTTGAGACCCCTCCCAAAGTCGAAGGGGAATTTACAGCCTGGCTGGTCGCCGTCGAATTCCGCAGGCGCATTCAAACTCCTCCCTCGCCCGGTGCAAAAAAATGGGAAGGGAGGTTTCCAGGGGGCCTCCACGGGCCTTTTCTCTAATTTATTGCCGCGGAGTGACTCGCCCCTTTCTCTCTTCCCTTGGCATCGCCGTCGCGATCTGGAAGGGGCGGGGCCAGAGGGACAAACTTGCATCAGCGCCCAACCGTACCGCGCTGAGTTGTTTATGGGGCGGATTTCCCCCCAGATTTGTCTGCAGTACGTTTTGACCTTGGGAAACGGCATAGAAAGTCTTAATTTCTCCCCCTTTTTGTCCCCAGCCTGACGGCCTGGCCCCTCATCCGAGACGTCTTCTTCTACTCCGTCTCCCTCATCGTCCTCGTCGCCTTCTTCCTCGACAACCAGATCGAGTGGTACGAGGCCCTACTGCTCTTCCTATGGTGAGAAACAGAGATTTAACTAATGAAATGGTTTTTGTAGAAACACGTCGCTTCTCTCGCAGGTACGGCGCGTACGTTAGCTTCATGAAGTTCAACGAGTCTGTTGAGGACGGGCTTCGGAAGTGCTTCCACCTCCCGACCGTGGTGAGTAAGACGAGCGAGAAGGGCCGAACGGAGGCGCAGAGGAAGGTCAAGGTCCGGTGGTACGTGGGGGTGGCCAGTAGCGGGAGGGGGAAGAGGGACAAAAAGAAGAAGAAAAAGAAAGGCAAGAAGCGCAAGAAGCGCAGCAGGGGCGGCGGCGGCGGCGGCGAGGAGGAGAAGGGGTGACCCCCGTCACCTTGCCGATCCTTACTTATATTTGCTGCCCAGTATTCTTTTCTTGCCCGTCCTTTCCTTAGAGTCTGTCTTTTCTCCCCCTTTCTTTCGTGATGACAATACAGAGTTTCCTCCTCACCCACCCCTGTCCCCCCGTCTTCCATTTCTTCCGTTCCTGCTCCTCTTCTTTCTTTTCACCTTCCTCCCTTCTGTCCTCTTCCTTCCTCTCTCTCTCTTTCTCCTCTTTCAATGGGTGATCATTCCTCAGCGTTCGTTCGTTTCTTCGGCTCTCTCCTCCTTCGCTTCTCTTCCTCCTATTCAACCCAAGGCCTCTGAGACGAGGGGGCTTCCCGCTAGGAGTGGGAATTCGCCAATTGGTTCGCACATTAACGGCCCCGCTTTCGGAAAGGATCCTGCCGGCATTTTGAAAGGTGCGCCCACCTTCCATCCCTCCTCGCCGCTCTCAACTTTGGTGGAAGCCCCTCCGTTTCCAAAAGAGAAACCCTTCGGCCCTTCAACCCCCCTCAGTTCGCGCCCAGACTACAAAGGGCCTCATTCCAATGCATTCGGGGCAAAAGGAAGATAGTGTCGCCGCCGGCCTCCACTTCCATCGCCTCCCTCCCCCATACGTAGGATTTTCGAATCCGTAGCCCTCTCGCGGGTTTTGGGATAGCCTATAGTCACAATCGGCATGGTATACGAATGAGCTGGCGTCGACATTTGACGTCAGACCCTGGCCGTAGGCAATCTCCCTAACGCGGAATTGCCTGCGGCCCCTTCAGTCCTCTCATATTGCGAGGGCGCAATCAGCTGGACAAAGCGGGGATGCCGTTGACGCTTTGGGGCCCTGACCATTTACAAGCATTGAGGGCAAACGAGAGGGGAGCTAATGAGTGTGCTTCCCCATCCTTGTTGGCGGGGGACAAAAATATTCTCCGCGGAGGGAGCTCGTTGTTTTTCCCGCCACAAAGAACGGCGGCGGCAGGGTACTTTTTCTCCTTGATTATTTGCCCCTGTCTTGTTGACAATCAAGTGGGCAAGAAGGGGAAGACAGTCGGGAGACATCCAGGGAATGGAGTGGACCCGACTTTTCCGATTTCTCTTCCTCCGATTCCGCTCGCTTATCAAGATTTGTTGCTGCGATCTTTTGGGTCCTTCACGGAGGAGGAGGAGGAGGGCTGGGAAAGGACTTTGCCCGTTAAGGCAGGAGGAGGAGGAGGACGAGGAGGAGGCAAAAGAGCTCGAGCAATTTTATTTTCACGAGCGCGGGGCTGCGACGGCGGCGCAATTTCACAAAAAAAACCTTTTTCTTTCTCCCTCCTTTGGTGTCCCCTTTCCATTGCCGCGCCGCGGGGCGATTCGGCGCAGAAGTTGGCGCCGCCGCGACTGTGAATGTGTGTGTGCGTAGTACGAATGGGGTGGGGGAGAATGAAACTTTCTTTCTCTCTCTCTCTTCCTTCCGATTCCAATATAGCGGGCGGCGCAGAGAGCCCGGGGGCGATCCCGCCGCCGCTGCGGCGGAATTTTCGAAATTTAATTTTGCCCGTTCGGGGAAAGGGGTGAAGGAGAAGGGGGGGGGAATAGTGGGAACCGATCGGAGAATTCTCTTCCCCTCCTCCTTTAGCGCACTTGGTTCCGCCCTTATCTCTCGATCCATAACTCTGTCGCAGCCATCTCGCTATACGGACGTATACGCAGCGAAATGTATTTTCTGTTTTCTCTCCGTTTCCTATTACCTATCTGTATGGACTCTGGAGAAGGAGAGGGAGACTTCAATTTTGGCGATTTTTCGCTGGAGTTCCCCCGAGAAGACATTCGGCGAATCCCGGTCCGTTGTCTGCGGCGACGGCAAAAGGGAAACTCCGGAAAGACCTCCCACATCACATCCTCCCCCCCCCCCCGTTCCTGTTTACATTCAAGTCGAGAGGGTGAATTCATCAGTCTTCCCCCTCTCCTCTCCTTCTCCCTTCCCCCGACTCTCCCGGTGGCAAACGGCGGCGCAGGGTCTCATAGGCGGCCGCCGGATCAACTTAGGACAGATATTTCTCCCTGGGGGGGGGGGGGGGCCCGCCCCCCCCGCCCCCGCCCCAGGGGAGAGGAGGGGGCGGGGCCGCGGCGCCCGCGCACCCCCGCCGCCCCCCGGCGGGGGGCGGGAAGCGGTCGAGAGAGGAGGGGGGAG
>JAAUYB010181028.1_pt1 | contig 20165 bp, 16 predicted proteins | sample 7278071 | NCBI WGS metagenome assembly JAAUYB01 (sample SAMN14350121, study PRJNA611818) | marine sediment metagenome | isolation source: surface marine sediment (1.8m) | place: French Polynesia: Moorea | collected 2018-08 | reverse complement strand
TTGGAACCGGAGCGATTGAAGTTACAAGACCGTGCTTATGCGCATGAGGGCCGTTTGTTCGCGCCGGGGGGACCTGTTGCGAACGCCTGAACTGTTCTTGATTCCGAAGGTGATCCCCGCCGATTCCATCAGCTTTGCGGTAGCCTACGCCTTCGGTCCATCCATCAACAATGCCCCAGATCAAGGTTCCCCCTCGCGAACAAACCCGGGGCACGATCGTAAGCACGCTTTTATAACTTCAATGCAAAAGTCCCGACCTGGATCAAGCAACCCCCGGGCTTGTTCACGCTACAGATTTGAAAACCTGGGTCAGGCCGTCTTCTTCCATGGTTTCGCGATAGTTTCCGCTTGTGTAGGCGTCGATGGTTTTTTGCCAGAAGCCAACGGCGGGCTTGTTGCCCGGTAGTTCCACCACTTCCCAGACGCCGGGAAAGCGATCGAATACCGCGAAGGCGGCCGCGCGTCCCAAACCCTCCCGGCGGTAGGGCCGGGCTATGAAGAATTCGGACAGCCTGTAATCTCGCTCCCGGTTCATGTAGGGAAAGGGTTTCTCTCCCACAAAAGCAAAACCCACGTACCGACCCTTGTCTTGAAGCAGCAGGGGATGTACGGGCTGATCGGCATCCAGCCAGTAGGGCAAATAGTCGGGTTGCCATTGACCCTGTTCATCCAGGTGATAGCCGTCGCCGAATTCGCTGAGGTCGTGAAGATAGAGCGCGTACAGGCGGGTAATCAAAAGATGGTGCTCTTGAGTGATGGGAATGAGTTTCATTACCGTCTACAACCCCTTTTCGCCCGCCGCCTCCTTGCCCGGTTCATCTTAGCACGGTTCCTCACGGCCCCCGCGGGGTTTCAAAGCCTCCAGCATGCGACGTTCCAGGGCTTCCAACTCCGCTTCCGTTTCGGCCTCTTTGACCAGGGGCTCGAAGCGGTTGTGCAGGTCGGGGGCCGACACGTCCATAAAGTGGAGCAGGCCCTCCAGGCGCTTTTTGATCACGGCGGCTCTAGTCATGGCTCAGTTCAGGTGTTTGTGTGGTCGGGTTACCAGGTCCTAACATTCGATCTCCAGGTCGGCCGGCTCGAGTTCATTGAAACCGAAAACCCGGGTGCTTTCGGTTCCTATCGCGATAACCGGAGCCCAAGACGTTCCGTTTCAAGATGTTGACACCAGCACCTCATCATGTTCCGCTTGCGGCGGTTCCAGCCCCAGGTCTTCGCCCAGGGTCCGCGGCGGATTCTTGCCGGAAGGCGGCACCACCATGCCCGCGCTGACGATCAATTTCACGGCCTCATCCACCTTCAGATCTACCAGGTAAAGATCGAACGGGTCCAGGTAGAGCAGAAATCCGGTCGTGGGGTTGGGCGTGCTGGGGACGAATACGGCGATCAGGTCGCGGTTGTACAGTTTCCGTGAGTGATCTACCTGCTCATTGGTCACGAATCCAAGGACCCAACAATTGCGTCGCGGATATTCCAACAGGACCACCCGTTTAAAAGAACCGGCTGCCTGGACCGAGAAGGCGTCGATAATCTGCTTGGTGCCGCCGTAGATAAAACGAACCACGGGCAGGCGCAGCATGATGTTATCCACCAGGGAAAGCACCTTGGTGCCCAGGTAGAAATTGGCCAGCCAACCGATCAGGATGACGAAGATGGTGACCAGCGCCAACGACACCACGGTCATCAGCCAGTCGGGCGCTACCATGTCCACGGCAAAGCGATTGACGACCATTTCAACCAGGGGCCGAGCGTAACCCTGTACCTTGTCCACCAGGACCGTGAGCACCCACCAGGTAATGCCGATGGGAATTAGAAAGAAGATACCGGTAAAAAAAACTTTGCGCAGATGCAGTCCGCTAGAATGAGTGGTCATCGGCACCTTTCCCGGATTGTTTTTGCTCGGCCAGAATTTTTTCTCCAAGCAGGTTCCAGAATCGAGTGATGTAGAAGTATGCGGAAACAAGGGAGAAAACCAGAGCCACATACAAGACGTATCGGCCGACGATCAGAAAATAAGGATGCTCACCCGCCACAAACAAGCTGGAAAGCGCGATGATCTGGAGAACCATCTTCCACTTCCCCAAGGCGCCGGCGGGAAGAACAATGCGTTCGGCCGCCAGAAAAGCCCGGAGGCCGGTGACGCCCATTTCGCGGCCGATCATGAAGATGGCGACCCAGGCCTCGATGTGCTGCCGTTCCAGAATGACCAGAAAGGCGGTCAGCACGAGCAATTTGTCGGCCAGGGGATCCAACAACTTGCCGAAAGTAGTGATCTGATTTCGTTTACGGGCCAGGTATCCGTCCAACCAATCCGTAAGCGAGGCCAGAAGGAATACGCCGAGCGAAACCCAGGTGGACCACGGCGGAGACATATAGTTGAACACAATTACCAACGGAATGATGGCAATGCGCATCACGGTTAGTTGAGTGGGCCCGTTCAGTTTGAGTACGTCGGTCGTTTGTGGCATTGTGTCTTTGAATCCGCCTCACAATAGGAGGGATAGTAAAGCTTGCCTATTATCGCCAAAAAAAGACCGGCTTACCACTAAAGATGTGGTTGCAAACGCAATTATCTTGGAAGACATGGTTACCCAAGATCGATGTGGAACCGGGGATGTCGCCTAGCCTTCACCGTCGTCGGCCATTCCCGGGACGGGATGGACGCTTTGATTGACCCAAGCCAGGAAATCTGGGGGACAATGGCGGATATTGATTCCCATGATCTCGGGAATTTCGTAAGTGTGCATCTGGTGTATAACCACGGATACGTCTTTAAACAAATCGGCCGTGGTCTTGATCATGAGGAAGTTCTCTTCATCATCGAAAACCTTTCCATTAAAACGGTAAATGGAACGCATGGTCGGCATGATGTTGACACAAGAAGCCAACTCCTGCTGAACCAGTTCTTCCGCAATAGTAATCGCCTGTTGCTCCGAGCCAACAGAGGTCATAATCAAAATTGCGTCATTTATGCTGTCAGTCATGCTGCCCTCACCACCAAACAATCGGACACGCCATTATAGGGAGAAACTTATATGTAAGTCAAGATACCCAAGGTTGAATGAGGACGCGGGAATATGAAAATCGTAGGTCGGGAGTAAGGCTGGACACATTCATAATTCCACGGCCGTGTCAAGTGCCGGTTTGATGGAGAAAAGAGTGGGTGGTCCGTGAACCTATTCACCCATTTCACTTCCTATATAAGGGACCACCCTATCACCGACACGCATTTCTTGAAAACCGCTGATAACCTTCATCACGGTCGACGTGTCCATGGTTTTCAGCGCCACGCCGTGGCCCAGGTAGATGTCCGGAAGGTTGAGGCCCGCCCTGGGATTGTTTTGGGGATTGTCGCGGTAGATGATGAAAAGATCGCCGGGAGCAATGTTGCTGGCCTCGGTGCCCAAATCGATGATGGCCAGGTGACCCTTACCGAATGCACCCAAGCCGTCTTCGGAATTGACGATGAGACCGGAACCCGATTTCCTGAATTCCTTGAAACGGTCCACATCCGGGATTTCGGTGATCAAGGGGATAGGTTCCTGCTCGTAGGGAATCAGGAAATCGCCGAAGGCAACTTCGAAACAACTGGCGGTAATCAACGCGGTCGCATTTTCGTCCTGCACGGCGACGATCTTGACGATGCCGGTCTGATCCACGGCCGCGCCCAAGATATTGCGTTGCATTGCATCGGAGGGATAGTAGACATCGACCATGCGGCGGCGAGTGCTGAACATGGCGCCTGGTGCAATGCCGTGGTTCGATCCCTGGTTGATATAAACCACGTCACCTTCTGAGAAAGAGGTTTTATCCTTGGTTTCGCCGCCGAAAACGCGGGGAGCGTTGGGATGTACCTTCTCGCTTGCGGAGGAAATCGGTTCCAAATAGGTGCAGCATTCCATGTCGGAGCGGTCGCCGGCGGGCAGGATGACGAATTCGGAGGAGTCTAAATCGTAATCGGTGACCTCGGAAACATCGCCGACCTCTTCGGCCTGACCTTCCTCAGCGTCGAGATCCGTCATGTCTTCGCCGGCTTCTTCGAATTCTTCCAATTCGGCAAATTCGTCGGTCTCGCCGGCGGGAGCGGTGTCGCCGGGTTCAGCGCCGGTGGGGTCTTCGGAGGCGGTCACGCTCTCGCCGATGGTGGTGTCGTCTACCACCACGCCTACGTCCAAAATCAGCGGGTCGCCCGGATAGATGAGATTAGGGTCTTTGATGTAGTCGTTCGCCTGGTAGATTTGCGGCCACAGTAGAGGGTCGCTCAAGTAACGGCCGGCAAGATCCCACAAGGTGTCGCCGTCTTCGATAATGTGGTACTTCACCCCCTCGGGGATGGTTTTTGGATAATCATAAGCGGACCAGTGTTCTTCTACCTGGACCTGACTCCAAGCCAACGGCGTCAAAAGACTCATCAGTAAAATCATCATTCGCGGCCGAACCGATCGGAAGCTCATATGTCGCTCCTTTTCAGGACGTGTTCCCGATACTGTAACACATACTACCAACTTTAATAAGTCTATCTAGCAATGTCAAGATATCTTTTATACTACCACAGCGCCTGTCTTAATCGTTTTTCAGCCCGTTTATTGACCCGTTTTGACCCTCTTAAGGTACTATCATCCCCACTTTCCTCCACAAAAAACCCCGCTAATTGTGATTCACATCATCCCTGGCCCTGCTTGATTTACGGCGCGGCGACCGGCTTTCATGCATAAAAAAAGCCCGTCCACTGAATGTGAACGGGCTTTTTGAAGCAAGCAGGGTTTCTTAATCCGCCAACACCATTTTGGCAATGGTGTTCAACTGCATGAAGGAGGTTCCCTCATAGATCTGCCCGATCTTGGCGTCGCGGAAGTATTTCTCCGCGGGGTATTCTTTGGAGAAACCATATCCGCCGAACAGTTCCAACGCACGTGTCGCAATTCTATTGGCCGCTTCCGAGGTCACGTATTTGGCGATTGCCGCTTCTTTGATGAACGGCCGGCCCGCATCCTTCAATCTGGCCGCGTTATAAACCAGCAGGCGGGCCGCTTCCCATTCGCATTCCAGCTTGGCGATTTCGTGTTGTACGGCCTGGAAGGAGGCAATGGGCTTGCCGAACTGTACGCGTTCTTTAGCGTAGGCAATTGCCGCGTCCAAAGCGCCGCGCGCCACGCCCACCATCTGGGCGCCGATGCCGATGCGACCCTCGTTCAGGGTTTCGATGGAGACCTTATAACCCTTACCGATCTCGCCCAGCACGTTCTCGCGGGGAATTTTGAGGTTGTCGAAGGACAGCTCAAGGGTAGACGAGGCGCGGATGCCAAGCTTGTCTTCCTTGCGGCCCTTTTGGAAACCCTCGAAACCGGCCTCGGCGATGAAGGCTGTAATGCCCTTATAACCCTTTTCCGGCGCCACGTTCGCGAAAATGATGAAGATTTCCGCTTCCTTGCCGTTGGTGATCCACAGTTTGCTGCCGTTGAGCACGAAGTGGTCGCCCATGTCCTTTGCCGTGGTTTTCATGGCAAAGGCATCGGAACCGGAAGAGGGTTCCGACAGGCAGTAGGCGCCGATTTTACTTCCGGCAAGCTGCGGGAAATAGGTTTCCTTGATATAGTCGCTGCCCCAGTTCTTCAAGGCGTTGATCACCAGGGTGTTTTGGACATCCACCATCACCCCGCAGCTGGCGTCCACGCGGGAAAGCGCCTCGATAACCAGGATGGAGCTGAAGAAATCGGCGCCCAAGCCGCCGTATTCATCGGGAATCTCGATGCCCATGTAGTCGTTCTCGAAGAAACTCTTGATCAGTTCGGGGTCCATCTTCTGGTTCTCGTCCATTTCCATGCGACGAGGTTTGATGGTCTCCTCGGCGAACTCGAACACCGAGTCGTAAAGCATCTGTTCTTCTTCTGAAAGTATGGTAAGTGCTTCTGCCATTGCGCCTCTTCCTCTTTATTCTCACCGCGCGTCAAACCGCGCGACGGTAGCAATCTCGCTAAGATTCCAATCGGCTCGACGGCCGAAAGTATGAATGAGGGGGTCAGCCCGGTTGGGCCGCGCCCTCCGGGATGGGGTCAACATCCCCCAACGTCAATTCGCCGAACATGCGTTCCGCGACAAGCCGTTGCAGGGACAAGGTTACAAGCGCAAGCCAGGCCGCCGCCGCCACGCCCGTAACCAGGAGGAGTACGACAGGCCCGGAAAGCCGGCCCGCCTTGGATAACTGTCCGATGGAGGCAAATAAATCATCGCTGATCAACACACCGGTCGGCAGGCTTGCATCCCATGCCTGGGCGATCCGTGTGGTGACCAGCGATACGGCCTCGTAATAGTCGCCGGTAATGGACATCAACGGTACATAGGTCAAAACTACAGCCGGTCCGAATGCCCACAATCGCTTACCGCGCCTAACCCACTCCATTAAAGCAACGCCGAATAAGCTGAGCGAATAGGGCAGGAAATCGACAAAGGCATAGACAAAATCGTTGGGCGTGGTGAACCCGGTCAATTGGCCCGCGTAATCCGACTCGGAGACGATAAAAGGAAATACATGTTGCAGGATCGTACCGCCGTACTGTGGTTTCAAAGCGAGAGTTTCGACGGTGCCCCCGCCCATCAGGCAGGCGGCTACATGTAACAATTCGTGGATCGGTACATAGATGTGCCAGAACACGATCACACTGACGATGGCAAGGACCAGGCGCATCATGTTGTCGCCCAGTAAAGTCTCGAAAGTACCCAATGTGTGGCGGACCAGTTCCGGTAGGCCGGTCCAGGGAAGCAGAAGAGATTTCAAGCGTTCTTCCTCCTGTCTCGACAAACCCGTTAACTTAGCATTACCCGCGCCCGTTTGGCAATTGACAATCAAGTTGAAGCACTATTCAGCGATATGCGGGAATGCCCGGCCGACGAGTCCGGAACTATTGAGGAAAGAGATCTTGAACCACCTTCGGAATCGGAAACTAAACGGAAAGGGACTCACACCGGCCGCCCCGGAACCCACGACAGTCGGTGCGAGGTGTCTTCAATCATGCAGTTTTGAGCTTGTTCTCGGGATAGTACCGCCGACAGCGTTCTTCTTGGGACAGTTCCGGGCAATCCAACTCCGCCAGTTGACGGCGGTTTAGATTGGTTAAACCCTCCCGCATGTTACCTGCCAGTAGATAACCTTCCAATTGTTCAATCATGTCCATTTCGGTGCGCTCGGGCAGGTGCAATGTACCGTCGGCGGCATCCAATTGCGTCTCATAACGATCGCGAGCCCAAACCACGCTCCAATCGGGCCAACGCTCTGCAATACGCTCACGCAGACCCGGCGCCTCGGGCCCCGTCCAAAAGGTGAGTGTTCTGCTTGCTACATCCAGATGAAAGCCTTCTAACGGGAAACAATCGGTATGCTCTTGAAGGTCTAATTTTCGCTCGCCACCGCGTCTACGCGCCTCGTAGAGTAAACGCGGGCCTGCTATCAAAAGCGGTTCCGCATGACCGTCCAGGGGGAAAATGCGCATGCGTCCGTCTTCTTCTTTGATGCTGCCGACCAGGTCAACCCAACCTAAAAGGTGGGTGGAGGACAAGTCCAAATGAGGCCGATCTACATGCCCGTCGATGATTCTTTCACGTGGATAACCCACGTGGTCGGCGAAATCTGCCAGTCCCTCATGGGCCCAACGCAAGGTCCAATTCTGCCAATGAGGCTGCATCAATTTGAAGAAGGTGCGACGTAGCGGAATATCGCAACGAAGATTGCGACTGTTGCCGAAGAAAATGAGTTCTCGAGTGTCCAAATCCAACAGCGCACCGCCGGTAACCAGCGAGGGGCGCAACCATGCATCCCTGGTTACGCCATGTTGTGATTCAATAAAAGTAGTCGCGTGTTCCGGTCCCCAGAAAAGTTCGTAGGGCAGAACATCCGCCGACCATAGGCTTTCGTATAGATTCCAGTTACCTCGCTTAATGACAATTAGTTGGGCGCGATTGTTCATGGGAGCTCTCCTCAAATACAGATAGGCCGGCGGCAGGCCGGAAGGTGTGGGCGACCGGACAAAGAGGCCTGATCGTGACAGACAGACCGGTGACGCCGGGACTCACTTTCGTAAATCCGCGTACCGGAATCCAGGTGAATGATTCGGCGGGGGCCGTTGTCGAAGAGGCCGACTTCGAAGACCTGTCCAACAGTTTTTCTTATCGCTTTTGTATGATGATTTCGTGAGCTAAATCACATTTAGCCGGCGGTAATAGTTGCGCTTGCTAAGTTTGTTTCCTATGCATGGGTGTACAGAATTACCAGAAGGCCTGATCATCGTCTTCCACGTCGCGTTTCTGTTGTAAAGAATTCGAAGATCGTCTCACGCGGCCGTTGATTTAATTAAGTAGAGGGGAATTGACAGCAATCTAAATAATACGGGTTCGCAAGGAAAAAAAGGACCAGATGAAGAATTTAGTTTTGGTGATAGAATGAACCCGGCTCCGGTCCGCGGCGGGGTTTAACCGAATGATTTCGGTTTCCAGGCAGACAGAGCAAGCCTGCAGGAGGAGCATCCAGGGTCGCTCGTTTACCTGTTTAAACATCTATCTGATTCTTTTGCCGGCAATGTGGGCAGGTGAGCCGTGTTTTTCTTTTTTTGGGTGACTGAATACCGAAGGTTTTACCACAATGACCGCAGATGAGAGCGAAGCGGTCACAATGCCGACAGCGCAAATTGGAAATTCGTGCAAAAGTTTCCGGTTCAGCTTTCTTGCCCTGTAGGGGATGCGTTGCCAACTTCCCCAATTGCCACCAGGCTTTACCGAAATCGCTGATCATATCGACAAGACCGTTGATAGGTCCCGGTGTATCGGCGTTATACCAGGGAAGGAGCCCGAGATCCTGGCAAAACGGGCAAAATTTCGGCCTGACCATACCTACTCCCCAAGTGAACATTCACCCTACGGCTATTTTAACCGGAACAGCTGCCGATACATGGGAAAGAACCGCGTCTTCTACTCCTTAACGGGGTTTGGCAAGGTTGCGGCATTTTTCGCACCCAATCGATGTGTCCCGGCGACCAAGGAGTTTAGGGTAGTTTCGATCTGTGGAGGAAAGCTTGGTTCATGATGTTTCGAACCGGCGACAATTTCTTAAAGGTATGGTCGGTTTAACGCTCGTCGGATCTGAAATAATGGCAGAACCTTTTCTGCCCGCACCGCAACTTGAAGCACCCAAGCTTACCGGTATCGATCCGGCGTCGGCGGCCGAGGCCTATCGAAGCAGGGGCCTGGCTACCCTATCTGACGCCCGGTTATTCCAGGTCGCGGGTAATGCCATTGCCCAACCGCTGGAAAACAGGCTGACCAATTTTACCCTACATGCGCCCCTGGAATTACTGGCTCGCTGGGGTTTGATGGGTCTTGTCGACCCGGCCGATAGGGAACTGGCCAGAATTCAGGTTGTGGCTTCTGCCGCCGCCTATGAGCAGAGTGTTTCCGACTCCTTTCTGGCCAGGCTGCCGGAGGCCTACCCCGGCATCGGAGAAGCCGAAAAAAGTATCACGGCTTACCTGAAGAAAGGCGATGTGGAGCAGGCTGAATCGTCCTCTTTACGCATAGCCCGGCAGTTCGGACTGACGGCCATGGTTCGCATTCTGGGACCCTACGCTCTGCGTACCATGACCACCACATCGCACGCACATATCGGGTTCTGGTTGCTGGGTCGCTACGGTATGCCCGGTTTCGGTGTCGCGGGCGCCAACTTGATGCGCGCCTCGGTACGTATGATTGCAAGCGAGCCCAAGGCCATGATCAAGAGTTTTTCCCAAAATGCAACCAACCGGGGAGATCCTCTGCCGATGACCGCCCGTGAGGTTGAAGCCTTTATATATCAAAGACTGGCGCTGCCGCCGGCTATTCCCACGGCCGAAACGGGGATTCGCAGCCTGGTGAAAGCGGCGGAGGACGCCAGTCTACCGGACCAGTTGTTCAGCAGCATGATGAATCACCACCTGAGTGATGAACAAATCGATGCGGCCTTCCGCGCCCTCCTGCGCCTGAGTGCCCACGCCATGCTGCAGGAAACCAATCAGAGGGCCAAATTCGGTTGGACGCATCACCTGACCATGCCTCAGGCGGCATGGGGCCTTGCCTCTTTATACAATGCTCCCCGGACCGCGTTGGCCGCCGCTTTGGTCTGGGTCACCGCCTGGCGTTCCACCATGAATGTGACTTACAAAAAGATCGATCCCAAATGGGCGCCCGAGCGCGTCAACATGAGCTTCGATAAGGCCTTGACCGAATCTCCCGAGGCAGCCGCGGCCCATGTTTGGCATGCACCGCCGGCAGAACGTCCGCAAATTGTTCGCAAACTGGCCACCAAAGCCGCCGTTCGCAACGATCAGCACCTGGTCAAATACGTCCTCGCCTGTTTGGAGACAGCAGCCTTCGATCCCACCATGGAACACCTCTACCTGGCCGCGGCGGCCTATCTGCTGGCCGTCTGGTTGCCGGATACGCCGCGTCACCTGATTGAAAAAAACCTGACCAGGGGCAGGAAAACACTGGGAAGACCCTCTCGAAACAGCGGCGGCCGGGAACCATAATTCTCTGTAATTTTCAGATCCCCCGGTACTGGGAATCCCTAACAGGATTACCCCGATCGATGCCCTTGACAGATCCAATTAGAAAATCTAGGCTTGGGTCATAATATTCCAACGCGTATCCACGCGCCTTCAGGGGATTGACATGACCAAAATCTTCCTTGCCCTCATTTTCATGGTCGCGGTGACCGCTTCGGCCGGAGACCTGATCGGTTTTTCAGAAAAAGCCTCCGAGACCCAGCAGCAGTTGGAGAAAAAGTTCGATACCTACTTAGATGCGAATATGATGCTGGGATGGATGGAGTATTTGACCCGACGGCCTCACCACGCGGGCTCTCCCAAGGTCAAGGAAAATGCCGAGTGGATGGCAGAGAAATTACGCTCCTGGGGTTTCGAGACCGAAATCGAGGTCTTCCATGTTTTGATCCCGCGGCCCCTGATTCGGGAATTGACCCTGCTGGAGCCCGCTCGTTATGAAGCGGTGCTCAAAGAGCCCACCGCCCCGGAAGACCCCGTATCCAAGGCTATCGAAACGGAGGGCTTGCCTCCCTACAATGCCTATTCTGCAGACGGCGACGTAACCGCCGAACTGGTCTATGTGAATCAGGGCCTGCCGCGCGATTATGAAGAACTGGAGTTGCGCGGCATCGATGTCAAGGGGAAAATCGTCCTGGCTCGTTACGGCGGCTCCTGGCGCGGCATCAAACCCAAGCTTGCCTACGAGAAAGGGGCGATCGGTTGCCTGATTTACAACGATCCCAAGGCCGACGGTTTCTACCAGGGTGACGCCTATCCCGACGGCGCTTTCAAGCACGATCACGCGGTACAACGCGGTTCGGTGCTGGACCTGCCCCTGCGCCCCGGCGACCCGCTCACGCCTGGTTGGGGCGCTACCAAGGATGCAAAACGCATCGCTCGGGAAGATGCCGACAACATTATGAAAATCCCTGTACTGCCGATCAGCTACCACGATGCCAAACCCCTGATGGAAGCACTTGGCGGCGAAACGGCGCCGCCCTCCTGGCGCGGCGCCATGCCCGTGACCTATCGCATTGGACCGGGGCCCGCCAAGGTGCGCCTGAAGTTGAAATTCGATTGGAAACTGATTCCCGCCTACAATGTCATCGCCAAGATGAAAGGCTCCGAGGCGCCCGATCAATGGGTCATTCGCGGCAATCACCACGATGCCTGGGTTGTGGGCGCAACCGACCCCATCAGCGGCATTGTGCCGATGCTGGCCCAAGCCTATGCAACGGGCCAACTGGCAAAAACCGGCTGGCGACCGAAACGCACCCTGGTCTTTTGCGCTTGGGACGCCGAAGAACCCGCCCTGTTGGGCTCCACCGATTGGGTAGAACACCACGCCGATGAATTGAAGAAGAAAACCGTGGCCTATATCAACACGGACGGCAGCAGTCGCGGGTTCCTGGGCGTCGGCGGCAGCCATGCCCTGGAAAAAATGGTCAACCAGGTGGCGCGCGATGTGCCGGATCCTCAAACAAAAGGCAGCGTTGCCGATCGTCGCTTTTCCCTGATGATGGTGGACGGCGGACCCGAGAGCAAAAAGCAGGCCCGAGCCCGGCAGTTTCAATTAGGCGCCCTGGGCTCCGGCAGCGATTACACCGCGTTTTTTCAACACCTGGGCCTGCCCACGCTTAATTTGGGCTTCGGCGGTGAGGGACGTGGCGGGGAGTATCACACCAACTTCGACACATTCGCCCATTACACGCGCCACAGGGACCCGGGACTGGTATACGGCGTAGTGCTGGCGAGCGTTTGCGGAAGGCTGAGCCTGCGCTTGTCGGAAGCCCGCGTGCTGCCGTTCGATTTTACCGATACCTTGAAGGCCGTCAGCGGTTATGTGGACGAAGTGGTGAAACTGGCCGATGACCAACGGAAAGCTGTTGCGGAACACAATGAACTGCTGGCCGGCGGTCATTACCAACGCGCGGCTGATCCCAAGAAAAAGCGCCGCCTGCCGAAACCGAAATCGGAGGTGCCCTACTTCAACTTCGCTCCGCTGCACAATGCGGTGGCCGGCTTGAAGAAGGAAGCCGCCGCCTGGCGAAACACCATGCGGACTGTCGCTGAGCAGGAGAAACCGGACGGCGCGGATCTCCAAAAACTGAACGCCCTCCTGTACAGCAGCGAGCAAGCCTTCCTGGGTGACGGATTACCCCGACGCCCCTGGTTCCGCCACCAGATTTATGCACCGGGATTCTATACCGGGTACGGCGTCAAAACCCTGCCGGGTATCCGCGAGGGCATCGAGGAGGGCAACTACAAGGAAGCCCAGGAACAAATCCACATCACCGCCGCGGCCATCGATCGCCTGACGGCCCTCATCCGCAAAGCGACGGCAATGTTGCCATAAACCGATGCGTCGTCCCGTTGCATGGATGAAAAGTTTTGTATAATTAACGACTGGTTTTGAATATGACCCGCCAAGGAACTCAATGAAAAAAATCGATGATGCCGTCCGCGAATTGAGAAAGGTCCTGGTAGATGAAGAGGATTTCTCCGAAATCATGTGCTTCTATTTCGACCACCTGAATCAGAACCGCGCCTTCCATAAGATGAGCCGCCCTAAACAAAGTAAAGAACTGATGGACATCATCAAACATGCAGCCGGCAAACTGTTCCGGGGCAAGCGGGTCATCATGGCCGCGACCAAGTTCTATTTCATCAAGAAATACAATTTGTACCACGGCCTTTGCCATATTCACGACATGAGCGGCATTGTTTTCTATTTCAAGGACATGGGCAAAGGTATGTTGACCCTGGGGGACCACAAAACCAAATACACTCAGTTTTGCCGCCTGACCACGCTGAACCCCCCGCCGGATATCGAGGGGCCCTACGTCGTCCACAACCCCGCCGAACCGGCCACCGATTAGATTTCGAATCACCGAATACGCCGGCCGCTGATGTCGGGTATGCAATACCTCCTCCCCGGTTCCACATCTTTCAAAGAAACAACCGTGGTATGATTTGCTTCCTCGGAGGTCCCCCCATGCTATTGTTGCTTGCCTGCATTCATTTCCTGGTTCCCACCATGCAAGATACCGAAACCCTGTTCACTAAAGCACCCGCCGAATGGAAGGCCGAGATCATTCCCTTCCCGCTCGGCTTTGCGCCCGAAATCAAACTGGCCGGCAAGGAAGAACTGCGTTTCGCGCCCGGCATGTATCAGGCCGATGCGCCGGATTATTTCAGCTATGCCTTCATATGGTGGCTGGACGGAGAGGTAACCGTGGACCACGCCATGTTGCAAGAGAACTTCGGCCACTATTACCGCGGCCTGTACAACGCGGTCAGCAAGACCAAAGCCGCCGACCCGTCCACGTTTACCGTTTCTATTCGGGGCACCCGCGAACGGGCCTGGGTCCCCGGCGCTTTCGGTAACTATCGCGGTACCATTCAATGGGTCGACCCCTTCGTCACCGAAAAAGCCCAGACCCTCAACCTGATGATCGCAGCCTGGCGGTGTGAGGGAAAAACGGCCGTTTACGTTCTGGCCTCTCCCCAGGAATCCGGGCATCCCGTCTGGCAGCAATTAAAGGAGATGCGCGCGGGCGTCTGTTCTCCGTAGGCCGGGCGCCCCCATTTCCTCCTGAATCTTCCGGCCGAAGACCCCCTAAACTGCACCAAATCGGCCGGCATTAGCGACATACAGCATGTTCGAACACACAACCGTGAACATGCTTTCGCGATAACTGGTGCCGGGGTATCCGGCCATGAATTTATGTTAGGAGATGAAAGAGGTATGCGCCTACTCAAGATTGCGGCCCTTTTGGCATTGCTGCCGGGCCTGCTGGGAACAGGCTTCGCCCAGGACAAGAAAAAGGAAGACGATAAATCCAAAATGAAGGCCGGTACCTTTGCCGGGTTGAAAATGCGCAATATCGGCCCCGCGCTCATGGCGGGCCGGATTTCCGACATCGCGATCGATCACACCGATCGCGCCACCTGGTATGTCGCCGTGGGCTCCGGCGGCGTCTGGAAGACCACCAATGCCGGCACCACCTGGTCTACCATCTTCGACAAGCAGGGTTCCTACTCCATCGGCTGCGTTACCATCGATCCCAACCGGCCCGAGGTGGTTTGGGTAGGCACCGGTGAAAACGTGGGCGGTCGTCACGTGGGTTACGGCGACGGCATCTATCGCAGTATGGACAGCGGCAAGACCTGGAAGAACATGGGTCTGAAGGAATCCGAGCACATCGGCAACATCATCATCGATCCGCGTGACTCCAACGTACTTTACGTGGCCGTACAGGGTCCGTTGTGGTCCCCCGGCGGCGACCGCGGTCTCTACAAAACCACGGACGGCGGCACGACCTGGGAAATGATCCTGGGCGGCGGCGAGTGGACCGGCGTCAACGAGGTTCATTTCGATCCCCGCAACCCGGATGTGCTATATGCGAGCACCCACCAGAAACACCGCACCGTGGCCGCGCTGGTCAACGGCGGTCCCGAGTCCGCCATCCACAAATCCTGGGACGGCGGGAAAACCTGGACCAAGTTGGGCGGCGGACTGCCCGGCGGGGACCTGGGCAAGATCGGCCTCGCCGTCTCCACGGTCAACCCGGACGTGGTCTACGCCACCATCGAGGCCATGGGCAAACGCGGCGGGCTGTATCGCTCCACCAACGCGGGCGGCACCTGGGAGAAACGCAACGACTTCATCTCCGGGGGCACCGGCGCGCACTACTACCAGGAAATCTTCGCCTCGCCTCACAATGTGGACGTGCTCTACCAGATGGCGCCGCGCATCATGGTCACCCGCGACGGCGGCAAGACCATGACCCAGTTGGGCGAACCCTGGAAACACGGCGACAGCCACGCCATGGGCTTCGATCCCGACGATCCCGGTTACATGATCGTGGGCAGCGACGGCGGCCTCTACGAATCCTGGGACAAGGGCCGCAACTGGAAGTTCCACGCCAACATGCCCATCACCCAGTTCTACAAGGTGGCGGTCGACTACGACGAGCCCTTCTACAACCTGTACGGCGGCACCCAGGACAACAACACTCAGGGCGGCCCCTCGCGCACCATGAATGTCAACGGTATCCGTAACAGCGACTGGTTCATCACCCTGTTCGCCGACGGCCACCAACCCGCGGTCGATCCCACCAATCCCGACATCGTCTATTCCGAATGGCAGCAGGGCAACCTGGTTCGCTACGATCGCAAGAACGGCGAGATCGTCTATATCAAACCCCAACCGGAGCCCGGCGATCCCCCCGATCGTTTCAACTGGGACACGCCCATCCTCATCAGTCCGCACGATCCGGCGCGCCTGTACTACGCCAGCCAACGCCTGTTCCGCAGTGACGACCGCGGCGACAGTTGGAAGCCCATTTCCGGCGACCTGACCCGCAACCAGGATCGTTTCAAGATGCCCATGATGAACAAAATCCAGAGCATCGACGCCATCTGGGACCTGTTCGCCATGTCCTACTACAACACCATTACCTCGATCAGCGAATCGCCCAAACAGGACGGCCTCATCTATATCGGCACCGATGACGGCCTGATCCAGGTCACCGAGGACGGCGGCAACAAGTGGCGCAAGATCGACGTCAAAGACCTGCCCGGCCTGCCGGAAATGAGTTTCATCAACGACATCAAGGCAGACCTGCACGACAAGGACACCGTTTACGTGGTGCTGGACAACCACAAGACGGGCGATTTCAAGCCCTATGTCTACAAATCCACCAATCGCGGCAAAAAGTGGACCTCCATCGCGGGCGACCTGCCCGACCGTCACATTTGCTGGCGAATCGTCCAGGACCATGTCAATAAGGACCTGCTGTTCATGGGCACCGAATTCGGCGTCTTCTTCACCGTGGACGGGGGCAAGAAGTGGGTCAAGCTGACCGGCGGCGTGCCCAATATTCCCTTCCGCGACCTGGTCATCCAGACACGGGAGAACGACCTGGTCGGCGCCACCTTCGGCCGCAGCTTCTTCATTCTGGACGACTACACGCCCCTGCGGCAGGCTTCCGAAAAGATGCTGAAGGAAGAGGCCACCCTGTTCACCGTCAAGGACGCGCACTGGTATATTCCCAAGCGTCCGCTGGGTCGCCCGGGCAAAGCCACCCAGGGCGCCGCTTTCTACGTGGCCGAGAACCCGCCCTTCGGTGCGGTCTTCACCTACTACCTGGCCGACGGTTACAAAACCCGGAAGCAAAAACGCCAGGCAGCCGAGAAGAAAGCGATTAAGGAAGGTAAGGGCGCGCCGCGCCCCGAATGGGATGAACTGCGCGAGGAAGATCTGGAAGAGAAACCCGCCGTCATCCTCACCGTTCGCGACGACAAGGGGCAGGTGGTTCGCCACGTGAAGGGCAGAACCGGCAAGGGCTTCCATCGCGTGGCCTGGGACCTGCGCTACCCCAACACCAACGCCTGGTCTCCGCGTCAAGGCAGCGGCTTCCGCCGGATGGGCGATCCCGAAAGCGGTAATCTGGCAGCACCGGGCAACTATTCGGTAACGCTGTACAAGCGCATAGAGGGTAAGCTGACCCAATTGAGCGAACCGCAAAACTTCGTAGTCAAGCCGCTGATCGAGCGCGCCTTGAAAGGCATGGAACCGGCCGAACTGGTCGCCTTCACCCGTGAATTCGACGAGGCGAGTCGGGCTGCCGACGCGGCAGGCGCCGTTATCCGTAGCCTCGCGCAACGACTCGGCGCGGTCAAAAGCGTCCTCAGCCGGGCCACCATGGACCACGGCGCGATCTTCGAAGAAGTGGTCGCCATGGAACGCAAGTTGGACGACGTGCGCGAGTTGATGAGCGGCAACCGTCAGATGGAAGGCGTCGGCGAGGCAACCGCGCCCGGTATCAGGGGCCGCATGGGCGTGGTCGGTATGTCCATGGGCATGTCGACCTATGGTCCGACCCCTACGCATCTACGGCAGTTCGAAATTGCCAAGGAGGGCCTGGCCAAGGTCCGCACCATGTTGAACGACATGCAGGACAACGCCCTGCCCGCCTTGGAAAAGAAACTGGACGAAGCCGGTCTCCCCTGGACACCCGGCAGATCGGTTCCGAGCGGCAACTAAACCGAAAAAGGGGTGGCAAAAGCCGCCCCTTTTTTTTAGGATCGTTGCTTTTCAATCAATTGAAGTGGAGGATGGGCGCCCCGGCGCCCCATCCAGGCTGAGGATTTTTTCCCAAAATGAGGATTCTTACGCGGCTTCAACCTCTGTGAGAGCTGAAGCCCTTCGGCTTAGAAGCGCACCGCCTCACTTTCGGAGCGGTTCATAGCTCAAGTACTTGGGAGTCCACATGAAGTTGTCTACATTCTTGTGGATGTCGATATTGTCCATAATCCGACCCACACCCGAGTCTCTAGCCACGCGAACTACCGCCGCGGCAATTTCGCGAGAGACCTTGCGCAGGTCACGGATAGGCGGATAAAGCCGACCCAGTTCCAGGTCTTTGGTAGTCACCATTTCGGCAAGCACCTCACAGGCAGCCATGAACATATCATCGGTCACCTGGCTGGCTTCACTGACCAACGCACCCAGGCCCACACCCGGGAATACGAAGGCGTTATTGCCCTGACCGATGTGGATGGTTTTATTGCCGATCGTAACCGGATCGAATGGGCTGCCGGTAGCTACCAACGCCCTGCCCTCGGTCCAGGCCAGAAGATCGACCGGTACGCCTTCCGACTTGCTGTTGGGATTGGAGAGCGGGAATATGGCGGGCCGCTCATGGAACTCGGCCATGTTGCGAACGATCTCCTCGGTGAACACACCCGGAATCCCCGTGGTGCCCAACAAAACAGTGGGCTTGAGCATCTTGACCACGGTCGCCAGGTCATCGCCGTTTTGGATTCCTCGCGCCTCGGCCAATTCCACCGGCCAGGCAAAATCCAGTTTGTGGGCTTCCATTGTGGGTCGATTCTCGCCCAGGAAACCCCCCGAATCGGTGAGCGCAATGTTTTCCCGAATCCTGGCGTCGCTGATGCCGCGGCTTCTGAGGGCGGCTCGGATCTGGCGGGCGATCCCCACTCCGGCCGCGCCCGAACCGGCAATCACGATCCGCTGTTCTTCCAGTGGGATACCGGATACCCTGCCTGCCGCCAGGACACCGGCGGTCACTACCGCGGCGGTGCCTTGGATATCGTCGTTGAAGCAGCACAACCGGTGACGGTAGCGATCCAGCAACCGGAAGGCATTTTGTTTCTTGAAGTCTTCCCACTGTAGTACGGCTCGGGGGTAGACGGTTTTAACCGCTTCTACAAATTCCTCGACCAGTGTTTCATAGGGCTCTCCCCGCAGGCGTGGATGGCGGTAGCCCAGGTAAAGCGGGTCTTCCAAAAGTTTTTGGTTGTCCGTACCCACATCCAGGCTGATCGGCAGGGTCAAGGAGGGATGGATACCGGCTCCCGCCGTGTACAGAGCCAGCTTGCCGACGGGAATCCCCATTCCCCCGGCGCCTTGATCTCCCAAACCCAAAATGCGTTCGTTGTCGGTGACCACGATGAGACGCACATCTTCGAAAGGCGCATTATGCAGCACTTCCTCGATTTTGCCTCGGTGCTCGGGCGTAATCCACATCCCGCGACCGCGCCGGTAGATATGGCTGTATTCCTGACAGGCCTTGCCCACGGTGGGCGTGTAGACGATGGGCAGGAACTTTTCGGTGTATCTTTCCAAAACCTTGTAGTAAAGGGTCTCGTTGCGGTCCAGAAGGGCGCACAGCCCCATGTATTGTTGCAGTGGGTCCTCATAGCGAACGATGTTTCCATAGACCCTTTCCACCTGTTCTTCCAGAGTGGAAATCATTTTCGGCAGCAGGCCTTCGAGACCAAATATCCGTCGTTCTTCCTCGGTAAAGCCCGTTCCTTTATTGTAAATGGGTGAATGTAGCAGCGCGGTACCGCGGTAGGGCACCTCCAGGATTTCTTGATCTTCGTGACCGTGGTGGAAGCGAAATTTTCTCATGTTTCCCCCTCCTAGTTAGTCTTTTACACACCCACCCATACCATTAAGCGGAGCAAAACCCGGGCCATGGGATCGCCCGAGAAGAGGGGATTTGGAGATGATCTACGGGCCTGCTTCCCCGACGCTGAGAAGCAGGCCCGGTTTCGGTCCGGTCGTTCTCTGGAATCAAGCAACCGGATTTCGATTGATCGACTCGATCTTCGGAACGAGTCGATCAAAACTCTTTCTGCTTGCTCCTTGTCGGGAATCTAAACTGGTGAACAAGATCTGAAACGGATGAGCGGAACTATCTTTGCGTTTCTCCCCGCAGCCAGCGGCGGAATCCCTCTCGTTTCGGCGTCCATTTGAACAAAAGCGATGCCTGACGCTCCTTGTTGGAGTCGAGACTGGGTACGTAGTGATGGTTATCGCCGCCGCCCGCGGTGAGAGTGACAGTCCAATTCCGGGCCAGAGGGAGGGTGCCTCCCAGGGAATAGATACTGGTTCGGTCCAGACGTCGGTAGCGGTGCCACCCCTCGAAAAACAGCTCGGCACGGCCGAAAGTGCGACCGGTGCGCAAAGCCAGGGTGGCATAGTCCCATTGCGCTGTCTTGTCCTGCTCGAAACGAGAGAGGATGTCGAAACGCAGCATGCCTGAGGCGAACCAGACCTTCTTC
>JAAUYB010072300.1_pt1 | contig 20184 bp, 20 predicted proteins | sample 7278071 | NCBI WGS metagenome assembly JAAUYB01 (sample SAMN14350121, study PRJNA611818) | marine sediment metagenome | isolation source: surface marine sediment (1.8m) | place: French Polynesia: Moorea | collected 2018-08 | reverse complement strand
CAAGTGAAGAGACGCTGCCATCCGTCGCCACTGCAGGGACAATGGGTGCTCAAACGGCCTCCTCTCCGCCGGCGCCGCAGACGGAAGCCCCCCCAGGGGCCCCTGTGGACACCACTGAAAGTGACGACCCAGCTACGAGTGGACAGAGCCTCACACAGCTACAGGCTGAGACCGAGGCCAACAGAGGGTCCTTGCCGGCCCCCAGTAACGGCCCTTTTGACGGTGGTGAAACTCCGTCGGGGGAACAACATATGTGCTTCACAAGCACAGCCTACTGGAACACCCTCCTGCAGTGCGTTTCAAGGTACGTTTCCAGCGGTACAACGTGTTCGCAGCAAGCCCTAAAGTGTCTCCCCTTACTTTCATCTTCTACCAGACCCGGACGTGCCATTCTGCTGGTGATGGTACTCTCGCTGTGCGTAGGAGGCTTAGCAACTATTGGGTTCGTCCTGGTCAACCACTCCAACAACCAGAGCTCACTTGACAACAAACCGAACATTACCGGCAGTGCCAGCCCCGAACAGCCACAGAAGGACTGCAACAGCAGTCGGATCATAGCATTCAGGTGCAAGTCTTCAAGGACCCTAAAATACGTAAATTGACAAATACTAGCTGTCCTGTTCTGCCTTCGTTCCCACAGACTCGGTAACCACCATTGGGGCCAGTTCGTTGCCGACAATTCTGCGCTTGCCAATTGCGCCCGGTGGCAGAGGATCAAAATTCTGGCAGCGTCAGCGTGGAAGGTGAATTCCTGTACTGTTGAATTAGACGGACGACCATGTCGTTCCGGAAGTGAGAAGAGATCTTCTCCATATTAATGCTCCATATGTGGCTCCCAAGAAGAAAAAAATTTCGACATCCAGGGGGAGCCAATACAAATCCTTCCCCGCCCGAGAGCAGCATTCTACCCCTAACTTCTCTCAATCGGTCACATTGTCTATTTCAGGCCCAGGCAACTATTCCCCCCGGTGCAATTGGTCCGAAGGTTTCGCCTCCTTCATCTCTGGTTTTCCAGCCACAGTTTCGGAACACAAAAGGTGTCTTCCTCGTCCGGACCGTCTACCGCGTCAGTCCCTACCAGCTGTTCGCCGTTAAACTTCCACGAGGATACTGCATGGGCCAAGGAGTGTCGGTAAGATGACATGGGCGGAATGCATAACAGATATGAAATTTCAAAGAAAACGAAACAAGATTTCACAATCATTTGATACACGCGCAAACATTACGTTACGGACATTTCTTAGCCCCTCCCTCGGCGTAGGCAGCCGCCGCATTGGGAATACGTAAGAGTTATATCGGCTGTACGAACCCTTCATGACGGTTACACGGATTGGTTACGTTTCTACTTGCTCACATCCTAAGTAACCAACTTACGGGGTGCCTTCACGTCGTGGCAGGATGAAGGGTTGCAGCATGATTTCGGTGAGAAAGACAGTTGCGTGGGAATGATAGGGGGAAGTTTGGGAAAGGTATTCGAAAAGTAACCGGCAAACGCCATTTCGCGCCTAGGCAGCAAAGATTTCTTCCAAGGTACAAACTCATCAACACAAAAAAATGCACTTACTGCAAATTTTAAAGATGGGGGGAAAAAACAAACGCCGTGTACATCTTACAGATTTCCCTCTGCCACCTGGACAAAGCATGGGGACCCTGTAAAGGCAGGACCAGCGTGACCGATTACGGCACACCCTGTGCAAATTACACATATCATGCCTTTGACCAACAAGGCTACATCGAATTCGAGGCCAATCAGAGTCAAAAGTTGGACGTCGCCTCCGTCAAGAACCTTGCCTTTGCGGCCCAGTTCAGGCATGTTCCACGAATACTATACATGTGGTACGTTACTTATGAGACTTGATTGCAGGGGAGTTTACACCACGCCGCTATACTCCGGCAAGGGCAAGCTGTAGAAGCCCTCCCGACCACAACGGACAAGCAACGTCCTGCACTTCCTGGAAAACATCATGGAAAGTTCGCAGCCCGCACCCGTCTACATTCGTTTTCCCGCACCCCTCGTCACATAAGTTCCTCTACGTACCCCTTCAATTTTTTACTCAAGGGTTTATAACATGCAGGAAAGAATGCAACCGCCACGTTCTGACAGGAGGAAATGACATTTATCCAGAATGGCGACAGTCCCCCTCATTTCAATTAGGTCTTACTTTAGGTCCGGCGTCAAGGACTTTGACTGCCGCTACCAGCCGATGCAAAGAGAAGCAACACTATTCCCGGGAAGGGGAGGGGGAAAAGGGAAGGGGTCAACCGGGACTAAACTGACGAAATTTTACCAACTACTAATAAGTTGTTCCCATGCACTCCTTCGCCACCTAACGCACCTTACAGTGATCGCAACATCGAAGTATCCATCATTAATAATGAATAATAATATAACGCCAACGTAACCTTACGAAAGGCTCCTTCATTGCAAAGAATTTATTTCGGAATTAATTGAAACGCGGCAGCAAGGACACCTCATCTGCTCCTACGACGTTCCCTTAGCCGTTGCAGTTAAAACACCGTTGCGCTTACAAATACGTGGATCGCATGAGTACCAGTGGAAAGTTCTTTACGTAGTACACTGTCATTTCCTGCACCTTTACGCATCCCCGACATCATCAACATGGACAAATTCAGGAAGCCCCTGGACCTCCACTGCCTGTTGGTCACCCTCATGCTGAGGTGCAGGGACAGCCACAAGGAGATGTCCGCCCACATAATGCATGTGATCATTCTTCCTCGGATGCATCGCGTCCTCAAAGATGTCGAGGAGGAAGGTAAACATATCGTCCGACATGGTGCGGCGAAAAAGTAATATCACGAGGAGGTCACAGTAGGCTGGTCGTAACCCTCCCGCAGCAATGCCCATGGCCTGGCCCCAGGATACAAAGCCGCAGCAGCCTAATGCGAAGAGGACGGTCCTCAATTTCCTATCCAGAAAATAGAACATGAAATTGCATTTCGAGGGTGTAAACTCTTTTAAAATTCAAAACGAAGTACCTGCTGTTGATGGCCAGGATCCTGAGACTGAGGACAGAGGCAGTGCCCGCCACGTTGACAGAGCACCACAGAAGGACGGCGCACAGTATTGTCATTTCGACGGCCTTGCTAACGTTGTGGCACTGTACCGTTTCAGAAACGTGCTGCCCCGTTCCGTTGTACAGCAACAAGTTACACGTTTCTGTCCTTGGAAACGCCTCGTCCCAGCTTGCCCCCCCCCAGGTGAGGGCAGTCATTCCATGGTACAGTGTGTCTCCCGACACGTAATCCAAAACGGAAGCCTGTATTAAAAGTAACAGTGTAACTAAGTATCCATTACCACTTCCCGCATCAATGACAACAACGAAGCTCCCTGCCCACTCACCAGGAATAAGTGGTCGGCGATCACGAGTGCCTCACAAGTTACTATGCCGGATATCAGCACAGTGTTATGACCCCAATTGCGTTTGATGTACACGAAGCGTTGACACAATCCCTGAATACCCTCCGTCGTACGGATGGTAGTCAGCCGTGTGGAGAACAGCAGATTTAAGTTGTTTCCTGCAAAGACATACAAAGCATACTTCAATTTCCCTAATTAGGTAAAAAATTAATAGAAAGGGTAAACAGTTCCCCAGATTCACGCCGACTATTACAAGGAATCCAGGTGGATTGCACAATGGGCAAACGATTCCAAAACCTCCCCTTACCCAACGGGGGCGGAGGGAGGGGGTGGTGGTGGTGGAGAGAGAGACTCTCATTTGCGTTCCAAGGAAACGTTACTTGCGTTCCTACGACACGTCAAGTACGTTTCGCAACATCGTAATGTTTATAACTTACGGCTGGCAAAGGAGGGGCAGTAACAGTAATCTTCCCCCACCCCCATGGGTATACGCTAACAGCGGCGTATAGGTGGTATGACGACTGCGTATAAGTGATGTGACGGCTGCGTATAGGTGGTATGACGGCTGCGTATACGAGTTTTGACGCCTGCGTATGGAATATATGACGTCTGCGTATAAGTCATAAGACGGCTGCGTATAGGTGATTTGACAACTGCGTATAGGGGATACGACGTCTTCGTATAGGTGATATGCCGGCTACGTATGGTAGGTAACATGACGTCTTCGTTTAAGTTACATAAGGGCTGCTTAAAGATAACATGACGGCTGCGTTTAGGCGGTATGAAGGTTGCGTATGAGTGGGGGGGGGGGGCACAGACGCCGCTTTTGGAAGGACACATCAGTTGCGTGGACAGGACACGTCTTTTCCATGTAAAGGACTAGTCATTTGCGTTGGGAAGCAAGGGATGGGCGCTTCATGGCAAACGCTAAAAAAAGTGCGCCTTCACCATAATTGTTAGCGGCGGCGGTAGCGTTCTGCAGGTTCAAATACCAGGCGTTGTACCTAATCAGCAGGTCGATTTCTAGTGATGGGCACGAGTTCTCAAAATCTGAATCGAAACGAGGCAAATTTAAGAAGTCCACTTAAATGCCATGTCCTTTAAACACAAAGGAAATGTCCTTTTCATGCCAAGGACGTTTTTAAACCCATCTCCCTTTACTCGGAAGGGACTTTGCAAAAGAGTGCCAAACGCAAATGACCTATCCTTTAAGCAGCCATGATGGCAGGGGGCTTGCCACCGAAATACCTTCCCACCATCTTTTCCCTTTTCTCGCGTTTCCCTTCCCCACTGGTTCACCGACGGGAAATTATGAGTCCTTTGAACGCAAATGAGGTGTCCTTTAAACGCAAATGACAGGTACTTTAAAAGAAAATTACGTCCTTAGACGCACATACCATTTCTTCGCAATATTTTCAGAATGAATACGCCAATCACAAAAGACATTCCCCCCTCCCCCCCATATACGCAGCCGTTATATCACGAAAGCGCAGCCGTCATATCACCTATGCGCTGCCGTTGGCATCCAAAAAGCCATCACCACCAACCAATAGAACCATGACGGCCATTGCAACTTCCTTTGCAGGCATAAATGCATCCTCTCCTGACCTTCCATTTTACGGTCACGGCTTCCACAGAGCCTGTCCAACAGAGGGTTATTCAATTTAGACACAGACCGCTCCCTAACCCCTTAACTTTTCCAAAACCCAAACACTACAACCCCCCCCCCCCCTTTCCTTTTTTCGCCGGGATATAACAAAAAACCATTAAATTTGGCTCGTACCCCGCAAAATCCTCCAAGCAACCTTAGGAATGGCCGCAACGCCAAGGGAGAATACCAGCAGACACATGAACCACGCAGTTGCCGCAGGACCAGACCGCCGCAAGCTCCTTGTTTCGCACCGGCGGGTGACATCACCTGCGACAAAAAGATTCATTACAATCTATGCATTTAGACATTGCAGGAAAATTTTGGACGGCACGCAACGTACTTGGAGTGAGGCCCGCACCTGCGGGGCAATCCAGGACACTCCCCCCCTCCACGATGGTGGTCAGCCACCATGCCACACCAAAGGCGAGGTACGGCAAAAGGAACTGTCAGCAAGGAATACGGGTAGACACAGCAGAGATTTCACTTGCAATGAACTTGCTTGTAAACTTCAAGGATTAGAACAACTAACCAGTAGATACTTTACGACTGCGAATGAACAGCAATCCAAATTGAGACCTTTGCATCATGGTACATCCCTGCTTACCAGTGGGCTCCAGACCACGAAAAAGTCTGACCAGAGGCAGGGAAAGCGCCGCACAAGGGGACTAAACCACTCTCCACTGCTCATCTTCCGCTAAAAAGGGACCAGTACACGATGTTACACAGTATCCCCACAACGCGGAGTCTTTCCTCAGACTAGACAAAACGTTCCAGCACAGGCGACTTCCCCCCCGCCTCTTGAAATCGGAGCACGCCCTAGCCCCGACATTCGATCCTCGGGGAGGGGCGAATGACGAAAGCCGTAAGTCACGTGGTGGTCCAGGAAAAGAAAGGAAGGCTATAGTACATGTGGCATGCCTGCAACTGCCAAATTTGACATGCACAGCTAAAGAGATATATTCCAATATTAATTGGGGAGGGGGGGACTCCTGCAAAGACCACTATCAATATCCTTTCTACAGGAACTGTTACGGTGCTGGCTAAACGCGACTATGCCAACATTCACATTTTTTTCATAATATGTTACAGTGATAAACCGTTACTCTGCACTTAACATTGATCGCCATACTGGCATCCCCAGCGGTTTGCATCATTTACCGCGTGCCAAAACATGTCGCTTGAAAAGGTATTACAATTTCGTCTTCCCTGTGGTTGCCGGCCAGTGGACTCCATTTACACGGAAAGCAAAGCGTCTTCTTCACCTTGGTGCAGTTCGTTCCCATTGTGCTTCTACTTCTTACCTAAAGCAGCCCGAATCGCCGTAACAAACATTCGATACCGTAACCCTGATACGTCATTACCGTATCAGCCACATTACTATTGCGTCTGTCCATCACAACATTTTCGTATCTGCAAGTAAGGCCAACCCTACAACAAACACGGGGGAATCGAAACGGTCCTTTCTATTGGCTCGACGCCCCCCACCTTTAAGCAACCTAATTAGTACTATGTCTTTGGCTTGTAGGGAGTGCATACCTCACAAGAAACCAACTATAGTTCCCTACGTAATTAACTAATGGAACAGACATTGCTTACCCCTAACCATTTGTACGTAATAGAAGGACAAGTTCCTCTTATAGTGATGAATGGACGTAGGTTGCATGACATAAAATCTGGTACTCCGTTCCGCATGCGACAAGGAAAAGGGGCCTGTGCCCCCACCCGGGGCATCATTCGGTTCCCATGGGGAATAGCTGGTAAAAATTAAAATACAGCACGCAGGGACAATACACGGATTACAATAACTTTCATTACCATACACGGGGAAGACACAATCAGTTTATGTCAAGGGAAAAGGGAAAGACGACAAAAGGGTTTCGTAACGGAAAGTAAGTAGGTAATGCTAAACTTTCTAAGCCGTACGGCCAAAACCTAAGGGAAACATTCTGCATGGTTCATGGCCCTTACATTACATTACACAGTATAAAGGCACTCAAACTCCTTACTTTTACGAAAAAAACCTGTGCGTGCTACTTTACAACCGGTCCCTAAGAAGGCAGGATATTCAGGGATTTCACGACTTTGAAGCGCAACAGGCTGCGATCGCGTTCGCGGACGTAGGGCTTGGCCAGGCAAAGAAGGACAACATCGGCGTCGGAGGCAGACACAAACGGATCCAGGAGGGCGGCCTCATCGCCTGCGGTCAAGCCGGTGCAAGTTGCCCTTAGGACAACTTTCCTCGCGCACCTAACAAAACGGTAAAACATAGTATACCTATGAGTCCCCCACTCATATCCTCTACAACTACGCACCTGCAGCAGACAACAAGGACCCTGAGAAAAAACATCCCGGCGCTGATGACGACAACCAGGGCGCACCAAACGAGAAGCAACGTCAGACATAGGGACAGGAAGGCCTCCCTCTTGCGCCGGCAAGCCATGGGAAGGTGCACGCATCCGCCACCCGGGGAACAATGCTCCAAAAGGCAGCCCTCTGTCGCCGAAAAGGCCTCTTCCATACTGTCCCTCCCCACGATCCAGCCAAGCACCTTGGTCGGGGAGGCTCCGTCTAGCATGCACATCTGAGGAAATATTGCCATGTTCCCCGGGAGGAAAAAAACGTTCCATCAAACTGACTTCACTTCAACATATACTTACGAGAGCAAGGTGCGTGGCGATGCTGACAGCCTCGGACACGAGGGCCAAGCACAGCAGGGTTCCCTCCATACCACGACTCGCAAGTACCTGAAGCCTCCTGGCCACAGTGGCAACGGCCCCAGGGGGAGTGACTGTCCCCGTCGACAAGGCGCCAACCCTCCTTCCTACGTGATAAAGTAGGTCATGAAAACAGTTACACAAACAAACGTTTGATGCTTGCCACCAGTACTCACCCACAATGCAGGTCCAAACGAAGCAGGGGAGGAGAGGCACAAGCATACAGCCTGCAAGAACGCGGAACCACTTGTACCCCAAACTGGAGGCTCCAGCTACCGGCAAGTCGCACTGGTCAACCACGATCTCTGCAACCAAGATAGGAAAACGGAACAATAGCTACCACCAAAATAAAGATTTTCCAGCCTAGTCACGCTTACCGCCGCCTGGGCCCATGCAAACCAGGGGATCATCGCCGCAGACGAACAGGAAGGCCGACAGCGTCAACAGGAGGGCGGAGGCACAGGCGGAGCCCATCATCTGCATAACACAAAAAACCCTTACGTGGCGGAGACAACTTTTACCGGTCCAACGGTATTGATGGGACACAACTGCGAACGCAGCAACCAAGCAAAAAAAAATAGCAATTAGGCTCACACACCATGCCCTTGAAGATGACGAAGAAGTCGGCGGTGAGGCAAAGGAGCCACTCCATCAGGGGCACCTTGAGGTAGCTTCCCATTGCGGCGAATAATAGAAATGCAAGTTGCAATAAAAACGCAGGGTGAGCTGTTTCCTCAGCAAAAGTCAAAGTGAAAGTGGAAACGGCTACGATCCTTCCTAGTAATGCCACCCACGTCCGCCCAGCTCCACTCCGCCCCACTCCGCCCCGCCACGCGACGCCACGCCACGCCCCGCCCCGCCCCGCCACGCCACGCCACGCCACGACACGCCACGCTCCCTCCAAGACGGAATCTACCGGCACCCATGCACTTCACCTCTGCTATATATGTCTCTCTTTCGGGTGGAAGGCAGCGTTTCACTTGTAATCCGAGAAAACGGCGATGTCTTCGGCGCGTCCAACATACAACGCAATAAGGTCCAGGGAGCAGCCAGCTTCCCGCGTCCTCCTCCACGTCTCCACGTGCTACCTGCTCGTCCATCCAATGACAGCCCCGGATCGGACGAAAGGGCGTGGTCTAAACGCCAACGCAAGTCAGCCCATTCGTCGTCATCTCTCAGACGAAGGTGAGGACGTTGAGAGGGCATTGGGGATGAATCCTGCCGCAAGTACAATCGAACGGCATTGACACAACGTATGCAGCTCGCATTTTTTAAATGACAAAAAAATCTTGAACCTCCTCTGAACTAGCCTCAATATTGAAAAACTACCAACTACCTTACAATACTCACTCCTTTGTCATTACCTTCCTATGACCATTCAGAGAAACTACCCAGGAGTCTTGCACTTTCATGTTCTTCCCCCTTTAAAGCACCCACTCCATCCTTCCATCCTCTACCACAGGGAAATGCCAAACTAGCTTTAAACCCTCGGAGTGGTCCCTTGACGAAACAACAAAAAATATCCCCATGGGTGACGTAACCAACAATGACACCAGGTAATAATTACTCGAAGATGTGTGCAGGGTCGCTAACCTTACCAACGTTTTTGTCCGGGAAGGACCTGCCACGCTTGCGGGAGCCGCGGAACAGTAACATGCAGCAGGTGCGGGGGAGTCGGGAGAAGGGCATGCCGACTTTACTTTTGTCCCTGCCAGAAGCGACACCGATGCATCATCTGCAGGGGGACAGGCATACACATGTGCGGATATTGTGGAGGAGCCGGGAAAATAAATGGATGAGCCTTAGAAATACACACACTACGACCGAATAATTAAAGACATGTCCAGCTATTCCGTTTGTAAACGTACCTAGCATCGACACCCATACGATGTGGCCGAAGGGGACAAGGTAGAAAAGGTAAATAAAACACCTCATCCTGCAAAGACGACCATGCAGAAAATGCAAAAAAGAGGAGGGAAGAAAACGTCCCCCGGACACGTAACAACTAAAATCTCCCTCACATTCCCATCTCCGTACAGCCACGCATTCTTACGCCGATTCCGCACACTATGCCAAGGTGTCCACGCGCAATTCTAGAAATGAAACGGGCGAACTTTCACCGCAAAACACGGAAAATAAAAGGCAATTAGTAGCGTTGATAACTGTGGCGCAAGGCAACATTGCCGCGCTGAAAAAAAAAATGTCGAACATAACACCCAGAGTCTAGAGGGAGGGAAAACAGCACTTCCAAAATTCCGAGGAAAGCGGCTATCTCTCAAAGAAACTGTCCGTCCAACACGGATCTTGTTTCAGTCCGCCCACTTGTAATCTGCCGCTAGCATTCCTTACAGGACTTCGTATCCTATCGGGTGGAGTCTCCGGTGGCGATAATGCGGGGGGGGGGGGCAAAGGTACAACAGATTAAAGGAAAAGATTTTGTAATGAAAGAGTAGAATGAAAAATCGACAAGAACGGGAAAAGACACAAATAACGGAAACGACCTATGCACCAACCGTGCACGCAACGTTGCACTGGGGGACAAGTTGTGCTCGTTCCTAAAGGTGGGCCTCGTGGCGCCGAAAAACTATTTAACTTTAGATTTTGCGTACTAGCCCGGGGCCTCGTGAGACTAGTGTAGCGCTATCCCTTTGCTGAAACTTTACTTGTGTTTACGCGATCCATGCTATGTTCACCGAACATCTCCCAAAATACTGAAATACACACTAAAAATGTAATCCTCCTCAAATTGCAGCACATTCTCACACGACGGGTAAGCGAGGCGAAGATGAAACGCAATGGAAACGTCAATAAAACGCATTCGATACGTCCCCCAAACGCAATCGAACTGAGCATGAACCGGAAGGAAGAAAGGGTAGAAACTCAACCGATTTTGTACTCTCCCATTGCAAACTTATTCCTTCGTTTCGCTTGCTATCAACTTGGCTGATGCCCCTTTCCCTCCCCTTACAAAATATTGCAGCACCTCACTTAACCATCGCACATGCAAATCGGAAAATGGGGCAAAAAGTACAACGACAACAAGTTAATATAGGCGGCAAATATGAAAAGTTCTGATTCCTTTCTAAGACAATGAATATTCGGGAAAGTTTTCTTACATTCTTTGCGGTATCCAGTCAAGAGTAAATCAATGCGAAAAGTACATTTGGCCTTCCAAAGGGAAACAAAACTTTCACACCAGAGAATATGAAGGCAAGGAAACTTTATTTAATTGGCTGACACGTTGACAAAACGTAAAAAAACTTGAATGAATAATGTTCCACACACTTATGCCTCGCGTGCATAGCCCACTCCATGGTTTCAAAGCAATGATTTCGTTACACGCTGAAACCGTACAGGTTAGGAGGATGACTTATCTCTATGTCAGCCCCTTGCTGGTACTTCTGTAGGAAATCCCACAGAAAGGAGACGTTCCGGGGGTAATTGATAACCCTTAACATGGTCTCCGAAAACTCCGGCCCCTCTTCTTCCTCGTCTCCATCGACACCCATCTCGTCCGGCTCTACCATGGGTTGCTCCAACAGATAGGCTCCAGGAACATCCCTGATCCGTGCCACGAACCTCGAATCCCTCACCTCGAACCTATGGATGGGCCGATAGGTTTCCCCCGGCGGTAAATCCTGAATGTCGTAGGCCATCACTTCCACCAACTTAGTCCCATCTTCTCTGTTCCTGTTGCACAGAATGACAGCAAAATGCCGGAAAAAAGCCACTGTTGCAGCCTGGCAGGTAAGTTCGTCGTACACATCTTCACCTTCGCCTACGGGTATGCCGATAGGAAGCTTCTCCCTCGTCCTAACCAGGTTGTGCGAGTAGACTGTCACATAGGCTGGCCATTCCGTGTATTCGCAACGCTCCCCCAGAATGATGGAGCGCTTGGTGGCATGATGGTGGAAGAATGTCTGGGGATGGGCACTCAAACACCGTTCGTGCAGGAGGCTTCCGTCCCGCTGCGACAAGCGGACAAATCTGAATTTGGCCATTCTCTCGCCCTTGCGAGTAACTCCAATTTTGGAAACGTACAGAAGATAAAAGTCGCCCCGGCAAAAGGCAGCCTTTACAGGATCCCGGTCCACCAGCAGGGTTGCTGGCGAGATGCCGTCACCCACCATGGTCTGCCACACAACGTGCCCCGTGCTAAAGGCCATCACTCGTCTCTTACCCCCCGCCAATTCCTGCCAGTAGTAACCAACACGGACACCGTCCAAACTACCGTCAAACACATTCCCAAGGGGGACGGGCTGGGGAACTCCCTCTAAAACCACCTTCTCGTCTTGCACTTCACCCTTCTCAATTCCTTCGAATAGGGACGTGACGGTGGGCGTGTGCACGCGGAAGCCTTCCGACAATGGGTGCTCCAACTCGGGCCCATCCTCGACATACTCTGCACTGCACTGCGATGCCAATATATTGCAGACCGCCGGGGTGGCCGCGGCACTGCTTGCGGCAAGCGTCCAGTCACGCTGCACTTCCGACATGGTAGTATCCTTCAGTTTCTTGCTGCAACCAAGTAGAGCAAGGCCGCCTCCGGGCTGTGCAAGGCGAAGGACTTCACGCCGGATTAGGTCGATTGCCATCACCGCTTCAAAGCCACTGTCGTTGGCAACAGCGGCGCCCCCCCCCGCAACGTCTTCGTCCATGACCTCCACCACGTCGTCGTCCGACACCACCTCAACGTCGAGGTCCGAAACCACCACCACGTCGTCGTCCTCTTCGTCCGAGGACAGAACAATCAACTCTGGGTCGTCTTTAGCCATTGCTACCGTTGTTTCTTCTCCAAAGGAGGAAGAACAAGTAATGGAAAACTCGAAGAAATAAGTTACAAAAAACAATAGAAGATAGTGTGACTAGAATCCCTATTTCGCCAACTATCCACACTAGTCTCGCACCTCCAAAAAACAGAAAGGGAAGTCACGCAGATTTCCAACGGTGCATGGTCAAAGGTCGACCAACGATTGAGTTTTGGGCGAGAAGCATCTACACCATACGTGGGCAAGGGGGGGGGAAGGGGGTGGATACCGTTAGGCTGACTATTCTCTTAGTAAGTCCCCCACCCTGAGCTGTCCCAGAGGGCACCCAATATAAGATATTAAACATCTTCCAAAGCTACCCCCTCCCTGTCCTTCACCAACGTCCATATATTGCAAAATTTGTATTAACTATAAAGGAATATTTCTATCTATTATGCACAGTATCTGAAGCAATTTCAGAGACATTGATTGGGCGTTCCCCTACCCAACCCCCTCCCTTGAAAAATAATTTCATCCCCCTCTCTGAAACATTTTTCCAACCCCCCTCCCTGAACAAAGAATTGGGACCCACCTCCCTCAAATTTTGACCTCGCCCACGTATGACATTCAACACGTAGACAACGTGCTGACCACGCACATACCGCTGAGGGAAAAAAAATTGCTTGTTAATGAAGAAGTCTCAACGGCAAACACGTGTAAAATCTTTACGCGCACTAAATGGACAAACTTGTTATTTGAACACGTAAAGCAGTGTAACCAGCAGTACTGCCGTATGAGCAAAATTCAAAGAAATAATCTTGGCCACGATTTACAGATTACCACTTTTTTCCAGTACTCCCAACGAAATTGGCGACTCCTTTTGTTATAGGAAGTTGGAAGTGGAAACAATCACCTACTTCCCAATAAGTTCAACAAATTTTTAATGGGGAGAGACTATTACCGAACAACAAACGGGGGTGCCTTCTTTCAACAAAACACATCTAGTTCCAAGAAAAAAAGCTTTGGCAAACATTATTATCTGTGTTACCCTTCAAACGGATTCCAGTGGGAGACGTACAAATTTGAAAAAAAGCACCGTGCAGTACCAATATCGACCCATGACGTTCACGAAAACTCAATTTCCATAATGAAATGTTAACTTATACTCCACTTTAAAAAATAGTTCAACTGCATCTCTACTGGAAAACAGAATTTAGTTTCCTCAAAAACATTTGGGTCAACGCTTTGCGATGCCGTTGGGGCGGTGAGTGCCATTGAAGATAACTTCCTCTTGCGACCTTCCCCTACCTTTGCCAAAGACGTAAGGTCGCTGAATATTGGGGCATCTGACAAGATACTGCCATTGTTCCCTTCACGAAACGTCTAAATGGACTCCAATAACATCACATGGGCTTCAACATCACGTACAGGGCCAAACGTCCAGTTCAAGATTCATTTTCATTCTTAGACATACGTAACTTTAACGTTCGAGTGACTACAACGCCATCTGGCGGCTGAATATGACTAATTCCGAGACGAAACTAGCAGACAAGAATATTTATTTACGCGCACGTTTCAGGGAACAAAAGCCTCATTCTTAACTACATTCAGTATAGTTTGGAAGGACGGTAGGCTTTTCGAACGAAAAGGGCCTTGTAATTGCCTTTTAAATGACATGTGCAATCCAGCTAATGCAGCAATAACATACACGCACGGAAATTCGATTCCCAGGCAATCTTTGCTTTTAATGTTCACGTATTTTAATAAGTAATACAGTTCACCAAGACCCCAAAAATTTACCAATTACACGCAACTAAGTTTCCGATAAGCGTTCCCGACACGTGCGCAGGGACATGAAAGCGGATACATACTCATTTCCGCGTAACATTTTCGTCCACCAAACAAACAAAAATACTCCATTGTGAGTGTGTAAATTATGACATGACCATGCCCTCATGTCATGGTATAGGGTTAAGTGCCAATTGGCCTTTGCATATTGCAATCTTCATCGTTCCGTTTGGGCCGCTTGAAGTATACGTATAGCCAACATGACGTATGCGTTGGGATATCTTATCGGTGGCTCAAACCTACTTTACCCTCTTCGTTTCGACATCGTGACAAGACCGTTTGACATTCGTTTCATATGCGTATAGCAAACGTAACGTACGCGTTGTCCCTTCGTAACGCTTGCGTCTTACGTACAGTGTCGCATCCGTACTTAAACTTGCAAAAAAATACCAAAGCAATCCACGCACTTAACTTTACGGCTCAAAAAAAGGCAGCAAAGTTGATTATTTCTTATCCCCCTTTACAGTTTGCGTTCAAACAAGCTGAAAACGACATATACCATTCACTACTTAGCAACACAGGGGGAAGCCCTAGTACGAAATGCATTGTTTCCATTCGTAACATAACACAACGTATGAACTCATGGACCAGCAGCACGCAAGCAACCACCACAACCTGGAGGAACGGCAGTGCTGGACAGCAAAATAAAACAGTTTACGAAAGTTCCACTTTACAAAAAGTTTCTCACATGGTTTCCTGCCAAATTGTCGAAAAACATTTTAGAGCCCACAAGGGACACATCGCGGAATATTCCGGCAGCCACATCGAAGAAAATTACTCCAACCACAGACACATGCGCGAAAAAAATTTAGGGGTATGTTACATACCCTACATGTTAAATACGGTATTACTACATTTCTTAAACTGTGAATGCCATTGCCGGTATGGAAAACACTCCATATCACTTAAATGTGTTGCCACTCTCGTTAAACTAAATTAAGCAATTTTCAACATTTCCACATTAATCATTACTTATTTAAGGACTTCCTAGGTCTTACACCATCCCAGCAAAGCAATTTCGTGACTTTAACTGAGGAACTTTCTAACTTGGTCAAATGATCTGACCCATGCCAAAACCCGCCACAAAACAGTCTGGTCCTGATTATTTACATCTGGAAACAATCGCCATTGTTTCCAGCCCTTGTAAAAAAAATTCAACTATTTCAAACCTTGTTGGTTATTCGCCTAGGTGTCCATTCCTCCAAATGTAGGGGATTCCTTTTAACGATGTCACCCACCTCCACCAATATCACTTCAACCGAAGCGAAAACGTACAACAAAAACACTACTAGTCATCATGTTTCCTACAAAAAAACCGGATCCCACCCAGCACGCCGCTTCGTAAATTTTCGTATGTTCCGCGCATTCTGCTCATATCCATAGCAGCCCACAAGTCTAACTCTAACCAACATTTCTGAAAGGGATGGTGGCCGAAGGAACGTTTTTGGGTTCCACACCCCAAACCCTTCACACACTACAAATTTCATGACTAAAGTCTCACGTGTCCTACACGTAACCTAAAACGGACTTAAACATTGGGACAAGCCTCGAACAGTCTAACCTCACACGCAATGGAACCCAACTTGCAAAACCTGGGCTCATTGTAACAATTATCAGCAACGGCTGACTACTAGAAACATTGTGCACAAAGGATTTCGCAACGCTTAGCTGAAACAAAGATGCTTTCTGGAAAAAAAAACCCGGCTTCTTCCATCGCGTCTGCGGCTAAATTGGGTACGGTTTTAATCATTCTCCAATGTATAGAACCTCCCCAGATCATACACAAACCTTTATGCCTACCGAACGCCACCTAGATATGTCGTCCGTAACAACGTGACGAGGTGAAACCATACCCATTACGGGTACTTTGCTGATATTTACGTCAATAACGTTTCCATTGCGAATGCCACGACATCTGGCGGATTTTTTTTAAAGTCGCCCTAAAACCAATCCCCGCTGGTACACTTTTACTTAATCCCGTCAAGGCCAAGAATAGCTTCACCACCGATAAAAGCTACCATGCAGTCGCAATAGTAGGACACCTCATGCCAGGAGCTGCCAAACGATCCCTTCTCTCCAAACAACAGATGGCGCATTGAGCGCTAACGCATACGACATAAAATAGTCCTTGGGTTTCACATGTCGTCGACAGCCCCCAATAGAAAGCTAACCTCGGCGAAACATGTTCTTATCCTTTCCCATTACATATTCTTTTCAGGCCAAGTCACGAATTGATTGAACATTCATGGCGCACATACATTTGGCCGATGAATGTTCCCCTACTCATTGCCAATGAATCACGCCAAAAGACAGCTACTCCGTGAAATCCCGCACTATGTCCTCATATGTGACAATACATTTATTTTTCCATGAAGGATGCTCCCCATCCCATTTAACTCGCATTAGCATACCCATACTGCTGGCTAAAACACAGTAGAAAAGTCCTCAGTTGTGCACATATCCCTAGGGCTGGATACAGGCCTCTTTTTTTCGGGCTCGGGTAGGGTTGGGTTTTGGACCTTCGGGGTCGGGTCGGATCGGGCCTAAAGCTTCGAATTCGGGTCGGGCCTGCATTTTTCGGGCTTCAGGCCCAACTCTATTAATGGGGCGATTTCTTCAAGTATTTCTCCAGTGTAAAAAAAAAAAATGACCAATATTAAGGAAAATGGCTTTATTTCAAAAACATTAAAGGCATAAGAAATAATTAAAGATGCTCCGTTGGCAATGCTGCCAAAAGACGAGGGGGGGATTTTTCCAAGCCTTCAGTTCAGACTACTAAAAATCCAAAGGCAAAATTCCGTTTTGTTTATGTATTTTAGTAAGAATATGTTACAGCCAAAAAGCCCGTCGGGCATGCTTTCGGGCTTCGGGTTTCTGCGGGCCTGCAACTTTCTGGCTTAATTTCGGGCTTTCGGGTTCGGGCCCAGGCCCGAATCCAGCCCTACATATCCCACCTGAACACAGATATCACAAACGTACTACTCCCTCCACCCTTATCTCCCAGATACACCAAAAAAAGGAATCTTTCCAACTCCCCCTCCAATTGCATCCATCTCTTAAACTAATGTGGAAAAATGCTTAACTGCGGAAACGAATTCACTTCTCTGCAAGAGTCAGATTCTGCTTAGATTACGGCCTTTCAAGACCGGGCTGGCATAAAAACGGTGAAAGCGGCAATATCCAAAAGGAAAATTTCAGACAGTGGTTGGCAACAACGCAAATATCATGAAAAATGGCAAATGAAACCATCTGTACGTCAAAACAGACATAAGTCAGTGTGAAAGGCGCGTCCCTAGGCTGCAATCCACAAAATAATCCTTCCCTGGTGCCCCACACCCCCCACCGGGATCTGTGCCACTGCTAAACATTCGAAGGCTACCGTATTCCTCAGCAGTAACTTCCCACATTCCCACGTGCAGCATAAATTACCTGCAGAATGCATGTAATTGACCAACGCAAACAACACAGTGGGAAAGATGCGGCCAAAAAAAATGCCTGCATCTTTCTGCCCCACTCAAAAGACAAATCCCTGCCACCTACCAAAGCAGGAGGTGCAGTGTAAACGTATGCAAGTTTCTACTAGACCAGAGACCTACATACTCCATTTGGTACGTACAACTCAATGACTACAACGATACTAAACATCTTGCGCGTAAAGTCACGCAGAGGCACCAGATGGCAGGAGCCCTATCTCATGTAAGCTCCATCCATGTTCCCCTTTCTGCATAGGAGAAGAGTACAGCATATTGACTTTCCCCAAAACTCCAGTGGCCAATAACCCTTATCCATTTGGGCAAGCCTGCAAATACACCCCAGCGCCCTCTCTGAACAATGCAGGCTTCCTCTTGGACCCTTATTTTAAACGGCTCTCCCAGGACAGTTCCGTTCCCACGACTATTCCCCTGCGCGCGTGCATTGCCGAGAAATTGGAGACAAAACAGACAACACACTTCCACAATTGAAACACGGCCCTTGTCAGATGGAACAACAAGGGATGGGGGAACTGTCCGGCCGGCGTCCTGTTGGGCCCGTAATGAGAACCTTAAGATCACGGCATCAATTGCCACCGCATATTCACCGTTTCAAAATGACATCCGCCTCCAATAACCTATGTGGGAACTGTAACCCTATCGGGACATCTTACACGGAGGGCGCCACTCAAGTTACTTGGTTACATTATAACAAGGCCTTTACGCCACAAGCTAACGTCGGATTGAGGAAATTCCATTAAACTGAATTAATAAAAATATTTCATGACATCGAGTGTTAGGTCCATTAACTGCAAAAGGCTTTTCCTAAATGTAATACCCCTTTATAATTTCCAACTTGCTTAGATAATACAGACTCACCAGGCAATGGAAAATGCAGGCTTGTACGCGGTCGCAAAAATTATCCGTTCAGTTCAATTTTGCGTTCAAAAAAATTTAGCGGTCAGTTTGGATTCACGTTCAAAAATACAGCGGTAAAAGTTCAAAAATAGCGATCTCCGTTCAATTTTTACTCGGCATGGGTAAACGGTGGAAATGTGCTCTTCCCCCCATTTTTTTCACAAAAAAGGTATTGCTTAATTGTTTATCAAGAGGTAATCCCAACATTTTTGAACTTGAATTTTGAACGCAAAAATGAACGCCAATACCTAAAAAAAAGCGATCAGTTCGCGTTCACTTTCAAATTTTTGCGGTTAAAGTTCAAAGTTCGAAAATTGAACGCCGTTCGCGAGCGCCGTTAACTTTTAGCGTTCAGCGCACAAGCCTGGCAAAATGTACGTTTGTGGAGAACGGTAACCCGTTGCACAGTTCAATTCAATTTCGCTCTTAAAATTAAGGAATGCCATGAACACGATTCCCTCCACAAGCTTCTCAATGGCCAACAAAATAAAAAGGTCTATGCCAATTACGAAGCAAACACAAACTGTGGCGGAGCAAAAAAAAGGTTTCGTTCCCATGAGCACGGCAGGCATGGTTCGGTATATGATTACATTGTAACTCCACCCTCCACCCACGAACATCCCCAAGGTTATCGTCGGCCAAAATTTCATTCTTTCAAGCACTCGCATCCGCGAAATTTCACAGGCAAAATCTACCAACATTACAAAATTCCTCATGTTCCGAAAGGTGTCGCATTCCTCCCATGTGTCCTTTCCCCAACGCCTGGGTCCTTAAAACCAACCATGATATTCCATTCCGAATGGACCAAACCTGTAACTCTTTACACCTAATTATAACCCATCACAGGACACCACTACAAGGTGGGTAGAAAGAGCAGACGTTTTCAGTCCTGCTCAGTTCTCACACACCACCTATACAAAACCCTGCCACTTACCAAGGCAGTGCAAAGAGGACAGGAGGCCACCCCGCCAGAGGAGTGCGATGACGGAGGCCACCTTTGCAACCCTCCTTATGAGTGCCAACCATGATACGAACCCGGTCGCATGCTTCCTTACAATCCAGCTATGGGTTAGGTCGACCAACAAAGATGGAAGGACCACCCTAAATGTCTCCCTCTACGCATCTCCCCTCATTCAACCATTCCTAATTACCACAGTTGCGCTCCAAGAAAAAACACGTCTTTCTTCTAGCCAACCTACGCATCTACCACAGCGACATCTCCAAACAACTACGGTCTTCTTTTTGACGGTGGTGTCGTTTTTCACCAAATCCCTTGTATGATGACTCCTGCTTCGAGGTATCCAGACTAGCAACGAAAGGTACAGATAGCGACCTTTGGGCAAAAAAACTGCAGATAACAAGGAAAAGGGGATACACTCATAGGTGCTCAAGTAGGGGGTCTGACTATAAAGACCCCCCCCAAGCACTGTTTTCAAGACCCCCCCCCCTTCTCTTT
>JAAUYB010111931.1_pt1 | contig 20185 bp, 19 predicted proteins | sample 7278071 | NCBI WGS metagenome assembly JAAUYB01 (sample SAMN14350121, study PRJNA611818) | marine sediment metagenome | isolation source: surface marine sediment (1.8m) | place: French Polynesia: Moorea | collected 2018-08 | reverse complement strand
CATACAGCGCTCTCCGGCGGCGCCGTAGCCCGAGCCGACCAGCGCGTCGGCGGCTTGGTCCATGTCGGCGTCGGGCATTACGATCATGTGGTTCTTGGCGCCGCCGAAGCACTGGACGCGCTTGCCGTTGGCGCAGCCGCGGCTGTAGATGTATTCGGCGATCGCGGTCGAGCCGACGAAGCCCACGGCCATCACGGTCGGGTTGTCGAGAATCGCGTCGACCGCTTCCTTGTCGCCGTTGACGACCTGCAGGATGCCGTCGGGCAGGCCGGCCTCTTGCATGAGTTCCGCGAGCATCAGCGGGACCGAGGGGTCGCGCTCGGACGGTTTCAGGATGAAGGCGTTGCCGCAGCTGATCGCAGGCGCGAATTTCCACATCGGTATCATCGCGGGGAAGTTGAACGGCGTGATCCCGGCAACGACGCCCAAGGGCTGGCGCATCGAGTACATGTCGATGCCCGGGCCGGCGCTGTCGGTGTATTCGCCCTTCAGCAGATGCGGTGCGCCGATGCAGAATTCGACGACCTCGAGCCCGCGCTGGATGTCGCCCTTGGCATCGGGGATGGTCTTGCCGTGCTCGCGGCTCAAGACCTCGGCGAGCTTGTCCATATCGCGGTTCAGAAGCCGCACGAACTCCATCATCACCCGCGCCCGGCGCTGCGGGTTGGTGGCGCCCCAGGCCGGCTGTGCCTCGGCGGCCTTGGCGACGGCGGCATCGACCTCGTCCTTGGCGGCCAGCGGCACCTGGGCCTGCACCTCGCCGGTGGCGGGGTTGAAGACGTCCGCCGTGCGGCCCGAGCCACCGTGTACGTGCTGGCCGTCGATCCAGTGGGTGAGTTCTTGCATGGGTGCCTCCTCCTCGGCCGTGCCGTGCCCGTCGGCGCGGACCCTATCGCCGTGGCGCGGTGGGGAAAAGGGGCGTGGCGTTGAAATCGCGCAGGCCCGAAGCGAATGCAGCGCGCGCTTGACAGAGCGGGGCGCGCGGGGCGACGCTGGGGAAAACTGGACAACCGGAGGGCCTGCGATGCTCGTGCATCAGATACTGAAGTCGAAATCCGACGACGGCGTTGTGACCATCGCTCCAGACATCTCGGTCGCCGCCGCGGCCGAACTGATGTCGAGCCGGCGGATCGGGGCGGTGATCGTGTCCGAGGACGGCAAGGTACCGCTTGGCATCCTGTCTGAGCGGGACATCGTGCGCGAACTCGGCCGGCGGGGGCCGGGCTGTTTGTCCGAGTTGGTGCGGGACATGATGACCAAGGAGCTTGTGACTTGCGTCCGCGATGAGTCGGCGACGGACGTGTTGAGCAAGATGACCGAGGGCCGGTTCCGCCACATGCCGGTGATGGAGGGCGACCAGATGGTCGGGCTGATTTCCATCGGCGACGTGGTGAAGGCGCGGCTAAGCGAGCTGGCGATGGAGAAAGAGGCGCTGCAGGGCATGATCATGGGGCATTGAGCCCGATGCCCGCAGTTATCGGTGGCCGTGTGTCCGGGCAGCTTCGCTGGTCCGCGTGAGAGCGATACAAAGGAACGGCGAGGACTGCCCATGGTACAGCCCTGGATGGGCTAGGCATCTGGCGTTAGGCGAGGTATTTGCCCGCCTCTCGGCGGGCGAAAGGCCTCATCGCCGTCCCATGGGCCGCAAGGAAGGCGCGGGCACGTTTGGGGTCGTGCTTTGATAGCTCGCGGATCCACCAGGCGATGGCTTTTTGGATGAACCAGTCGCGGTCGGGCACATAAGTCGCTGCCCAGCCGAGGATGCGGTCACGCGCGGCCTCTTCTGCAGGTTTGGGGTGGTTCTGCTTGGTCCAAGGCAAGGTCATCACCAATGCGGCGCGGCGGCTCCACATATGGGGGCGTGTGGTCCAGGTCTCGACCTCGTCGAGCCGGGTCGGATCGGCAGTCAGGCGCTTCTGCCCGGCGATGCTGGCATGGTCGGCGACGGCCCAGGCGTCGAAATCCGGAACCCATGACGTGATTAGGCTCCACGTGCCCTGGTCCGGGCGAATACGGGCCTGCGTCAGCAGTTTGGCGGCGGCAATGCGGGCCTCGTGAATGTTCGTGCGCCAGAGGCCGCGGGCCAGCTCCAGACGCTCATCCAATGTGAGCTCTTTGCGCCAAGCTTTTGTCAGTGCGTCGATATCCGGATTGGCTGTGCCAAGATAGTCGCGCGGCACCTTATGGTATCGCGCCATCTCGGTGGCCTTGCCAGGCCGGGCTTTGGCGCGAAGTTCGGCCAGGGCGACGTCGGGCGTCACTCCACCGTCACCGATTTCGCCAAATTGCGAGGCTGGTCGATATCCGTGCCCTTGGCGACCGCGGCATGGTACGCCAAAAACTGGGCTGGGACAGCATAGAGGATCGGCGCGTAAGGCTCCGGAACATCAGGCATAATCAAGGTTTGCCAAGCACCAGCGCCGGCCTCGCGCGCGCCCTCGGCGTCAGTGATCAAAAGGACCTTGCCGCCGCGGGCCATTACTTCTTGCATGTTGCTGACGGTCTTGTCGAACAGCGCGTCTCGCGGCGCCATCACGATCACCGGCACGGTTTTGTCGACCAGAGCAATAGGGCCGTGCTTGAGTTCACCTGATGCATAACCTTCGGCGTGAATATAGCTGATTTCCTTAAGTTTTAACGCACCCTCTAACGCAAGTGGGTACATCGCGCCACGGCCTAAGAACAAGACGTCGCGCGCCTCGGCGACCTTGCGGGCGACGGCGGCGATATCTGGCCCGCGATCGAGGGCAAGGTTGACCAATCCAGGCAGGCTGCGCAACGCCGATAGGTGATCGATGAGCGCGTCGGTCTCGAGGCGGCCGCGGTCATGGGCGGCCTTCAGCGCGAGCAACGCCAACACAGTCAACTGGCAAGTGAAGGCTTTGGTCGAGGCGACGCCGATCTCGGCGCCGGCTTTGATCGGCAGGTTTAGCCCAGCCTCGCGGGCAATGGTCGAAGTCTCGACATTCGTGATTGCAGCGACTTGGGCCTTGTCCTGACAATAGCGCAATGCGGCTAGGGTGTCGGCGGTCTCCCCCGACTGGCTGACGAAGACCGCCAGCGTCCGCGGTGCGATGGGCGGCTCTCGGTACCGAAACTCGCTCGCAATATCGACCTCGACGGGAAGACCGGCCAGTTGCTCGAACCAGTATTTCGCCGCGAGACACGCGTAGAATGCGGTACCGCAGGCGACCATCGTGAGACGGTCGAGACCGGCGAAATCAAGGGTCTCGGGCAAGGCGATTCCGGTGCCGTCGGGCACCAGGTAATGCGCCAACGCCTGACCGATCACCGTGGGCTGCTCGGCGATTTCCTTGGCCATGAAATGCTTGTGCCCGGCCTTGTCGATGCGGGTGGCATCGATCTGGATGGTCTGGACCGGGCGGTTGGCGAGGTGGCCGTCGGCATCTCGGATTTCGACCGACGTTCGCGTGAGCACCGCCCAGTCGCCTTCCTCGAGATAAGTGATCCGGTCTGTTAGGGGTGCCAGCGCGATGGCGTCGGAACCCACGAAGATCTCGCCCTCCCCATGCCCGATGGCCAGCGGCGACCCCTTGCGAGCCGCGATCAGCAGGTCGTCGTGACCCTCGAACAGGAAACAGAGCGCGAAGGCGCCGTCGAGCCGGGCGATCGTCTGTTCGGCGGCGTCGCGGGGGGCAAGGCCTTGGTCCAGATAGTGATTTGCCAGCGCGGCGATGGTTTCGGTGTCGGTGTCGGTGCAAAACTCGGTGCCCTTGGCGGTGAGCTCTGCCCGCAACTCATGGAAGTTCTCGATGATGCCGTTATGGACGACCGCGACCGGGCCGGTGCGGTGCGGGTGCGCGTTGGATTCAGTCGGGGCGCCGTGTGTGGCCCAGCGGGTATGGCCGATGCCGGATTTACCGGGCAGCGGCTCGTGCACCAACAGATCGGACAAGTTGACGAGCTTGCCCACCGCGCGGCGGCGGTGCAGCTGCTGAGCGGCGTTGATGGTGGCGATGCCGGCGCTGTCATAGCCGCGATATTCCAACCGCTTCAGCGCCTCGACCATAATCGGCGCGGCTTCGTGTTCGCCCAAGACCCCGATGATTCCACACATTGCTAGGTCGCTTTCTGCCGCTTGGCCTTCGCCCGCCTGTACATCTCGAACAATCGGGTCGCCGCGCCCGGCTTGATTCGCTCCTCCGCCCGACTGAGGGCGAGCGCCTCTGGTGGCACGTCTTTGGTGATCACCGAGCCGGAGGCTGTCATCGCGTTGTCGCCGACTGTGACGGGAGCCACCAGCATCGTGTCGGAGCCGATGAAGACGTTGGCCCCAATCTCGGTTCGGTGCTTTTCGACGCCGTTGTAGTTACAGGTGATGGTCCCGGCGCCGATATTGGTGGCCGAGCCGACCGAGGCGTCGCCGATATAGCTGAGGTGGTTGACCTTGGTGCCGTCGCCGAGCGTCGAATTCTTGATTTCTACGAAATTCCCGACCTTTACGTTGTCGGACAGCTCCGCGCCCGGACGCAGGCGGGCAAACGGGCCGACCAAGGCACCCGCGCCAATGTGGCAGCTCTCGAGGTAACAAAAGGCGTGAATGCGGGCGCCGGTTTCCACCGTAACGCCGGGGCCAAAGATGACGTTGGGCTCGATCACAACGTCGCGGCCGACGACGGTGTCCAGGGCGAAATGGACGGTCTCCGGCGCGGTGAGGGTGACCCCGGTTTCCAGCGCTTCGGTGCGCGCGCGGGTCTGAAAGACGGCTTCCGCGGCGGCCAGTTCGGCCCGGGTGTTGATGCCCAGGGTCTCGGCCTCGTCGCAGGCAACCGCGGTCGCGGTCAGGCCGCGCGCGCGGGCAAGCGCGACAATGTCGGTGAGGTAGTACTCGCCACTGGCATTGCGGTTTTCCACGGATTTGACCAAATCGAACAACAGCGACGTATCAGCACAGATAACGCCGCTGTTACAGCGGGTTATCGCGCGTTCCTGATCGTTCGCATCCTTGAACTCCACAATCTTGTCCAGCGACTTATCCACCATCACCAGACGGCCATAGCGGCCGGGGTCGGCGGCCTCAAACCCCAGTACGACAATGTCGTATTGGGCGCGGGCGGCCTGCATCATTGACAGGGTTTCAGGCCGGATGAACGGGGTGTCGCCGTAGAGCACGATGGCGTCGCCATCGAATCCTGAAAGCGCCGGTTCCGCCTGGGCGACGGCGTGGGCGGTGCCGCGTTGCTCAGCCTGGATCGCGATGGTGATGTCCGGGTGGAGCGCGTGGGCGGCCTTGGTGACGGCTTCGGCGCCGACACCGGCGACCAGGACGGTGCGATCGGGCTGCAACGCGGCGCCGGAGGCGAGCGCGTGAGCAAAAAGCGGTACGCCCGCCAACTCGTGCAGCACCTTGGGCCGGTCGGAGTTCATCCGGGTTCCTTGCCCGGCAGCGAGGACGATCAGCGCGGGTGCCATGGCCAAATGGGGCTGCTCTTGTGGTTTCGTTGCGCCCTTCTACCTCACCTTGTGAATCCCGCAAGCCTTGGCGCTATCAAATGTGGTGTCGGGGCGTTACAGCGGATGGCAGAAATCGGCCGAAGGAACGGGCATGCGGACAGTGATCTTCGATTTGGACGGGACGCTGGCGGACACAAGTGGCGACCTGATCGCGGCGGCCAATGCGTGTTTCCGGGATTTGGGGCATGGCGACATGCTGGACCCAGTGGCGGACCGCTCGACAGCGTTTCACGGCGGCCGGGCGATGTTGCGGTTGGGGTTTGAGCGGTTGGGTGTTACCGGGGACGAGGCGGTGGATGCGCAGTATCCGCGTCTTCTGACCTCGTACGCCGAGAATATTGATGTGTTTACAACGCTGTACCCGGGGGTGGAGGCGGGTATCGAGGGGTTGCTGGAGGCCGGGTATACGGTGGGGATCTGTACCAACAAGCCGGAGGGGCTGGCTGAGGAGTTGATGACGCGGTTGGGGGTGCGGGGGCTTTTCAGATCTCTAATCGGCGCCGATACGTTGCCGGTCAGAAAACCCGATCCTGCGCCCTATGTAGCCGCAGTGGAGCGGGCGGGCGGTGACGTGGCGCGGTCGGCCTTGGTGGGCGACACGGTGACGGACCGTGAGACGGCGCGGGCGGCGGGGGTGCCCTGCGCACTGATTACCTTCGGGCCGGACGGGCGGAGCGTTGAATCCTTGGAACCCGAGGCGCTTTTGGACGATTACGAGGCTTTGACGGCGGTGGTCGCGCGGCTGATTGGTTGAGCCAGTAGGTCGGTGAGCGGCGCGAGGCCGCGGTCTGGCAGGTCGTGCAGAGCAGATTCGATTTGGCCAGCGCGGGCAGGGCCGACCAGGGGGTCCGAAAGTGCGTGGTATTTGGCGCGAAGTTCGGCCTCGCTGGGCGGGTGGTCAGCATCCCATTTCGGCTCCGTCCAGTCGCTGTCGAGCCGTGTGCCGTCGCGCAGGATGAGGGTCACTTTCGCCGGACGGAACTCGGGGAACCGGGCCTGGGCGTCTGAGTCCTCGTGCATCGTCATGGCGCGGGAGAGGCGGAGGATTTCGGGATCGGTGAGCGCGCCCTCGGCGATGTCGGCGGGGGTGAGCGCGCCGCGCACGAGAGCGACGGCAGTGGGGAAGGAGGTCGAATATTGTGCTTCTTCGGTCGTCTTGGGTTCGGTGGTGGCCAGCCGTGTGGCCTCGTGGAAGGTGAAGACGTCGATGGCGGCGATGTCTTGGGCGGTGAGATTGTGGTCGCGGCGAAGCTTCAGTGCGGCCTCGACCGGGGCCTGGGCCCAGCGGCAGACCGGGTAGGGTTTGAAATATTGCTGCGTGATCAGCCAGTTGCTGCCGAGGTCGGACCAGATCTCGGGCGGCTCGCAGAGGGTCAGGGCGGGGGCACCGGTAAATCCGTCGCGCGCCAGCAGCGTGGCCGATACGCCGGCCATCGCGCCCCAGCCGGAGCCGTCCTTAAGCATCGTCGGGTGATCGATGCAGCGCATCATCTGGCTGCGTGGCCCATGGTATTCGGCAATGCCTAGGGCGTGGGCGGTTTCATCCGGACCTAGCTGCAGTAGGCGGGCGCCGGCGGCGGCGGCGGCGACGGCAATCCAGGCGCCAGAGGTGTGGTAGTCGGGCGTCGTAGCGTGCAAGCTGACGCCGAGGCGGGAGCCGAGTTCGTAGCCAATCGTGATCGTGGTGAGGAGCTCGGTTCCGTCGGTTTGGCCGGCCTCGAGCGCGAGGGCAAGTGCGGCGGGAAAGAGGCCGCAGCCAACATGGCCTTTGGCGGGGTTGTAACCGTCATGGCCATCGAGCGCGTCGATGGTCATGCCGAGCGCGAGCGCGAGGCCAGGTGCGCTGGTCTTGCGGCCATCGAGCAGGAGCGGGTGGCGGCCGCCAAACTGTTGGACGGCGTGAGTGCGGATGATCTCGCTAAGGCGAGTCGTGCCGCCCGCGATGGCGATGCCGATCAGGTCGAGCAGGCAGAGCTCGGCTTGCAGACGGACATGAGAGGGAAGGTCGGTCCAGCGCAGGGCGTGGATGAAAGTCTGGGCGTTCATAACGCGAGTATGACGGCTGATTGCGGGCGAGCGTGTGGGTTCGCGACATGGCGCTAACGCGGGGGCGACATTGACGAAGCGGGGCGGGCGGCCCAGACTCGGGGCATGAGCGAAGTGTTCAACGGAAGTTTCACCCAGCAGGAGCCGATCCCTGAGGAGGGCATCGCGGCGGCGGTCAAGGCGATGCGGCATGGTCGGTTGCATCGATATAATTTGGCGCCAGGGGAGGTGGGGGAGGTCGCGGAACTGGAGGCGGAATTCGCCGCGTTCGTGGGCGCGAAGTACTGCCTGGCGGTCACCTCGGGCGGCTATGCAATGGCGGCCGCCTTGCGCGCCGTGGGCGTCGGCCCGGGCGACATGGTGTTGTCGAACGCATTCACCCTTGCTCCGGTGCCGGGCGCCATCGCTGGCGTCGGTGCGGAGCCCGTGTTTGTCGAGGTGACGGAAGACCTAACGATCGACCTCGACGATCTGGCGGCGAAGGCGGATCGGGCACAGCTACTACTCTTGAGCCATATGCGCGGGCATATCTGCGACATGGACCGGCTGATGGAGATTTGCCGGGGGGCCGGGGTCGCGGTGATCGAAGATTGCGCGCATACGATGGGCGCCTATTGGCGCGATGTGCCGTCGGGACGGCATGGGCTGGTGGGGTGTTACTCGACACAGACCTACAAACACATGAATTCCGGCGAGGGCGGGTTTCTGGTGACCGACGACCCGGAAGTGGCGGCGCGGGCGGTGATGCTGTCGGGGTCTTATATGCTCTATGGCCGGCATTTGGCGGCACCCTCGCCGGAGGTCTTCGAGCACCTGCGCTACGAAACACCGAATATGTCTGGGCGGATGGACAATCTGCGGGCGGCGATTTTGCGGCCGCAATTGCGGGATTTGGAGGCGCAGTGCGCCAGGTGGAACGACCGCTACGGGGTGTTGGAGGCGGGGGTGCGCGGCACGCCGGGGTTGCGGGTCATCGAACGCCCGGAGCAGGAGCGGTATGTGGGGTCATCGTTTCAGGTCCTGTTGCCGGAATGGCAGGCGGCGACGGTCGAGGAGGTTGTGGCGCGGTGTGCGGCGCGCGGGGTGGAACTGAAGTGGTTCGGGGCGGCGGAGCCGGTGGCGTTCACTTCGCGTTACGACTCTTGGCGATATGCAACGCCGGAGCGGTTGCCGAAGACGGACCGGTTACTGGCGGGGCTTTTGGACATGCGGGTGCCGCTGACGTTCTCGTTGGAGGATTGTGCGCTGATCGCGCGCATCATCCGAGCGGAGGTTTCGGCTGTGTTTCAAGGGGTTGCGGCGGCGGAATAGTTCTTCGTGCGGAGCGTGATCCAATTGTGCGCTTCCGCGCGCTCCTATTTCGCCAGTGGTGAGGCGACGCGCTGTTTGCAAGGCGGTGTCGGGTGCGGCCTTTAGATTGATCCGCTGAGTGGCAGGATTGCTGTCAGTGCGCCAACTCGATCGTTTCGGGCGCCTTGACAGGACAACGACCATTGGCGGCGGCGCGGTTTTGGCGATTGACCGGGACGGGGGATCGGCGTATTTATTGAACGACTGTTCATTTAATGCCGAGGGCGGCCATGTTCACCGCATCCATGAGCTTCGATCTGGGGGACGACGTCAACGCGTTGCGCGAGTTGGTGCATCGCTGGGCGCAGGAGCGGCTGAAGCCGATGGCGGCGGATGTGGACGCGTCGAATGTCTTCCCGTCGGGGTTGTGGCGCGAGATGGGGGAGTTGGGGCTGCTCGGGATCACCGTCGAGGAGGACTACGGCGGCGCGGGGATGGGCTATCTGGCGCATACCGTGGCGGTCGAAGAGGTGGCGCGGGCCTCGGCGTCGGTCTCGCTGAGCTATGGAGCGCATTCGAACCTCTGCGTGAACCAGATCCGTCTGAACGGGACCGAGGATCAAAAGCGCAAGTACCTGCCAGGGTTAATGTCCGGCGAGCATGTCGGCGCGCTCGCGATGTCGGAGGCGGGGGCGGGCTCGGACGTCGTCGGCATGAAGCTGCGTGCGGAGAAGCGGAATGATCACTACCGGCTGAATGGCACGAAGTATTGGATCACCAACGGGCCGGATGCGGACACTTTGGTGGTCTATGCCAAGACCGATCCGGAAGCCGGATCCAAGGGGATCACCGCGTTTCTCGTGGAAAAACAGATGCATGGGTTCTCTACCAGCCCACATTTCGACAAGCTGGGAATGCGCGGGTCGAACACGGCGGAGCTGATCTTCGAGGATGTCGAGGTGCCGTTCGAGAATGTGCTCGGAGAGGAAGGCAAGGGCGTTCAGGTGCTGATGTCGGGCCTCGATTACGAGCGCGTGGTGCTGGCCGGGATCGGGTTGGGGATCATGGCGGCATGTCTGGACGAAATCATGCCGTATATGGCCGAGCGCAAGCAATTCGGGCAGCCGATCGGCTCGTTCCAGCTGATGCAGGGCAAGATCGCGGATATGTACACCGCGATGAATTCGGCGCGGGCCTATGTCTACGAAGTGGCCAAGGCCTGCGACCGGGGCGAGGTGACCCGGCAGGACGCGGCGGCTTGCGTTCTCTACAGTTCGGAAGAGGCGATGAAGCAGGCGCATCAGGCGGTACAGGCGATGGGCGGTGCGGGGTTTCTTGCTGATGCACCGGTGGCGCGGATCTTCCGAGACGCCAAGCTGATGGAGATCGGCGCGGGAACGTCGGAGATCCGCCGAATGCTCGTGGGGCGCGAATTAATGGGGACCATGGGGTGATCGGAGCGCCGCGGTGAGTGTGTTCCTGGATATGGGCGGTACCGAGGGCGTTCTGCATCGCGATTTGGGCGGCTTGGTCAACGTGCTGGAATGGGTCGCGGCCGGTATCGATCTTTTGGCGATTGCGGTCATGTTGATCGGCGCGGGGCGGTTCCTAATCGGGTTCGTGCGGGCTGAATTCAAGCGGGTCGAGGCCGACCGCGCGCGGGTGATCAACCGCGAACGTGTGGAGCTTGGACGGTACATCCTGTCGGGGCTCGAACTCTTCATCGTTTCGGACATAATCCACACCGCGCTGAGCCTGGCGCTGAGCGACCTCATCTTTCTTGCACTGCTCGTGGCGATCCGCTCGGCGATCAGCTACTTTCTCGACCGCGAAATCCGCGAAATACGGGAGGATCCGGAACGATGAGGCGCAACGGGTGTCAATTCGCGCCGAGGGCTTGGGTATCGGGCGACTTCAACGGTTGGCGTGTGGAGTCGATGTCTGCGCCAACACATGTTGGTGCAGGCGGCTGGGACAAATCTACCGTTTTGAGCGGTAGCGGGAATTCGACAGCGAGTCGGGGAAAAGTTGAAACTGTGGAGGCCTTGGCATGAGACGCATCCTATATGCCGCCGGTCTGGCTCTTGCGGCGCAGTCGGCGGCGGCGCAGGATCTGGTGTTTACCATAGGCCACACTCTGGACTGCCTCGATCGGGCCGTCACCGTCGACGACCAGCGGACCTGCGTGGGGACCTCAGCCGGCGTTTGCATGTCTGCCACCGATATGGGCAGCACGACGATCGGAATGAGCGGCTGCCTGGATCGGGAACTGAGCTATTGGGACGACCGCTTGAATGCGTCCTACCGAGCGTTGCGAACCCAAGAGCGGGCCGAAGATGCCGAGATGTCGGGTTTGCCTGGGGCGGCAAGCCAGGCGGATGCATTGCGCGACATGCAGCGCGCTTGGATCGCGTTCCGCGATGCCACTTGCGATTATGAGCGTGCGCAATGGGGCGGCGGGACCGGAGGCGGGCCTGCGACTGTCGGCTGTTTGATGCGAATGACCGGAGAGCAGACGCTCTATCTTGAAGGGATTGGCCGGTCCTACTGAGGTCAGAAGCGGGAAGGGCGATGAGCAAACGCGATGTTCCGGTGAAACCAGCGTTGACCGAGGCGGTGAAAAAGGCCCTGCGCGAGCAATTCGAATTCGAGGGTCGTCGGGCCACGTATCTGGGTCAGGGCGCGGAGCGACTGACAGCGCCCTTCGGCGGGATGATCGCGCGGATGATCCCACCGGGCGTCGTGCGCCAGGCGCTGCGTCAGGCCGATTGGGTGGCGGGTTTGACCGTGCCGGAAGAGATCACCTCGCACGACGTCGCCGATATCGCCGCGTGCGACCGGGCGGCGCTGCGGGTCCAGGCTTGGGCGCAGGGCACCAACGCGGCGACCGGCGGCGCGGCGGGCTGGTTCGGGGCGGCAGGGCTGGCGGTGGACGTTCCGGCGACAATCGCGCTGGCGGCGCGCAACGTGCGTGCGACCGGGGCGGCCTATGGATTCCTGGGCGACGGCGAAGCCGAGCAGGCGTTCCGCCTGATGGTGCTGGAAGTGGCAACTTCGTTGGCCTCGGACAAGCGGAAAGAGACCGTGGACAGCCTAAACGACCTGGCGCGCGAGCTATCTTCGCCCGAGGCCAAGGTGATCCTGGACAAGGGCGGCCGTTGGGTGACCGAGAAGATCGTCGAGCGCATCGCGCGGCAGCTGGGCATATCGCTGGCAGCGCGCAAGGCGGGGCAGATCGTGCCGATCGTCGGCGGGCTGGTGGCGGCGACGGTGAACGCCTCGTTCCAGGCCGACGTGGCGCGGGCGGCTCGTTACGCATACCGTCAGCGTTGGTTGATCGAGCGGCGCATGTTGCCCGCGCCGGAGTCGACGTCTTGAGATTGGTCTCGCAGTTCATTGCCGGGTCGGAGGCGGCGCGGGCCAATCGAGCGGCGCATGAGGCGGCGCTGGCCGAAGTGGCCGAAGCGGCGGCGCTTGCGGCAGCGGGTGGTGGCGACAAGGCGCGGGCCCGGCATTTGGCACGGGGCAAGATGCTGCCGCGGGACCGCGTGGCGGGGCTGTTGGACCCAGGCGCACCGTTTCTTGAGATCGGGGCGACGGCGGCGCATGGGCTCTACGACGGCGCGGCGCCCTGTGCGGGTGTTGTCGCGGGCGTTGGCCGGGTGATGGGCCGCGACGTGATAGTGGTCTGCAACGATGCCACGGTGAAGGGCGGTACCTATTATCCGATGAGCGTCAAAAAGCACCTGCGGGCGCAGGAGATCGCTGAGGAATGCGAGTTGCCCTGCGTCTATTTGGTGGATTCGGGCGGTGCAAACCTGCCGAACCAGGACGAGGTGTTTCCCGACCGCGACCATTTCGGACGCATCTTCTACAACCAGGCGCGGATGTCGTCAAAAGGCATCGCGCAGATCGCCGTGGTCATGGGGTCCTGTACGGCCGGTGGGGCCTATGTCCCGGCGATGTCGGATGTGGCGATCATCGTGGGCGAGCAGGGCACGATCTTTTTGGCCGGTCCGCCCCTGGTCAAGGCGGCAACCGGCGAGGTGGTCTCGGCCGAGGATCTGGGCGGTGGGGACGTGCATACCCGGCTCTCCGGCGTCGCCGATTACCTGGCCGAAGACGACGCCCACGCGCTGGCGCTGGCGCGTCGTGCCGTGGGGTCGCTTGGGACAGGCCGGCGCCAGGCTCCGACCCTGCGCGACGACGACCCGCCGGCCTATGATCCAGAGGAGCTGTTCGACGTAGTGCCCGCCGATCTGCGCACGCCCTACGACATTCGCGAGGTGATCGCGCGGATCGTCGACGGCTCGCGGCTCGACGAGTTCAAGGCGCGGTTCGGCGAGACACTGGTCTGCGGCTTCGCCGAAGTGATGGGGATCCCGGTCGGGATCGTTGCCAATAACGGTGTCTTGTTCTCTGAGAGCGCGCAGAAGGGGGCGCATTTTGTCGAGCTTTGTTCGCAGCGGCGGATCCCGTTGGTGTTCCTTCAGAACATCACCGGGTTCATGGTCGGGCGGAAATACGAAAACGAGGGCATCGCGCGGCACGGGGCGAAGATGGTGACGGCGGTGGCGACCACATCCGTCCCGAAAGTGACACTGATCGTAGGCGGGTCCTTTGGCGCCGGGAATTACGGCATGGCCGGGCGGGCCTATCAGCCGCGGTTTCTTTGGACTTGGCCGACGTCCCGAATCTCGGTGATGGGCGGGCCGCAAGCGGCCGGTGTTTTGGCCACTGTGAAGCGCGAGGCGAAGGAACGGGCAGGGGAGGCGTGGACCGAGGCTGATGAGGCAGAGTTCAAGCGGCCCACATTGGAGATGTTCGAGCGGCAGTCGCATCCGCTTTACGCCTCGGCACGGCTTTGGGATGACGGGATCGTCGATCCCCGCAAGTCACGCGAGATATTGGCGTTGTCGCTGCGCGCGGCGCTGAATGCGCCGACGGAGGAGACGCGGTTTGGCGTATTCCGGATGTGACGAATGCCCTTCAGAGCGCGTCCCACCCGCCCGCCCACGCGCTCTGAAGGGCATTCGGTGCAAACGCCAACCAGGGGTTTGAGTATTTGAGACGAGAAGAAGGCCCATGCTGCGCACCCGGTTGACGGAACGGTTTGATCTGCGCCATCCCGTGCTGTCTGCGCCAATGGCGAAGGCGGCCGGCGGGCGGCTGGCTGCGGCGGTGACCTGGGCCGGAGGCCTGGGGTTCATCGGCGGGTCCTATTGCGACGCAGACTGGATCGCGGCGCAGTTCGCCGAGGCAGGCAACCGTCCGGTGGGCTGCGGCTTCATTACCTGGGTGTTGGCGCAGAAACCGGAGTTGCTCAGCGAAGTGCTGGCGCGGCGGCCGAGGGCGCTGTTCTTGAGCTTTGGCGATCCAGCGCCGTTTTTGGACGAGATTGCCAGGTCGGGCACGCCGCTGATCTGCCAAGTGCAGACTTTGCGCGATGCACAGCACGCGGCGGATCTCGGTGCGTCGGTGATCGTTGCTCAAGGCGCCGAGGCGGGCGGACATGGCGAGAAACGCGCGACGATAACGTTGGTGCCGGAAGTGGCCGACCACCTGAGCCAGACCCATCCCCAAACCCTCTTGGTCGCGGCTGGTGGCATCGGCGACGGGCGCGGGCTAGCGGCGGCGCTGATGTTGGGAGCGGACGGGGTGCTGGTGGGCTCGCGCCTTTGGGCCAGCGACGAGGCGTTGGTGCCTCAGGCCATGTGGGACGCGGCGATCATGGCCACAGGGGATCAGACGATCCAGTCCAAGGTCATGGACGTGGCGCGGCGGCTCGACTGGCCGGAGCGTTACGCCTGCCGGGTCCTGAAAAACGCCTTCACCGACCGCTGGCACGACGACCTCGACGGGCTGATCGCGGCGGCGGAGGTCGAGGCGCCGAAATGGGTGGCGGCGTTTGAGGCGGGCGATCCCGATGGCTCAAACACCTTCGTGGGCGAAGTGACCGGCCTAATCGATGCGGTGCGGCCCGCCGGCGAGATTGTCGAGGAAATCGTCGCCGGGGCTGAAGCGCTGCTGGGCGGCGGCTGGAGGCGCATTTGATCAAGGTCTGGCAGGGCGACATCACGACACTGAAGGTCGATGCGATCGTGAACGCGGCGAACAAGTCGCTTTTGGGCGGTGGCGGGGTCGACGGGGCGATCCACCGGGCGGCCGGGCCGCGGTTGCTTGAGGAGTGCCGCAATCTCGGCGGCTGCGCCACGGGCGAGGCCAAGATGACGCCCGGTTTCGATCTGCCGGCGACATCCGTGATCCACGCCGTCGGACCGGTCTGGCGCGGAGGCGGCGCGGGAGAGGCAGAATTGCTGGCGTCGTGCTATCGGGTCGCGCTGGATCTGGCCCGCGAGGCAAGCTGCCGGACCGTGGCGTTTCCCGCGATCTCGACGGGGATCTACGGCTATCCAGCGGAAGAGGCGGCACACGTGGCTGTGACGGCCATCCGGGCAACTCAGGGAACGATCGACGTCACGCTTGTGGCCTTTGACGCGGCGGCGGCGAACGTGCTGCGACAGGCGGTGGAGGCAGGCTGATGTTCCGCAAGATCCTCATCGCCAACCGGGGCGAGATCGCCGCCCGTGTGATCCGCACGGCGCGGCGACTCGGCGTGGGTACGGTGGCGGTCTATTCCGACGCCGACGCGGGCGCGCTGCATGTCGAGATGGCCGACGAGGCAGTGCATATCGGTGCTGCCCCACCGAACCAGAGCTACCTAATCGGCGACTGCATCATTGCGGCGGCCCGCGACACCGGAGCGGAGGCGATCCACCCGGGCTATGGGTTCCTCAGCGAAAACCCCGACTTCGTCGCGGCGGTGGAGGCCGCGGGGCTGGTCTTCGTCGGGCCCTCGGCAGACGCGATCCGGGCGATGGGGCTGAAGGACGCCGCCAAGGCGCTGATGGAACGGGCCGGCGTTCCGGTGGTGCCGGGTTATCACGGCGCCGACCAGGAGCCGGGGCACCTGGAGGTCGAGGCGATGGCCGTGGGCTACCCCGTCCTGATCAAGGCGGTGGCGGGCGGCGGCGGCAAGGGCATGCGACGCGTCGACGATCCCGCAGGCTTTTTCGACGCGCTCGAAGGTGCCAAGGCCGAGGCGCTCGGCGCGTTCGGCAACGACGCCGTGCTGATCGAGAAATACGTGGAAAAACCGCGGCATATCGAGGTGCAGGTGTTCGGCGACGGGACGCGCGCGGTGCATCTTTTTGAACGCGACTGCTCGCTGCAGCGCCGGCACCAAAAGGTGATCGAAGAGGCCCCGGCGCCCGGCATGACCGATGCGATGCGCGCGGCGATGGGCGCCGCCGCGGTGCGCGCGGCCGAGGCGATCGGCTACAGCGGTGCCGGCACCGTCGAGTTCATCGTCGACAGCGCGCAAGGGCTGCGGCCCGACGGCTTCTACTTCATGGAGATGAACACAAGGCTGCAGGTCGAACATCCGGTGACCGAGGCGATCACCGGGCTCGACCTGGTGGAATGGCAGCTCCGCGTGGCCTCGGGCGAGCCGATGCCACTGGCCCAAGGCGACATCCCGCTGACCGGCCACGCCATCGAGGTCCGGCTTTACGCCGAGGACGTGCCCAAGGGGTTCCTGCCCGCCACCGGGCGCCTGACGCACCTGGCGTTTCCCGCCGAGGCGCGGGCCGACAGCGGCGTCCGGGCCGGCGACGAGATCGGCCCGCATTACGACCCAATGATCGCCAAGATCGTCGTGCACGGGCCCTCGCGCGCCGGGGCGCTGCGGCGGATGGACCGCGCCCTGGCCGACACCCAGGTGGCGGGCTGCGTGACCAACCACGCCTTCCTGCGCCGGCTGGTGCGGCACGCGGGCTTTGCCGCGGGCGAGGTCGATACCGGGCTGATCGGCCGGGACCTCGAGACCCTGACCGCCCCGCCGGTGCCCTGTTCGCGGACCCGGGCGCTGGCGGCGCTCGGCGCGCTTGGGCTCGACGGGCCGGCGGCGCCGCTCGACGGGTTTGCGCTGTGGCAGCCGCTGGACCGGCAGACGCGCGTGCTGTGGAGCGACGAGGCGGTCGTGGCCCGGGTGACGGTCCTGGGCGCGGAACGGTTCCAGGTATCGCTCGACGACGCCGCGCACCTGATCGAGCGGCGCGGCGGCGCCTGCTGGATCGACGGCGCCAAGACCCCGGCACGGATTGCACGGGAAGGGCCCGTGCTGACGGTGTTCTTCGGCAACGGCTATGGCTTCACGGTGCCCGACCCGCTGGCGGTGGGCGGCGCCGACCGCGTTGGCGGCAACCTAATTGAGGCGCCGATGCCGGGGCTTTTGAAAGCGGTTTTCGTCACGGCAGGCCAAGCGGTGGCGCAGGGCGACCGGCTGGCGATTCTGGAGGCGATGAAAATGGAGCATGTGCTGCAGGCCGCCCGCGACGGCGTGGTGGCCGAGGTGCTGGCGCCGGAAGGCGGGCAGGTCGAGGCCGGCGCCGCGCTGATCCGGCTGGAGGACGAGCCGTGATCCGCCTGCACCATTGCCACCAGACCCGGTCGATGCGCTCGCTCTGGCTGCTCCATGAGCTGGGCGTCGAGTTCGAGGTGACTGAACACCCGTTCGATAAGTCTCTGAGATCGCCCGACTATCTGGCGCTGAACCCTGCAGGCCGCGTGCCGGCGCTGGAGCTCGACGGTCAGGTGATCTGGGAAACCGGCGCCATCACCCAGGTGCTCTGCGAGCGTTTTCCAACGCCCGGCCTTGGCCGTCCGCTCGGGCATTCCGAGCGCGCCGATTGGCTGATCTGGGTGCATTTCGCCGAGACCTTGTCGCAGCACGGCGCGGCGCTGACCCAACAGCACATCGCGCTCTACGACGACGCAATGCGCTCGCCGATCGTGATGCGGCTCGAGGCCAAGCGCGTCGAGAAATGCTACGCAGCGGTGGACGGACGGCTCGCGGGGCGCGCGTATCTGCTCGACAGCGGGTTCTCCGCGGCAGATATCTCGGTCGGGCAGGCGATCTACATGACCCGCCACTTCGCGCGGATCGAGCCATTTGAAACCCTAGCGGCATGGTACGGACGGATCACGGCGCGGCCTGCCTTCCAGGCCTCGTTGCCGCCAAAGGGCGCGCGGTTGCTCTACAGCCATGACTTCTATGAGCCCTGGGATGGCTGAGCGTGTCGAGATCTTCGAGGTGGGTCCGCGCGACGGTCTGCAGAACGAGCCGCGGAGGATCCCTACGGCCGAAAAGATCGCCCTGGTCGATTGCCTCAGCGGCGCTGGCTTCCGGCGCATCGAGGTGGCGTCCTTCGTCTCGCCGAAATGGGTGCCGCAGATGGCCGACGGGGCCGAGGTGCTGGCGGGCATCGCGCGGGTCCCCGGCGTGTCCTACGCCGCGCTTACGCCGAACATGACCGGGTTTGAGCGGGCCTTGGCGGCGGGGGCCGGTGAGATCGCGATCTTCGGCTCGGCCTCCGAGGGGTTTTCCAAGGCCAACATCAACAAGTCGATCGCCGAGAGCCTGGAGGCATTTCTGCCCGTCGTCACGGCGGCGCGAGGGGCTGGGTTGCCAGTACGTGGCTACGTCAGCTGTGTGGTCGACTGCCCCTATGACGGGCCGGTTGCGCCGGAGCGGGTGGCAGAGGTGGCCGCGGCCTTGAACGCGATGGGCTGCTATGAGGTGTCGCTTGGCGACACGATCGGGCGCGGGCGGCCCGAGGCCGTTGCGGCGATGCTCGACGCCGTGCTGGAGCGTGTGCCTGCGGACCGGCTGGCGGGGCATTTCCACGACACGGGCGGTCGGGCGTTGGAGAATATCGAGGTGGCACTGGAGGCGGCGCTGCGGGTGTTCGATGCCGCCGTGGGGGGCCTCGGCGGTTGCCCCTTCGCGCCCGGTGCGGCAGGCAACGTCGCGACCGAGGCGGTGGCGGCGCGGCTGGCCGAGTTGGGCTACGAGACCGGCCTCGATTTAGAGGTGCTGGCCGAGGCGGCGGCGATGGCGCGGGGGATGCGGGATGTATGAGACGATTTCGGTGTCGGTGGACGGGCGCGGGGTGGCGGAGGTGACGCTGAACCGGGCCGAGAAACACAACGCCCTGAACCCGGCGATGATTGCGGAACTCACTGACGCGGCAAGGAAACTCGGCGCCGACGACGCGGTGCGCGCGGTGGTTCTGACCGGCGCGGGGCGGTCGTTTTGCGCCGGCGGAGATCTGGGGTGGATGAAGGCTCAGATGGCGGCCTCGGGGCGCGAACGCGCGGCCGAGGCGCGGACTCTGGCCGAGATGCTGTGGGCCTTGAACGAGATGCCGAAGCCGCTGATCGGGCGGGTCCAGGGCCAGGCCTTCGGCGGCGGCGTGGGGCTGGCTTGCGTGTGTGATGTGGCCGTCGGTGTGGAGACGGCGAAGTTCGGGCTGACCGAGGTGCGGCTGGGGCTGATCCCGGCAACCATCGGGCCCTACGTGGTCGCGCGGATGGGCGAGGCAAAGGCCCGGCGGGTGTTCTTCTCGGGCCGAATTTTCGAGGCCGATGAGGCGGTTAGCCTTGGGATCCTGACGCGGGCCGTGGCGCCAGAGGCGCTCGACGACGCGGTCGAAGCCGAGGTTGCGCCGTATCTGAAGGCCGCCCCGGGCGCGGTCGCGGCAGGCAAGGCGCTGGTCCGGTCCTTGGGCCCGCGGATCGACGCCGCGGCGATCGACGCCTCGGTCGAGGCGCTGGTCCGGCAATGGGCGGGCGACGAGGCGCCCGAGGGCGTGGCGGCGTTTTTCGAACGTCGCGCCCCGCGCTGGGGATGAGCCCGCGACTCGGGGTTAACGCGCTGGAATCCGGGCATTTCAGCGTGTCTGTAAAACGTCGGTATTTCGTCGGTGCGTGTTTCCTGTGCATGCCTGGTTCGACTCCGCGGCGTTCAGCGGGGCTGCCGACTTTTCGAACGAGGCGTCCCGGTCAAAGACGGTCTTCAAGGGCACTCGATTCCAAGGCGGTGTGCCGAAGTTCTATGATCGGCGGTTGCATCAGGACACGGCCTTCACCACGGAGAAAGAGAACTGGCCGCCGCCCACCAACCCCGACCGCATCCTAGGCCACGGCGACTGGGGCGGGGTCGGCGGCCAAGTCACCCACTGGGCCTGACGCCGGGGCCGCGCGGGGTGTGTGTCAGAGCGGTTTTTTGGAAGCAGAGCACCGCTTCTTCGAGGTATTGGGTCCACTCCGGTTAGAGGCCATAATCCGCGCTGCCCCGGTCACGGAATCAAGGCCGCAGGCCGCCGTGCCCATCGCCAACCCGCCCCGAAGGGGTGGCGATTAGGTAGCGGACTCATAAGCGTCGCACCAGATCCTTACGGCGGCGAGTTTGATGAATGCGAGGAAGGCGTCGGCGGTTTTGTCGTATCGGGTCGCGATGCGCCGGAAGGAT
>JAAUYB010097855.1_pt1 | contig 20205 bp, 18 predicted proteins | sample 7278071 | NCBI WGS metagenome assembly JAAUYB01 (sample SAMN14350121, study PRJNA611818) | marine sediment metagenome | isolation source: surface marine sediment (1.8m) | place: French Polynesia: Moorea | collected 2018-08 | reverse complement strand
TGCAGCATCGGGATATGCAGACCCGCCGGCACGTGCATTTGCTGCCGGGCGGAGCGGATTTCGTCGATGAGGCTGATCACCCAGTTCATCTCACGATCCGCCTTTTCGTCAACGAGATCAGTGGCTTGGTAGGTCGGCCAGTCGGCGTGGACGCACATCTTCTCGCGGGCCGCGGTGGTCTGCCACAGCTCTTCGGTGATGAACGGCATGATCGGGTGCAATAGGATCATGCATTGGTCCAGAACCCAGCCCATCGTGGCGCGGGTTTCCGCAACGATTTCAGTGTCTTCGCTGTTCAGGAGCGGCTTGGAGAACTCGACATACCAGTCGCAGACCTTGCCCCAGACGAAGGCGTAAAGCGCGTTGGCGGCGTCGTTGAAGCGGTAGTTGGCCAGCGCCTCGTCAACGGTTTCGCGGACCTTCGCGGTCTCTCCGACGATCCATTTATTCGCTGTCTGTAAAACGTCGGCATCACGTCGGTATTGCGTCGGTGCGCCGGCGTCGTAAACGCCGTTCATCTCGGCGAAGCGGACGGCGTTCCAGAGCTTGGTGGTGAAGTTGCGGTAGCCCTGGATGCGGGAGGTCGAGAGCTTCAGGTCGCGGCCCATGGCGGCGAGCGCGGCGAGGGTGAAGCGCACGGCGTCGGCGCCGAACTCGTCGACGAGGTCCAGGGGGTCGAGCACGTTGCCCAAGCTCTTCGACATCTTCTTGCCCTTCTCGTCGCGGACCAGCGCGTGGACATAGACGGTGTCGAAGGGTTTTTGCCCGACCACCGCGTATTGCATCATCATCATCCGGGCGACCCAGAAGAAGATGATGTCGAAGGCGGTGACGAGGACCGAGGTGGGGAAGTAGCGTTTCAACTCGTCCGTTTGCTCGGGCCAGCCGAGCGTGCCGATCGGCCAGAGGCCGGAGGAGAACCAGGTGTCGAGGACGTCGGGGTCGCGAGTAAGCACAACGCTTGCCAATCGAACTGTGCCATTCTCATATGCAACGCCGGAGGCGTTGTGCATCGGTTTGGGAAGCCCGGGCTGCTCGATTTCGACGGTGATCTGGTCGCCTAACAGCTTGGAGTAGTGAGCTTCGGCCTTTGCTTGAACCTCATCGATTGAGCTGGCGCAAAAGTACGTGCCGTCCGGCGCGATCACGTTTTCATTGTTCTCGTCGAACGTTGGCCCATACCAAACCGGGATCTGATGCCCCCACCAGAGCTGGCGGCTGATGCACCAGGGCTCGATGTTTTCCAGCCAATTGAAATAGACCTTCTTGTCCTGTTCGGGCAGAATCTCGGTCTCGCCCGAGCGCACGGCGTCGATGGCGGGTTGCACAATCTTTGCAGTGTCGACGAACCACTGATCGGTCAGGTAGGGCTCGATAGCGGTCTTGGACCGGTCGCCGTGGGGGACCATGTGGCGGTCTTCGTCGATGCCGTCGAGCCAGCCTTCGTCGCGGGCCAGGGTCACGATGGAATCGCGGGCCTCGTACCGGTCGATGCCGTCGAACATCTGGATCGCGCGGGCGATGTCGTCGGGGTCACAGCCCGCGGCAAAATCCTCGCCTTTCAACGACATGGCAGCCGTCGTTGACATGACGTTGATGGCGGAAAGGCCGGTGCGCGCGCCGACGTCCCAATCGTTGAAATCATGCGCGGGCGTGATCTTAACGGCGCCGGTACCCTTGTCGGGGTCGGCATATTCGTCGGCGACGATGGGAATTGAGCGCCCGACGATGGGCAAACGTACGGTTTTGCCAATCAGGTGGCCGTATCGAACATCCGTGGGGTGCACGGCGACGCCGGTATCGCCCAGCATCGTCTCTGGCCGGGTGGTAGCGACGGTCAGGTAATCCCTTGTTTCCCAATCGCTTGGGCGGCCTTCCTCATCGAACTCGATGGGGTGCTCGTAGGTCTCGCCATTTTCCAGCGGATAGCGCAGACGCCACATCTTACCGTCGACTTCGACCTGTTCGACCTCCAGATCGGAAATCGCGGTTTCGAAATGCGGATCCCAATTGACCAGCCTTTTTCCGCGGTAGATGTAGCCCTTTTCGAACATATCCACGAACACCTTGATCACGGCGTCGTGGAAATTCGGGGCGCCTGAGTCCCTGTCGGGATCGCCCGGGGCGCCGCCCATGGTGAAGGCCTCGCGGTCCCAATCGCAACTCGCGCCGAGGCGTTTCAATTGCCCGGTGATGTTGCCCCGGCTTTCGACTTTTTGCTGCCAGACGCGTTCGATGAACCGCTCACGGCCCATGGTGCGGCGGTCCTCGTTGCCCTCCTTGGCGAGCGCGCGTTCAACGACCATCTGCGTGGCGATGCCGGCGTGGTCGGTGCCGGGCTGCCAAAGCGTGTCGAAGCCGCGCATCCGTTGCCAGCGCACCAGGATGTCCTGCAGCGTGTTGTTGAAGGCGTGGCCGACATGCAAGCTGCCGGTGACGTTGGGGGGCGGGATCATTATGCAGAAGGTCTCGGCCCGCGACGCGTTGGCGCCGGCGGCGAAGGCCTTGGCGTCTTCCCAGGCGGCGTAGATCCGCGGTTCGGCCTCGGCGGCGTTGAAGGTCTTTTCCATCGGCATGGCGCGGCCCCTCGGGTGTCGTCGCGGGGGGTCTAGCGAAGGCGCGGGGGGAGGGAAAGGGCCAAGCGCGGGCTTGCCTCGAGGCGCGGCGCGGGAGATCATTTCGCCGATGGCGTATCGCAGGAAGCATGACCGGCATTGGCCGCGGGGCTGGTTCAGCCTGTTCTTGCGGCTCGGCGGCTGGGCGAGCCTGGCGCTTGGCGTGGGCCTTTTGGTGGTGACGGCGTTCAGTGCGGGGACGCTGTATCTGGCCGACCGGTTCGACCGCGAGGGGCGGCTGGCCTATGCGGTGGTGGCCGACATGCGGGTCGTCGAGACGGTCGATGACGACGGCGATGTGGCGCGCGACCACTTCGTGACCTTCACCTACAAGACCCGGGGCGGCGGCGGGCGGACGCAAGAGGTCGAGGTGAGCGCGGCGTATTTCGGCGGCGTGGCGGAGGGCGACGAGCGAGCGATTCGCTATCTGGCGAGCGATCCGGGGCGGGTCGAGGTCGATATCGGGCGCTACCGGCGGACCGGCGTGGTGCTGCGCTGGATCGGGCTGGGCTTGGGCGTTTTGGGGCTGGCGGCGCTGTGGCTTTTCGGCGCGCAGGCGAACCGGGCGGTCAAGGTGCGTCGCGACGGCGAAAAGCGGTTTGCCGAGGTGTCCGGCATCACGGAGACCAACGTGCGGGTCAACGGCCGGCGGCAGGGGCGGCTGACGTGGCGCGAAGCGGACGGGCGGGTCGGCCGCAGCCTGATGCGCGACGCCGGCGAACTGCGCGGGCTATATCGGCCGGGCGACCGGATCGTGGTGTTTCGGCTGGGGCGGCATGCCTTCTGGGAAGGCGACGTGGGGCCGCCGCGGCGCGAGGTCGAGGGCTGATCGGGTCGTGGGCGCGTGCCGCGCCCGCCGGTCCCTCCCCATCCTCGCCTCCGGCTGCGGTGGGGCCCCTTTGGTGATCTCCCGGAATGGCGGGCGGGGCGCGGGTTGCGGGGAACGTCGATGTCCCGCCACCGGGCACGGAGTCAAGGCGCGCAGCGCCGCCGTGCCCATCGCCAACCCGCCCCGGAGGCGTGGCGATTGATCGACGCCAGCGCATCGCTCGATGGCCTACGGACCGGACGGCCAAAAAATGCTGCCGAAAAAGCGTCGGCTCGCCACCCCGCGGGTCGGCGACGGGCACGGCTCTTCGCGAATTGGCCGCTAGCGTCCGTCGGATTGCGTCCCGCTCTCCTCGTTGACCAAAGGAACGCGGGCGCCGGGGCGTAGGACGGCGGCGTCGTAGGGGGCGCGGGCGAAGACGGTGCGGACCATCGGCGCGAAGTGGTCGAGCGGCAGGGTGTCGTAGGCGGGGTCGAAGCTCGCCTGGTCCCAGCGGGCGCAGAAGGTGACGCAGTCGTCGTAGTAGGGATGGCCCTTGTGGGCTTGCCGCTTTTCGGGGTCGGCGCCGATGTGCTGGCCGAAATAGGCGAGCTGGAAGTCGCCGTGTTTCTCGACCACCCAGGCGCATTGTTCGCGCACGAAGGGGCGCAGGATGGCGGCGGCGTATTCGTCGTGGTTGTAGGGCGCGTAGATGTCGCCGATGTCGTGCAGAAGCGCGGAGACGATCCAATCGATGTCGGCGCCGTCTTGTTCGGCGCGGGTGGCCGATTGCAGCGAATGGCCGAGGCGGGTGATCTGGTAGCCAGACAGGCTATCGTCGAGCTCGACCAGGGCGGTCAGCAGCCGGTCGGCGGTGCCGGCGGCGTAGTCGGTTTCGTGTTTGGCGAGGAAGGCGTAGTCCTCGGCGTCTCCGTCCTTCATCTGGGTGAATTTGACGTGGTCCATCACTGCGCTCCTTCGAACATCGCATCCGCCGATCTGCCGGCGGCGCCGCGCATCATCACGCTGGCCTGCGCCTGCCGGACGGTGTCGTAGGTGGCGAGCGCCTGGGGCGCAAAATCCGCCACCGGTGCCGCGACGTGGGTGAAATTGCCGAGCCCGTCGCTGCCGCGGACCGGCATGGCGTAGTCGCGTTCGCCCACCTGTTGCGCCACGTCGGGGCGGCAATAGCGCACCACCAGGGCGATGCGGCGGTCGTCGGAACTGTTGGGGCCCGAGCCGTGGATCGTCAGCCCGTGGTGCAGCGACATTTGGCCGGGGTGGATCTCGATCGCGACCTTGTCCTTTGGTGCGACGTCGACCCGGATCTCCTGGCCCCGGCTCAGAAGGTTATCGGCGTCGAAGGTGTCGTCATGCGGCAGGATCGGGTTTTTGTGCGAGCCGCGGACGAAATCCATGCAGCCCGAGGCCGGGGTCGAGGGCGAGAGCGCGATCCAGGCGGTGACCAGGCCTTGGGTGGCGCCGAGGCCCCAATAGGTCAGGTCCTGGTGCATCGACACGATGTGGCGGGTGCGCGGCTCCTTGATGAAGAACTCGGCCGAATAGACCAGGATGTCGGGGCCCAGGATGCCCTCGACCAGGTCCAACACACGGGGGCTGGCGGCGATCCGGGCGACCATCGGCAGCACCAGATGCGCGTTGACCCGCTTGTAGGTGTTCAGGGGCTGCGGTAGGCCGGCATCGCGCCAGGTGCGCTCGATCGTTTCCAGTTCGGCGCGGGCGGCCAGCGCCTCGGGCGGGTCGAGCGCGGGCAGCGGAAAGAGGAACCCATCCTCCCAGTAGCGGTCGATCAGGGATGGGCCGAGGCGGCCGTCGTCAAGGGGCAGGTCGGCAAACATCGCGGTCTCCTCGCCCGGAGGGCCAGTTGGAGCGACGGTGGGACGGGCCGGGGCGCGGCGTCTTTTCTGAAACCGACCGGGGCGTCGGTTTTGGAGCACGGGTGAGGTGGGGCGGTTGTTGGGTTTGGGCTTGGGAGCGTTGTTCATCCGTGAGGAGCCGTGCCCATCGCCAACCCGCGGGGTGGCGAACTGGCCTCTCAGCGGCAGCGCTTTATGGTCGTCGAGTCCGTAGGACGCCTAGCGGTGCGTGTGGCGAAACCAATCGCCACCCTCCGGGGCGGGGTGGCGATGGGCACGGCGGCCTGCGGCCTTGATTCCGTGCCTGTGGCGGGTTTTCGACGCTCTCGCGCCGGTCCAAATGCGACCAGCCGCCGGTCTCACGCCCTGTGCTTCCGCTTCGCGCCCGCGGGCGCTGGACAGTGTTGCGGGTGGGGCCTATCTCGCGTTCAACAAGTAGGGGCCGAGGGCGCGCAATGGACAAGTTCGGAAAAAGCCAGCCGGTGACGCGGGTCGAGGATGTGCGGTTCCTAACCGGTGCGGGGCGCTACGTCGACGATATCGCGCCTGCGGACGCGCTACACGCCGTCGTGTTCCGCTCTCCGGTTGCCCACGGCGAAATCACGGCGCTGGATGTGGCCGATGCCGCGGCTAATCCGGGCGTACATTGCGTGCTGACGGCAGAGGACCTGGAGGCGGCGGGCGTCGAGCTGGGGCTGGAGGGCGTGCGGATCCCCAACAGCGACGGTAGCCTCGGCGCGGGGCCGCTGCGCCCGGCGCTGGCCAAGGGCCGGGTCCGGTTCGTGGGCGAGCCGGTAGCGATGGTGGTGGCCGAGACGCTGGCGCGAGCGAAGGACGCGGCGGAGCTGATCGAGTTCGACTACGACGAGCTCGAACCGCATGTCGACCCCGTTCCCGGCGGGCCGGCGATCCACCCCGAGGCGCCGGACAACGTCGCCGTCGACTACGCCTTCGGTGATCCGGCGCCGGTCGAGGCCGCGTTCGCCGCCGCGGCACACCGGTTCCGCTTTACCATCGACGACAACCGGATCATCTGCAACGCGATGGAGCCGCGCGGTGCCTATGCCGAGTGGGACGGCGACCGGCTGCACCTGTGCTTCAACGGGCAGGGCGTTTGGGGCATGAAGCAGCATCTGGCGAAGAACTTTGGCCTCGATCCCGACGCGATCCGCGTGACCAACCCTGATGTCGGCGGCGGGTTCGGGATGAAGGGCATGCCCTATCCGGAATACTTCCTGCTGCCGCAAGCGGCGCGGATCACCGGGCGCCCGGTGCGCTGGATGTCGGAGCGGACCGAAGCGATGCTCAGTGACAATTCCGGCCGCGGGCTGGTGTCGGAGGCCGAGATCTCTTTCGACGAAGACTTGCGCATCACCGGCTACCGGGTCGAGAACCTCTTCGACCTCGGCGCCTACAATTCGTACTATGCCCAGGCGATCCAGACCGAACTGTTCATCAAGGTGATGATGGGCACCTACGACGTGCAGGCGATGCATCTGCGCTCGCGCGGGATTTACACCAACACCACCCAGGTCGACGCCTATCGCGGCGCGGGGCGGCCCGAAGCGATCTATGTGCTGGAACGGGTGATCGACTATGCCGCGCGCGAGTTGGGCGTCGATCCGTGGGAGCTGCGGCGGCGGAACTTCATCGCGCCGGATCGGTTCCCCTATGCCTCGGCCAGCGGCGAGCTTTACGACGTGGGCGAGTTCGCCCGGGTCCTGGACCGGGTCGCGGCGGAATGCGACAAGGCAGGGTTCGCGGCGCGCAAGGCGGCCTCGGCGGCCGAGGGCAAGCTGCGCGGAATGGGCCTGTGCTATTACATCGAATCGATCCTCGGCGATCCGGCCGAGCATGTGCAGGTGGACTTCAACGACGACGGCACCGCGTCGATCTTCGTCGGCACCCAGTCGAACGGGCAGGGGCACGAGACCGTCTTCGCGCAGTTCCTCAGCGATCAGACCGGCATTCCGGTCGACAAGATCGCCGTCATCCAGGGCGACAGTGACCTGATCCCGGCCGGCGGCGGTACCGGCGGCTCGCGCTCGGTGACGACCCAGAACAATGCGACGCTCGCCGCCGTCGCGGTGATGGTGCGGGCCTATGGCGACTTTCTGGCCGGCGAGATGGGGGTCGCGCCTCAGCACGTGCGGTTCGACGACGAGCGGTTCCGTGCCGAGGGCTCGAACCTGACGCCGAGCTTCCTGGAGGCGGCCGAGATGGCGCGGGCGGCGGGGCGCGACGATCTGCTGTCCTTCCGCGAGCGGGCCGAGTTGCCGGCGCGCAGCTATCCCAACGGCGCCCATGTGGCCGAGGTCGAGATCGACCCGGCGACCGGCGTCACCGAGGTGGTCAGATACACCGTCACCGACGATTTCGGCAATCTCATCAACCCCTTGCTGGCCGAGGGCCAGGTCCATGGCGGGGTCGCGCAAGGCATCGGCCAGGCGGTGACCGAGCGCGTGGTCTACGACGAGACCGGGCAATTGCTCACGGCAACGTTCATGGACTACGCGATGCCGCGGGCCGATGATCTGCCGATGATCGCCTTCACCACCGAGCCGGTGCCGTCCACCGCAAACGCCATGGGCATGAAGGGCTGCGGCGAGGCTGGGACAGTTGGCGCCCTTGCGGCGGTGGCCAACGCGGTCCTAGATGCGGTGTGGGAGACGGGCCTGCACCGGGTGGACATGCCGTTCACGCCGCACCGGGTCTGGGAGATGCTGAGCGAAGAGCGGAGTGCGGCTGCGTGAACGCATACGGGGCTGGCTGCGGCTGGGCCCCAAGGTCGAAACCTCACCGGCGACGCTGACGCGGGGGCGGGTCGACCATGTGGTGATCCTCGACGGCACGATGTCGACCCTGGATGACGGCTGCGAAACCAATGCCGGGCTGCTCTACAAGCTGTTGTGCGAAGAGGTGCCGCAGGCGCGGCTGTCCTTGCGCTATGAGGCGGGGATCCAGTGGCAAAGCTGGCGCACCTCGCGCGATGTGATCGAGGGGCGGGGGATCAACCGGCAGATCCGGCGGGTCTATGGCTTCATCGCCTCGCGCTACCGCCCCGGCGACCGGATCTACCTGTTCGGCTATTCCCGCGGGGCTTATGCGGTGCGCTCGCTGGCCGGGGTGATCGACTCCGTCGGGCTGTTGCGCCCCGAACACGCCACCGTGCGCAACATCCGCCTCGCCTACCGCTATTACCAGGACCGCCCCGACAGCCCGATGCTGGGGCTTTTCCGGCGCAAATACTGCCACGCGGATGTGCCGATCGAGATGGTCGGGGTCTGGGACACGGTGAAGGCGCTCGGGCTCCGGCTGCCGGTGATCTGGCGCTGGACCGAGACGCCGCACCGGTTCCACAACCACGATCTCGGGCCGCACATCCGCCACGGCTTTCACGCGCTGGCGCGCGACGAGACCCGCGAGGCTTTTGCCCCGGTGCTGTGGCAGACCCATGACGACTGGCAGGGCGTGGTCGAACAGGTCTGGTTCCGGGGCAGCCACGGCGACGTGGGCGGCCAACTCGACGGCTATCGGCCGGCGCGGGCCCTGTCGCATATCCCGCTGGTCTGGATGCTGGAGAAGGCCGAGATGTGCGGCCTGCCGCTGCCAGACGGCTGGCGCGGGCGGTTCCCTTGTGATCCGGAGGCGCCCTCGGTCGGCACGACGCGGGGCTGGGGGGCGCTGTTCATCGCCCGGCGCAAGCGCACCGTGGGGCTCGACCCGTCCGAGTCGCTGCACTCGACCGCGTTGAAGGACGCCGATATGCCCTCGCCCGACGGCGCCGAACCGGCCTGAGCCGCGCCTTCATCTGGCCGGAAATTCCTCCGCCGGAGGCACCGCCTGTCGCCGTGGCGACAGGCCACGAAAAAGCGCAGCCGAAGGCTGCACAATCGGACTGGCTCACCCCGGCTTCATCACGATGCAGGTGGTCGAGCCGGTGGCATAAAGCTTGCCGTCCGCGGCGCCGCGGATCTCGCCGTTGGCGACGCCGGTGGATCGGCCGGCGTGCTGGCTGCGTCCCTCGGCCAGGATCTCGGTGCCGAGCGGGATCGGCCGGGTGATATTCACCTTGTATTCCAACGTGGTATAGACCGAGCCCTTGGGCACCAGGGTCATCACCGCGCAGGCCATGCAGCTGTCGAGCAGCGTGCCGTACCAGCCGCCGTGCACGGTGCCAATCGGGTTGCAGACCGAAAACTCCGGCGTGCCGCGGAACACCACGCGGCCGGCCTCGACGGTGTCGAGCCGATAACCCATCAGGCCCGAAATCGGCGGCGCCGAGATCGTGCCCGCGAGTATCCCGCGCATGAAGTCGAGGCCCGACATCGACAAAACGGTCTCGGCGCTTGGCAGATCGCGGTCGGTTTCGGCGATGAAATGGGTCATGGGGCGCGGGCTCCGCCATCTGCCCGGAGCGGTGGCATGGGGGCGGTGCGAGTCCAAGAGTTTTCGCAAAACTCTTGGCAAAATTCTTGCAAGAATTTTGGCCGCCTCAGGCGACGTCGCGCAGCTCGACCTCCGGGACGATGCCAAGCGCGTGGGCGACCTCGCGGGTCAGATGCGGCTTGTTGAGGGTGTAGAAATGCAGGTCCTCGACGCCGCCGTCCAAGAGCTCGCTGCAGAGCTCGGTGCAGACCGCGATCGCCAAGAGGTCGTGGCGGTCGTCGCGCAGCGCGGTCTTGAAGGCCTCGGCCAGCCAGGCCGGCACATGCGCGCCGCAGCGGCGGGCGAATTTCTGAACGCCGGTCCAATTCTCGATCGGCAGGATGCCGGGAATGATCGGGGCGTCGACGCCGGCCGCCGCGCAGGCGTCGCGGAACCGAAAGAAGGTCTCGGCCTCGAAGAAGAACTGAGTGATCGCCGAATCCGCACCGGCGTCGATCTTGCGCTTCAGCCAGTCGACATCGGCGCCGGCATGGCCCGCCTCGGGATGCGGGTCGGGATAGGCGCCGACGCGGATGTGGAACTTGCCGGTCTCGGCCAGCGCCGCCACCAGCTCGCAACTGTCGGCGAAGCCGTCGGGATGGGCAGTGAAGGCGCCCTGGCCCTTGGGCGGGTCGCCGCGCAGCGCCACGATCTCGGTCACGCCGTCGGCGGCGTAGCTTTCGGCGATGGCCAGCGTCTCGTCGCGGGTGGCCTCGACGCAGGTCAGGTGCGCGGCGACGTTCAGCCCGTAATGGGCGTGGATCGTGGTCACCGCGTCGTGGGTCAGATCGCGCGTGGTGCCGCCCGCGCCGTAAGTGACCGAGACGAATTCGGGGCTCAGCGGCGCCAGCGTCTGCACCGTGTCCCACAGCCGGAACGAGGCATCGAGCGATTGCGGCGGGAAGAATTCGAACGACAGGCGGGGCGGGGTCATGGCGGGGGTCCTTTCGCCGGCCCTTGTCCCATGGGCGCCCATGTGAGACAATTTCATAATCCTCATCACCATTATGAGCGAAATCGCAAATGCACCTGGAATTCCGGCACCTTCGGACCATCAAGGCGATCCACGAGGCCGGCGGGCTGGCGCGGGCGGCGGAGGGGCTGAACATCACCCAGTCGGCGCTGTCGCACCAGGTCAAGGGTCTGGAAGAGCAGGCCGGGGTCGACCTCTTCGTGCGCCGCACCAAGCCCTTGCGGCTGTCGTCGGCCGGTTTGCGGCTCTTGAAGCTGGCCGAGAAGGTGCTGCCCGAGGTCGAGGCGCTGGAGGAGGATTTCCGCAACCTGCAATCGGGCAAGTCCGGGCGGCTGCACATCGCCATCGAATGCCACGCCTGCTTTGAATGGCTGTTCCCGGTGCTGGAACAGTTCCGCAAGGCCTGGCCGGACGTCGACGTGGACATCCGCCCGGGCCTTGCTTTCGAGGCGATGCCGGCCCTGCAGCGCGAAGACGTCGATCTGGTGGTCTCGTCGGATCCCGAGGATCTTAGCGGCGTCGATTTCACGCCGCTCTTCGACTACGAGCCGGTCTTCGTGGCCTCGGCCCAGCATCCCCTGGCGGCCAAGGATTTTATCGTAGCCGAGGACTTCCGCGGCGAGATGCTGATCACCTACCCGGTGGAACGCGCCCGCCTCGATGTCTTCAGCCAGCTTCTGACGCCGGCGAAGGTCGAGCCGCGGGGCATCCGGCAGGTCGAGCTAACAGCGGTGATCCTGCTGCTGGTGGCCTCGAACCGGGGCGTCGCGGTGTTGCCCGACTGGGTAGTGCGCGAGGTCAAGTATCACTCGGACTACGTCACCCGGCCGCTGACCGAAACCGGGATCACCCGGCGGCTTTATGCGGCGACAAGGGACGAGGACACCACCAAACCGTTCATGGCGCATCTTCTGCGGCTGGCGCGGACCGAGCCGGTGAAGCTGCAGCGGGCGTGAGGGTATGGAGTCGGGTGCGCTTGGCCCGGGTCGACCCGGCACACCGGGCTTCGGCGGCCGCGGCGATTTCGGGGCCCGCCTCGTCAAACTCACCCGTTGACAGTCGGGCCGCAGTTAGGGCCCGGGCAGGCTTGGCATTCGATGCCGGCTGACCTAAGAGACGCCGTTGGCGATACGGGGCGGGACGATGCAGGGCAGTGCCAATCTCAACCTGATGATCAAGGCGGCGCGGAAGGCCGGGCGGTCGCTTTCGAAGGACTTCCGCGAGGTCGAGAACCTTCAGGTTTCGATGAAGGGGGCGGGCGATTTTGTCAGCCGGGCCGATGTGGCCAGCGAGAAGATCATCCGCGACGAACTGATGGCCGCGCGTCCGAACTACGGCTGGCTTGCAGAGGAAAGCGAACCGGTGGCGGGAGCCGACCCGACCCGGCGCTGGATTGTCGATCCGCTCGACGGGACGACAAATTTCCTGCACGGGCTACCGCAATGGGCCGTGTCGATTGCGTTGGAGCACAAAGGCGAGATTGTCTCGGGCGTGGTTTATGACCCTCCGAACGACGAGCTCTATTTTGCCGAAAAGGGGCAGGGCGCCTGGATGAACCAGTCGCGGCTGAGGGTCTCGGCCCGCAACCGGATGATCGAGGGGTTGTTCGCCACCGGCTTGCCGTATGGCGGCAGGGCCGATCTGCCAGAGTCAATTCGGGACTTGGGGCGACTGTTGCCTGTCTGTTCGGGCGTGCGTCGGTTCGGGGCTGCGGCGCTCGATCTGGCATATGTGGCCGCCGGGCGGTTCGACGGGTTCTGGGAGCGGCGGCTGAATGCCTGGGACGTGGCCGCCGGCATACTGCTCGTGCGCGAGGCCGGCGGGCTGGTCGAACCGCTTCGACCGGGCGGCGATCTCTTGGAAGACGGCGAGTTGATCTGCGCCAACGACCGGATTTTCGAACAATTCGCCCGGATTGTCCGGGACGGTTAACCACACCCGGACAATCCGGGGCCGAGACATAATCTAGCCCGAATCGACCGCCATGCCCTCGCCCATGGCTAGTATCAAATCGTATATCGCAAGGCTGGCGCGGTTCTCGAACGACGAGACCGGCGCGGTCACCGTGGACTGGGTTGTGGTCACTGCAGGGGTCGTCGGGTTGGCGATCGCGATTGCGACCGTGCTTGGGTCCGAGAGCATCGAACATTCCGAGCGGATGGTGACGGTCATGTCGTCTCAGGGCATCAAGAGCTACTGATCGTCGGCTTTTCGGTCCGACGGATGGTTAACGCCGTCGGTCCAGGGGATCGGGTCCAGATCGCGCGGATTGACGCCTTCGAGCGCGCCGAGATTAACGCCATATTCATTCGGGTTCGACCGGCGCCGGTGGTGGGTGTAGATGCCGCAAATCCTGCAGAAATAGTGTTGGGCCGTACCGGTGCCCCATTGATAGAGCGTGAGTTTGTCGGCGCCCTTGACCACGCGCACGCCGTCGAGCGGCGCGGTGACCGTGGCGGCGCCGCGGCGGCGGCAGAACGAGCAATCGCAGCGCTGCGCGGTGTCGAGCCCGCCGCTGAGCCGCACTTCCAGCTCGACTGCGCCGCAATGGCAGGTGGCCTTGCGGGGCGTCATCGCGGGCCTCGGCGGACGGTGGGAATGCGGCTGCGGGTCAGGTCGTATTTAGCTTCCGGATGGTCGGGGTGGCCGTGGGTCTTGGCCCAGAAGGCACGGCCGCCGCGGCGCAGCCAGGGCGGCACGGCCAGGCCGAAGCCGATGATGAAGCCGCCGGCATGGGCCCAATAGGCGACGCCGCCTACCGACATATCGGCACCGACCCCGCCGAAGAGCTGCAGCGCGAACCAGACACCCAGCATGATCCAGGCCGGGATCGGGAAGATCTTGAAGATGATGATGAAGATGAAGAGCACGTCGACCCGGGCGCGCGGGTAAAACAGAAGGTAGCCGCCCATGACGCCGGCGATGGCGCCCGAGGCGCCAACGGTCGGCACCAGAGACCAGGGCGCGGCAAGCACATGGATCAGCCCGGCGCCGACGCCGCTGGCGAGGTAGAACAGCAGGAACCCGAGATGGCCGAAGTCCTCCTCGAGATTGTCGCCGAAGATCCATAGGAACAGCATGTTGCCGGCCAGGTGCAGGATGCCGCCATGTAGGAACATCGAGGTCAATAGCGTGTGGACGTTGCGGCCATCTGCGGCGTCGGCGGGGATCAGTGCCCAGTCGAAGAACAACGCCTGCAGCGCGCGCTCGTCCGAAAAGAGCGGCCAGTAGGCGAGGAAGACCAGAATGTTGACCGCGATCAGCGCATAGGTGATGAAGGGCGTCTTTTCCGATGGGTTGTGGTCGCGGATCGGGAACATCGGGCGGTCGGTCTGGCTTCGGCTGCCCCCTTTGAACAGCACCCGCGCGCCGGCGCCAAGGGTTTTCGGGCCGGGTCGGACGGGAAGCGGGGTTTCGGGTCGGTGGAGACGCCGCAGGATGGTCGGGCTTGGACTGGGCCTAGAGGCTCTGGCGCAGGCGCGGAGTCAAGGCCGCAGGCCGCCGCGCCATCGCCGACCCGCCCGGGTGGGGCGGCGATGTGTTCAAGCTTCGCGCACCGCTTCATGCCCTACGGACTCGTCAGCCATAAACCGCACCCGGTCAGACGTCCGTTCGCCACCCCGCGGGTCGGCGATGGCGCGGCTCACACCTTTTCCGCAAGGCACTCCCCAGCCGCCGCTACGCCCGTTCGGACAGCATCGCGCGGCTGACGATCAAGCGCATGATCTCGTTGGTGCCTTCGAGGATCTGGTGCACGCGTAGATCGCGGACCACTTTTTCGATGCCGTAATCGGCCAGATAGCCGTAGCCGCCGTGCAGCTGAAGGCACTGGTCGGCGACCCGGCTGCCGGCCTCGGTGACGAATTTCTTCGCCATGGCGCAAAACTTGGTGGCGTCCGGCGCGCCCCGGTCGAGCTTCCACGCCGCCTGACGCAGGAAGGTGCGCGCGGCCTGCAGCTCGATCTCCATCTCGGCGAGGCGGAACTGCAGCGCCTGGAACTGGTCGATCGTCTTGCCGAAAGCGGTGCGTCCGGCCATGTAGTCTAGCGTAGCCTCCAGCGCCGCCTGCGCCGCGCCGAGCGAACAGGCGGCGATGTTCAACCGGCCGCCGTCGAGCCCCTGCATGGCATAGGTGAAGCCCCGGCCTTCTTCGCCCAGAAGGTTGCCGGCCGGAATCCGGCAATCGTCGAACTGGACCTGCGCTGTGGGCTGCGAGCGCCAGCCCATCTTGTCCTCGAGCCCGCCGAAGCTCAGCCCCGGCGTGCCATCCTTGATAATCACCGCCGAAATTCCCTTCGGCCCGTCCTCGCCGGTGCGCACCATGGCCAGGTAGGCATCCGAATAGCCGCCGCCCGAGATGAAGGCCTTGGTGCCGTTCAGCGTGTAGCCGGCATTGGTGCGCGCGGCGCGGGTCTTGAGTGCGGCGGCGTCGGAGCCCGCGCCGGGTTCGGTCAGGCAGTACGAGAACACCGTCTGCATCGTCAGCGCCGGCGGCAGGAACCGGGCCTTCAGCTCGTCCGAGCCGAACTTGTCAAGCATGTTGGCGCACATGTTGTGGATCGACAGGAACGCGGCGACCGACGCGCAGGACCGGCTGAGCGCCTCGAAGACCAGCGTTGCGTCGAGTCGGGAAAGCCCCGAGCCGCCGCTCGCTTCGGCGACGTAGAGGCCGCCGAAGCCCAGTTCGGCCAGTCGCGGCCAAAGGTCCTTGGGGATTGTGCCTTGCGCCTCCCACACGCGGGCATGCGGGGCGATATGATCCTCGCCGAAGGCGCGGGCCATGTCGTAGATGGCGGTCTGTTCCTCGGTCAGCGCGAAATCCATCGGCTCCTCCCGCTTCGGCGTGCGAATTGAACGGGTGTTTAGTTCCTGCGCTGGCCGGGTGGCAAGGCCCCGGCGCCGCGATGTCACGTCGCGGGAGATAAATTAGGCGGCTATGGTCAGGTGGGGGAAATCGGAGCGGGAGGTTTGGGCATGTCACGCAGGCTTGCGGTGGCGGTAATCCACGGCATGGGGGCGCAGCGCAAGACCCATCCGGATGACAGCGCGGCGCCGAGCTTTTCGGCCGATTTGCGCAAACGGCTGCGCGTCGAGATGGGCGAGCATCGGTTCGATGCCGAGGTCGCCTGGCGCGAGGTGTTCTGGGCCAAGGAATTGCAGGACCGACAGGATGCCTATGCCGCGGCGATGCGGCGGGTGTCGCGGTTCGGGCCGTTGCGGCGGTTCGTGATGCACCGGCTGGCCGATGCGGCGGCCTATTACCCGTCGAAGCGCAGCGATTCGACCTATGAAAAGGTGCACCGGCGCATCGACCGGGTGATAGAGGAGCTTGAGGCCGACGTGGCGCCGGACGCGCCGCTGTTGATCGCGGCGCATTCGCTAGGCGGTCACATGATGTCGAATTACATCTGGGATCTGCAGGCCGGGCACCGCACGCGCCCTACGGCGTTCCAGCGGCTGGAAAGCCTTGGCGGCATGCTGACCTTCGGCTGCAATATCCCGGTTTTCATCTTCTCGCATGGCACCATCGAGGCGATCGCCTATCCGGGCGCGGATCGCGGCCGGATGGTGCGGCCCTGGTGGCGCAACTACTACGATGCGGACGATCCGCTGGGCTATCCGCTGACGCCGGTGGGCGGCGGCTATGCGGCGCTGGCTGGTGCTGGCGAGATGCAGGATTATCGGATCAATGCGGGGTCCTGGCTGCTGCACAGTTGGAACTTCCTGTCGCATAATGGGTATTGGGACGACCGCGGATTTGCACGCCGGGTCGCGGCTTTCATCGACGAGATCATGGCGGCGTGATCGGTTGCGGCGGCGGCCGGACGCTTTGGGCCCGCGATTGAGTTGAGCCGGTAGATTGGTTCTCCGGAATCGGTCTGGGGCGGAAGTTGGCGTGGCGCTCCGGGCACGGCTCCTCGCGAAGCGAGCAACTCCCGTTTTCAGCAAGTTCCGGCATTTGGGCGCCGCCGCCGGACGCCCGCTTCAAAGATCGGCCTGGAACTCGTCGATCAGCATGCCGACGACGGCCCGCATGGCGCGGTCGGGGTCGTTGTGGATCTCTAATTCGGCGGCCCGAAGCGTGCGCTGGCGGTCGGCGCCGTTGCCCTTGGCCAAGATGTCGCGGGCGTTCTCGACCTCGGCGACGCAGCCGAGCGCCTCGGCATCCTCGTAGATCACCTCGATCCACTCGTCTAATAGCTCAGCAAACGGAACCACTTCGCCGCGGCCGAAATCGATCAGGCCCTCGGCCATGCCGTAACGCTGCGCCCGCCAGCGGTTCTCGCCGACCAAAAAGTCGTCGTAGATCCGCCAGCGCTGGTTTTTTACCCGCAGCCGCCAGAGCATCCGCATCAGGCATTGCGACAACGCCGCGATGGTCAGCGCGTGCTCCATCCTCGGCGAGTTGTCGCAGATCCGCGCCTCCAGTGTCGGGAACCGGGCCGAGGGGCGCAGGTCCCACCAGATCTTGGTGGCGTCCTCGATCGCGCCGGTGGCGATGATCGCCTGGACCGATCGCTGGTATTCGGCCCAGCTGTGGAACACCGGCGGCAGGCCGGTCCGCGGCACGTTGTCGAAGATGGTCAGCCGGTAGCAGCTGAGTCCGGTGTCCTGGCCCTGCCAGAATGGCGACGAACAGCTCAGCGCCAACAGATGCGGCAGGAAGTAGGTGAACTGGCTCAATAGATCGATGCGCAGGTCGTCGTCTTCGACGCCGATATGCACATGCATGCCCGAGATCAAAAGCCGCCGCGCCACACCGGCGAGGTCGCGGTCGAGCGTGTTGTAGCGTTCCTTGTCCGTGTGATGCTGGTCCTTCCAGTCGGCAGTGGGGTGGCAGCTGACGGCGAGCGGCGCAAGCCCGTAGCGCCCGGCGATCTCGGCCACGCTGGTGCGCAGGCGCCTGAGATCGGCCCGCGCCTCTGCAATGTCCTTGCAAACTCCGGTGCCGATCTCGACCTGGCAGCGCAGGAATTCTGGCGAGACCTGTCCGCCCATCGCCTCGGCGCAGGCGTCCATCATCTCTTGCGGCGCTTCGGCCAGATCGTGGCTGTCCCGATCGACGAGGAGGTATTCCTCTTCGATGCCCAAGGTGAAGCTCGGTGCAGCGGGCATCGTCCCCCTCCCCAAGGTTTTGCCCATGAAAGCAGGAACATGCGGGTGCGGCAACGAAAAACCATCGGCCTAAGCCGGGGTCCGGACCAGTCTTTGGCCAACCCTGTGTCGGGTGGTCAGCGGCCATCGACAATGCGCGCGTGGGTGCGGAATTGTCTCCAATTGACCCGGCCACGGCCGCGATTGTGCGCCCGAAGGAGGCTCGGCGCCGCGGCGGGTCCTCCTTACGACCACAGTTCCGCCGCTCGGTTGTTGACGTGCCAGCAGCAAAGCTGAAACCGTGAGTAAGGGGCGGAATCTCTTTTAGTGGACTGATTTTATTGAAAACTTATCGCAGTTTGGCGTTGAACCCGAGATCCGGATTGTTGCCGGCTCGGCTCTAACGACACAGTTGCGCGTTAATCAGGGCGCATTTCCGCCGCATTCTCCCAAGACCATAGAGTGAGTGAGTCCCCGAGGGCGTTACGATGACAGATGTTCCCATCGCAAATCTTGGCGAATTGGTGCAATGCCGCTCGATCGCTGCGTTCGAGACGCAGGAGGGCTACACCGTGGCCGAGGCCGAAGACCGGTTCTTCAAAAAACGCATCGCCGAGGCGGTGTTTCGCGCGCTCGGGCTAACCCTGATCGTCGTGGGCAGCTTTCAATGGCTGCTGCCCGAGGCGCTGCTGCCAGACGTCGTGCTGGTCTACCGCGCGGTCTTCACCGCAGTCACGACGGGCTTCGGATTCCTGCTCTATTTCCTTGGGGTGCGTGGGTTTCACAAGGCGCTCTGCGTTGACACTGACGGGCGGCGGATTTCCCTGGCGCGGCTGAATGCCCGCGGCCGTAGCATGGTGCAGCGCGAGATGCCGATGCGGAAGATCGAAAGCCTCTTTGTGGATCGCCGCGCGGGCGATCGGTCAACCTCGGACCTGCGGGTGCGGCTTGCTGGCCGGCCCGGCAGTGTCAGCCTGATGTCAGGCGCTTCGCCGGAGATCGAGCTACTGCACCGCCGGCTGTGCCTCGACATCCGCCTTACTCTAGCCACGGCGCCGGTTCAGCCGGCCCGCGTAAAGCGTCCTGCGGGCCGGGTAGTGCGGCTGTTGCAGGCCAAGCGGCGACAGCGGCAGGCGATCTAAGACCCGCGCGGGCAGTCCGACACGCAAGACGGCCAACACGCAAAACGGTCCTCGCTCGCCTGCAAGAACCGGGCGGTCAGGCGGCGTTGATTGTGCCCGTCATGTTGGGATGGAACCGGCAGCGATAGGCGAAGCTGCCCGCCGCGGATACGGTGATCTGCGCGCTGGCGCCGGGATTGATCCGCCCGGTGTCGAAGGCGCCGTCGGCGGCCGTCGCTGTATGCGGCGCGCCGTCGCCGTTGGTGAATACCACGGTGTCTCCGGCGGCAACGCTCAACGCGGCCGGGGAAAACGCAAACCCTTGGATCTGAACGTTGTGCGTCGCGGCCCGTGCCCGGCCGGACGACACCGCCAATAGCGGCAAGGCGGCAAGGCCGGTGAGGGCAAGCTTCAGGCTGCGGCGTCTGGAAATCGGCATTGGAGCATCCTTTCGTCTGGATGCCCCGATGCTCCCACGGATCCCGGCGTCAGTCCATCGCCTTGAAATGGAACTCGCCGCCCTCTTTCAGACCCGAAGGCCAGCGCGCGGTGACGGTCTTGGTGCGGGTGTAGAAGCGGAATGCGTCGGGCCCGTGCTGGTTGAGATCGCCAAAGCCCGATTTCTTCCAGCCGCCGAAGGTGTGGTAGGCCAGCGGCACCGGGATCGGCACATTGACGCCGACCATGCCGATGTTGATCCGGTGCGCGAAGTCGCGGGCGGTGTCGCCGTCGCGGGTGAAAATCGCGGTGCCATTGCCGTATTCGTGGTCCATCGCCAGCCCCAACGCCTCTTCGTAGCTCTGCGCGCGGACCTGGGTCAGGACGGGGCCGAAGATTTCCTGCCGGTAGATCTCCATGTCGCGGGTGGCCTTGTCGAAGAGATGCGGGCCGACGAAAAACCCGTTCTCGTAACCCTGCATGCTGAACCCGCGCCCGTCGACGACCAACTCGGCGCCCTGGTCGATGCCTGAATTGACAAGCCCGAGGACCCGCTCCTTCGCCGCGCCGGTCACCAGCGGGCCATAGTCGACGTCGTCGCCGGCGGTGTAGGGGCCGACCTTCAGTTTTTCGATCCGCGGCACCAGTTTCTCGACCAGCTTGTCGGCGGTGGCATCACCCACCGGCACCGCGACCGAGATCGCCATACAGCGCTCTCCGGCGGCGCCAAGAACCACATGATCGTAATGCCCGACGCCGACATGGACCAAGCCGCCGACGCGCTGGTCGGCTCGGGCTACGGCGCCGCCGGAGAGCGCTGTATGGCGATCTCGGTCGCGGTGCCGGTGGG
>JAAUYB010080235.1_pt1 | contig 20233 bp, 17 predicted proteins | sample 7278071 | NCBI WGS metagenome assembly JAAUYB01 (sample SAMN14350121, study PRJNA611818) | marine sediment metagenome | isolation source: surface marine sediment (1.8m) | place: French Polynesia: Moorea | collected 2018-08 | reverse complement strand
GAAAAAGGAGAAAACTTTCCTACACTTTTTGGGAAAGACAGCAAGAAGGACGTCTGTTTTTTTGCAGAACCTTTTTGCCCTTGATAATTAGTATGAGTGGTAGCACCTGGATTTTGAGGGAATCTGTTACCAAAGCTCCCATGGGTGCTCTCCGCTGATCTACCTTTGGGCTTTCTCTTCTGGTCGAAGTAGAGGAAAACAACAAGACCAGGAAGGGGGGCTTTGGGAGAAACTGAGGTTCCGTGAACCATTGTTGGAAAAGGGGACCATTGGTTGGGGAAGGGGGAAGGGGAACAGGTACAGGGAATGGAAATGGAGCTGTAAATTTCACAGAACACAATTTGTGGTAATAAGGGAACGTTTCATGCCTAAAATTGATGCAGATCATTCTCCCTCATGCCGAACTGAATTGATTTCATGCTTTGAAATATGGTTTCAAAATTATGGCTTCATTGCTAAGCTTGTACTATTACCTACCCTTTCACGGCTATGTCCATCAGCACCACTACATACTAAATGAAGATTGAATGAACATAGTATGTAATTCCTCACTTGAATTTGGCCGTGGCTGCTTCCGTTCCCCTCCCCTTCTGCCCTCCGTCGGCGGTGCTGCCCCCGGCCGCTGCTCCCCCCGTCCTGCTGGACCCCACCGACCCCACGGAGCGGGACCCGATGGACCAAGCCCGGTCATGCCCTCCTCCGCTGATGCTCCCTCGACCCTTTCCGCCTCCCCCCGGCGGATCCTTGTTCACCAGGATGCCTCCTCCCCCGCCTCCTCCTCCTTTGTCCGACGGACTGAGCAGCGGGGACGCCGTCGCCTCCTTGCTGCCTCCGCCCCTGGAGGGCGAAGGGGAAGCGGCCCTCTTGCTCTTGCTGTCCTTGGACTTCTTCTTGCTGTCGGAAGAGGATGACGACTGCTTCGGTGGCTTGGCCATGTTGATTTTATCTGTTGGGGCAAAATATATTAGCTTTCCCATCAAAACCACCCCATGCTTTTACACAACACACATGTTTTGTGCTTGAAGGACCTGGAAGCAATTGCCTCTAGCCAAAGTCAGTATACCGGTATATATCCATCTTCATCAAGCTCAAATACAATGAACAGACGGACGACCCCCCAGGGAGCCAGTCCTTCCCCCATTGAAGCTGATGGAGGAAAAGCCTCTTTTCTCCGTCCCCCCTTTCATAAACCGGGTGCGAGAAGCGATTAGGGTTTCTGGGTTGGTTCAACGTTCGTGTTCCATGTCAAGCTTCGTTTGCCTCCTTCGGCAACACACTACGACGCACTCACCTTGCAAAGGCTGCGGCAAGGAGGAAGGTGGCGCTGGTCCCCTCCTCGTTCAATCTTTTCCCTTTTCTTTCAGGGCGGTTTGAGGTGGCGCCACAAGAATTATGAATAGAAAAGGAGCACGCAAAATAAATTAGGCTCCTTAGCGCGCATGGGGGGGAGAAGGTGGCGTTGTCGGTCGCGCTGGCAGCCGCCGGGTTGTTTCGCCTCAAATGCGTGCGTGCTGTCGCTTCTAGGAAGGCCTCAAAATAGGATCGAGGAGGGGAACAAGAATGAAGGTGCAACGAAGCCGAGCAGTCACTCCCACGGCGGTGCTTGCTGGGTGGCCCGGTTGGCGCTGGCAGCCAACATTAGAGGCTGTTCCTTCCGTCTCAACCAGCCGCCGTGCCCTTCCCATTACAGCTCCAAAAGCCTCGCCGCCTTAGCGACGGAACAAGATTTTTTTTACATAGAAAAAGTACTAATTTTTAAAGGCTGTTTTTGCTTTTTTAGGATCAAAATGACTTATCAAAAGTTGTTGAGAAAAGCCTGATTTATCCCTCATTTGGAGTAATCTGTTTACTGTATATGAAAGCATTTCTTTCACTGCCGCTGCCGTAAAAGGCAATCCCTGCATTGCAGTAGCGGTCCCTCCCCCCTTCCATCCTATAGCGAAAAGGAGGCAAAGAGAGAGAGAGTAAAGTGAAGGAGGGGTAGGTGGGGGACATCATGGGAAAAGGAGAGTCCGATCTAGACCAACTCCCTCCTTTTTCTTGGCAGCCGCTTTGTCGTTGAGGTTTTTCAGTGAAAGGAGGAGGAGGAGGAGGAGGCGAAAGTCCGTTGTCGCCCACCCACGCCAGTTTGGTCGATGAAAGTAGCTGCCAGCCGCCCGCACAGAACTTACCATGTTAAGGGACTGGATCAGTAGAAGAGGCCGAAGAGCTGGAAGAGGGCCCTTTCTTCTTTGAGCCTTCCTACGAAGGTATCGGCTCTGGAGGCGAAACAGCCAAAAAAAACTTTTTTGAATAAAAAAAGAACAGACTTTGTTCAAAGATCTGCGGTGGTGATAAAGTAGTGAAAAATCCAGGAAGGAACATCTACTTATTTAAAAGATTCAATTTGAGTAATGCTTCAATGCTGAAGATTTCATACTAATAAATAGTAGGAAGAAGGGTGACAACTGACTACTCAATCTAGATCCCACCCTGACGGGAAGTATAGAGCCGAAGTCAAGGAGAATTAAACTAGTTGATTGTTTGTTGTGGATCCCACCCCGAGGTGAAATTATGAACTCGAAAATAGAAAGAGTAGAAAGTTAGTCTATGCTCTGACAAACTGCCCCTCCCCAACAACAACACCTCTCACCGCTCTAGGACCTGATGGCTTCGATGCAGGTAAAAAGAAGGAGGCTGGTTTCTTCCCACGTGTCGAGGGGCAAGGTCAATTAAGTTTTCTTTGCGACTAATAAAGAGGAAAAAACAAGGAACTTAATTATCTGGGGCAAACAACCTATCGATCAAAATCCAGATCCTCCCATGTGTACAGAACAGCACTAAAAACCATCGTACGAAAGGAGGAAACTAATTTTCCCTCCTACTATGCGATATATATCAAAGATGATCGATATCAAGAAAAATGCCGAACTGAGCGAGCAACAACGCACGTATACGTACAATTGGCTGCAGCGCTGCATAGTGCGCACTATCTAATGCACATGAGTGTGGAACTGAGCAGGGGGCCGGGGGCTCGTTCCCGGTGTCTCATCGCACACGTGCGACATTGCCGGTATCAGGGGACTGAGACAAAGGTACGAAATCAGCGGCATCAGCACAAAGATCCCCTCTCGATCCATCGCCCGCCACCTGTGAAAGCAGCGTAGAACGTGTGCTGCTCATTCCCCACATCCGCAGTCCTCTGTTTCGCCAAGATGTCCTCTTTCTCTCTTTCTCCCATGCTCTCTCCCAAAGGAGGACAAGGAGCAGTTTCCATGCGGACCCTCCCTTCCCTCTTTTGTGCTGTTCATAATGGAGGAACGGCGGGAAAAATAAGAGGGGGAGAGCTAAGGAAAGAAGCTACTATGCAAGGGAGGAGGAAGCTTCTTCAGGGACCGACGACGACGATCCAGATCTTCCACTTCTTCCGTTCGTCCGGGGACGGAGGAGGCATTCAACAGGCCGCCCTCTCCGCCGTTTCCTCCCTCGAGCTCGGTGGCCTGAACGGGCGGATGGAGCGGCAAAGGCGGTCGGTTCGAAGGGGCGGACTGCGGACGGAGAGGAGAAGCAGGGAAACAGGCTCTCCCACACTCACGCAGCAAGTTCCTCCTCCTCCTCCCGTTCCTCTGCCACACTACCCTTTGTACTGGAAGTATACACAAAAGCCGCCTTTGCAGCTCCTGTGCAACGAGAGAGTGCTTGTTACACTCGCCCTCTTCTCTCCCTCCTTTTCCTTTCCTTTCCATGCGCCACCTTACGTGGAAAGAAGCAGCAGGAAAGAGGGGGCTCAGAACTGGATTTGCCGCCTGTTTCCAACTGCCCCTCTTCCCCCTGTGCTGCCTGAAGAGGAACGGGGGAGGGAGGGTGGCGGAGGTGGGGAGAATGGGGAGGGAGGAGTGGTGGAACGCAACAGGCGTCCTTTTCTTTCCTCTAGCTCCCCTCTCTACGGACGGCGTCGCCACCGACGCGGACCTGTGCTTCCTCCCAGTCCCTTCCTCTTTCCATGCACTGCAGAGGGAGGCGTCGTCGTCGTCGTCGTCGTCGTCCGTCTGTGTCCACCACCTCTGCCTCCCATCCGCGCGCCCTGCTCTCTATGCTCCCATGCCCTTCGCCTCCCAAGCCACGCTTACTAAACGTGCACGACGATCTTTACTACGTACGGTACTGAATAGGGGGGCTCCCCTCCGCCGTCGTCGTCGCCGTCGAAGCCCCCATGGATGTCGCGTGGGGTGCTCTCTCTCCTCTTGAACGAAAGAGAAGAAGCTTCCCTCTTCCATCTCCTTACTTCCTTCCACTCTAGCGTCTCCCCTCCTCGGGTGTGCATTGCTTCTTTGCATCGCCACGGCTCGCATCTCCTCCTCCGTCTCCTTCATCCGGCGTCGGACGGGGTTGACAACCCTCTGCGAAGCCTCCGCCGCCGCCACCCTCGGCACTTTCCACCCTCCCCCGCCCCCCGGCAACCACCCCTTCGCATTTCCCACCCCCGCCTCAGTGCAAGGGGGAAGAAAGAGAACAAGGAGGCGGACGACGACGACGCGCATTGAAATCCGCAGAGTGCAGGGAGCCTGGCCTGTGGAGGAACATAACTTTGTACAGGCAGTGCATCAGACTTTGTCTCGCTGCTCCGTCCGTACGTCCTGCACCTTGGCTACCACCGCCACCTCCCGATAACTACCTGTTTTTGCTTTGCTGCGTCCGTTCGTTGCATTGCATCAAAGTGAACGAGAGAGGGAGGGAGGGGAAAAGGACGGAGGAAGAGGAGGAGAACTGCCTGTGGGATCCATCCGGGGAGGAAGCGCGAGGAAGGCCACCACTACACAGTACTACCATACGCTAGTAGTGGAAGTGCAGTCGAGGGAGGAAGGGGAACCATTGTGAGCGATCGGAGTTCGTTGGAGCCAAGAGCCAGAGGAGGAGGGGGCTTTGGCGGCTAAAGATCGAGGTGTGGAGGAGGAATACCAGCACAGGAGCGGGAGGTGAATAAAAGTGTTGTTGTTGCTACGTTTCCGCGACCGGCAACGACAGCAAGAACAGCAAGTCCCCCTCTGACAGCGAGTGGAAGATCGTCACCATGGGCGCCGACAAGAGGAAGAAGAGCAACGCCAAGGCGGAGCACCCTCCGCCGCTGCTGGGAGGCACTGCCATCAAGCCCCCTGACCGCCACGGCTGGGAGGCTGTTCGGTACGTCATCTACAACCCCGACACGGGCGAGATCTTCACCCGCACCCCCAAGTCGTGGTTCCTCATCACGCTCTTCTACTGCATCTACTACTCCTGCCTGGCCGCCTTCTGGTACGGCATGCTGACGCTCTTCCTCTCCTTCGTCAGCGACTCCCGGCCCAGATACATCCTGGAGGAGAGCATCATCGGCGTCAACCCCGGGCTGGGACTCAAGCCTGGGCAGTCGGAGAACTCCATCGACTCCTCCATGTTCTTTCTTCGGCGCGACGCTCCCTACAAGGATGTGGCCAAGGGAGACAAGAACGGAAACGAGAACATCGACTTTGCGCAGCGCTACCAGATCTTCCTGCAGAAGAACTACCCCGCGGCGGACAAGCGGTCGGACCAGATTGTAGATTGCGGTAGCGGTGGAAAGCCGGAGGGCAACAAGTCCTGCGTCTTCGACCTCGCCATGTTGGGTCCTTGCCAGAACGCGCCCTACGGCTATGTGCTCAACGACGGCGCCAGCGACAAGGACTCCATCGAGCCCTGCATCCTGCTGAAGCCAAACCGAATCTTTGGATGGAAGCCCAAGACGTTCTCCGCCTCTGCCGAGGACCTGGACGAGCTGGAGACGCTGAACGCGCCCAAGTCCCTGGTGGACAAGGTGAAGGAGAAGCCCGGCCAGCTGTACGTGGACTGCCAGGGGGAGAACCCGGCCGACCGCGACGCGCTGGAGGGCAACATGGAGTACTTCCCCGACACCCAGGCCTTCGAGGTGGACAAGTACTTCCCCTACGAGATGGCCAAGTCGTCCGACTACCAGTCCCCGCTGGTGGCGGTGAAATTCGGCAAGGGCCTCCCCACCGGCCAGCTGATTCACATCGAGTGCAAGCTGTGGCACAAGGAGGCCGTGCACGACCGCAAGGACCGGATGGGACTCGTCCACTTCGAGGTCATCATGGAGAACAAGGAGGGATTCCGCAAGGGGCTGGCGGAGTAAAAGTGCTGCTTAGTGCAACAGTGCTCCTTCCCCTTAATTCCGTCCGCCGACGTCGACGTTCACTTCCATCAACAACGTCTTCCTCCCTCTTCCTGTGCTTGCTTCCAAATACGTATCCCCCCATATATCCGGCTTTCCATCGGCGGACGCCCAACAGACTATATCTTTCGAGAAAAAAAATCAAGAAGCTGCTGCAGACTTTCAAGATTTTCGGAGCGGCAGCGCTGTGCTGGCCGCGGCAACGCCACCACCGTCAATTTTATCCCAGTGAATCTTTTCCTGTACGAGTGAGGAGGGGGACGAGCCATCATTCCTAGCATATCGCAAAGGTTTGTTCTGTTTCTTTTACTCTTTTTTATTTCCCCCCCCCCTTTCTTTCGACAAAGAGCTAAACCGATCTTTCTTTCTACACAGTGGCCGTGCTGCCTCCTCCTCTTCTTTCCCCTCCTTCTGCCCTTATTATTGCCGCCATAAAAGCAAGCTGCCTCAGCTCCCCCTACCCTTGTCTCACGGCGTCCTCACTATTTTTCTCATGCCTTGTAACTGCCACTCTCCTCTTTCTTTTTCCCTCTCCCCAGAAAGACGATGCCCACTGTGCAGACTCGGACGCAGGGAAAATGGAGAAGGAGGAGGCAGCAACAAGCGTTAAAGGGAGGAAATTATCTCACAAAAGGGAAGAAGCGGAAGAATCTCTCTCCCCTGCGAAGAAGTGTCGCTGCTCTTCGCTATTGTGCCTCCAAGTCTCGCCACCGCTGCCACACTCCCTCATCAATCCCTTCCCCCCTTGTCGATGAAGATCCAACTTTTGCAAAGAAAAGAAACCGAGAAAAAAGCGGGTGTGAAAAGGAGAGGAAATTCCTTTCCCTTCTCAGTTCATCCCGCGCTGCCCTCACTTCCTCTCACAAAAAACGTGTTCCCCGACGGCCTTTTCCTGCCACCTCTCTCCTGACGCTTCCTTCTAGGTAGAAGAAAGGGGGGGAAAGAGGAAAGGCTGTTTTGCAAAGATTACGCGAAGAAGGAAAGTTTCTGAGCGGGAACTTCGCTGTGTAGTCAACCCAAAATGTAGAAGAGAGAGAAACGGAGAAGAAGAAAGAAGAAGAATCAAAGAGTGCGAGCGTGTTTCTACTACAAAGAAAGAATAGCGAACTTTATTTTTTTCCCTGTCGCAAAACTATGATGATGATCCGCCTAAAAAGTGTGAATTCGCATATTTCTTTTCGGGTATAAAATCGACGACCATATACGAGAACAGTGAATGTGTGCTTACATGAAGAAGAAGAAGAAGAAGAGAGCCTACTAGAGACATAAGTGATTTACATATTTCGTGGGATGAGAAGATTGAACAAGTGAAAAGAGAGAGCAGTTAATAATTAAATTATAAGAGGCACGATCTCAAAGAAAAAAGCATTGCGTTATACACGACGACGACGACAATCGCGCGCGCCCCCACAACACAAATAAGTTCTTCCACCCTCCACAAGCACACAAGATCAATGATGACGACGACGAAAAAAGGTTTAAATCTTGTATAGAAGGCATCAACAGCCGACGCTGATAAATAATGAGCGAGAACAATAAAGAGACCTATTTTGCGCCCCCACACAAAATATAGCGAATCTGAAGGAGACGCTCCATCGCCTACAATGTTTTCTTTTCCTCTGTTCTCCCCGCGAAAAAAGTCCCCAGTCAAATTGTCTGGAAAGTATCATCGAAGCCGACAGGCCAAGCAAGAGAAGTCTTTTCGCGAAAGAGAGAAAACATGTTTTCGTGTCTGCACCGTTTCTCCTTTGGTTTTAGCTGTGTGCGAGTGTAAGGAAGGGTTGGGGACCGAAAGGGGGGAGAAAGAGAAGCCGCCTATAAATCGTCAGGAAAAGAGAAGGCACTCTTGAGTGACTCGGAGTGGGGAGGAGAGAGAGGAGTGGGTATGTAGCAGTGGGGTTGGAAGAGTCTGGGGCTTGAGAGAGGGAGTGGAAAACTGGTCTAGGAGGGCCAAGAAAAACCTGATCTTTCCATTCCTCCCACTCCCACTCCCCTCCTCTCTTGTTTCGAGAGTGTAAATTCCGTCTCTCGAGTTTATCAGTTTCTCACTCGGCACTCCCTCCTCCGACCCTTTCCAGCTATGGCGGCAGCCGCCCCTTCTTCCCATTCACAATTTCAGGGTCTGCCTGTTTGCTGCAGTGTTGGGAAAGGAAGACGCCATGCAAATGCCAAAGCAAATTACTTGAGCCTCGACCCCCACGTGCCAAAATAGTATGTACACTGGGCTCCTCCCTTTTCCCCTGCGCAACAAAAACACTCCATTGAAACAGAATCTCCTTGAGTTCTCTGCTCAAGCCGCTACTTAAGTCATCCTCCCCCTCCTCTTCCCAGCCTCATCCGTCAATATCTGTTTGGAGTGGAAACAACACCAACCAACGCCGGCACCAAAACACGCCCTCCGAGACCAGCCTGGCCTGGTTGGCCCACCCACTTTGGAATTGGATTGGGGGGCTTTTCGATTGAGTGCCGCCTCCCAACACCGCCTATCAAGAGAGAGAGACTCATCGTGCTGATTAAGTGATTTTGGGCTTTCCTCTTCTCTTTTTTGGGGAGCTTTTGGAGACCGGACGGTGCAGCCGGAGAGTGGCATTTCTTCGCTTTTCCCCTTCGTGGTATCGCATCGCCAACCAGCTTGTTATCTGAAGCTGTCCAAAAAAATACGATTTTGTATTTGGCGATCCTAAGTCAGTCAGCCTTCACAGTTGATTTCGCTCTATGTACAACAAGAAAAGGCCCTTCGTACAGGTGTGTATATCATTCTCTGTTTTGTATCACTCTTGCTTTCATCAGGGCTAGCGCTCCAGCTCGGACTACCGTTCGTACGTATGTACGTAGATCGGAGAAACACGTGTCCATCTTTCTCCCTCCCTACTTGTTACGTAGCCACACAAAGACGATCGTAGTGAAAGCAGTCCCGCCCGGGATGGGAAGAGGAGGAGGGGTGTGGAAAAAGTGTGGGTGTTGCCTACGTCAGTTTGTCAGTAAAAACATACGCAAGGTGGAGGATCGGGGGTAGTGGGAATATCCATCCCTCCTTCCACCTTAGTTTCCTACCTTTTTTGTTTGCGAAATCTCTTCCTGTTAGAGAGAAGGAGAGCCATTAAATCGAGTCCGAAGTATGAGAGAACAGCCTCTTCCCTTTTTTCTCCCTCACCCCTTTTTCGCTAACTTCTCTCCCCACACGTTAAGACTCTCTTCCACTACTACAACGTAGCTCAGTGTTTGCTTAGTGCTGATCAAGTCAAGGCGGCCTCCCCTCCTCTCCCCCCTCGTCTCAGGCCGAAGGAGTCGAGTTAAACAGATTCCTTCCTCCCCCTCCCCTTTTCCCGCCCTCTCACATGACTCGTTTCGTTCTACGGCCAATAATTCAACCATTTTCTTCTCCTAATCTAGGACCTTTTTCAAGGTTTGCTCAATGCACCCATTTGGGACATGAAAATCTATCTTGTTTGCTTCGGAAATCGTCGAATCCCTCCCCACTGACCGCCGCCGCCTTCACCCGCCCATGCAACACACAGAGGTCTGAAGGCAGCCCCCCTTCCCCCATCCCCCGGCTCGTGTGTCGATCAAAGGCATTTTCCTAGGGATTTTTTTTCGGAGGAAGAAGGGGGAGATTTTTTCTTGTGGCTGAAAAAACTGGGAGACTGGAAGAAGGGAAAAGAAAATGGAGAGTGGAGGGGGGAAGGAGGGGAAGGAGGCAAAACCTGTTTTGTGGCCGCCGCTTCTTGCCTGGCATTGCCGGCGCCGCGGGGCGCGGCCGTTTTCCAAGACCTGAGGAACGAACGGCGGCGGCGGCGGCAGCAGCAGAAGCAGCAGCTTTTTCGTGAAAACCGTCCCTCAGGCAAGAGAAGGAGGAGAAGGGGATGGTGGGGAAAAGAAAAATCATGCGCCAGCGGAAAAAAGCCAAATTGCGAATGGTGCATTCTTCTCAATCCTCGCCTGGAAGAAACCGACCGACAGAATCCCCCTCTCCTCTCTTGTGCTGTCCGAGCCGACAGCGCCACCTTGCACAAAAAAATCAGTGCCCCTCCTGCCATTTTAAGTAAGAATTTATGGCGGTGCTGCGAGTGCTCAATATACCCAGTAGTACGAACAACTTTAGGAGTTTGGACGGTGCAGTCACAGATATCTGCATTGGCAAAAATGCTGCAAGCCAAAAAAAGATGTTATTATCTGTCCCAATTGATGGGTTTTAGAAGATCCACCGCCGAGGATTTTCTGCACATGCAATTTATGGCACTTCACAAGAAGCCGTCAAACAGTACAAAGGGTTTTGCAAAATCCGGAGAGCAGCTTTGCTTCTGCAAGGAAGACGAAATTAAACGAGGCAGTAAAAGTTCCTTTTTTGGAAAAACCCCGCTCGTCTCAATCTCTTCTCCTTCTTCCTCCCTATTTAAGGCATCCACGCACGTGATCAGATATCGCCAGGGTCCCCCACTACTACAGAACGGCGAAGGGAGGGTTCAAGCGTCCCCCCCCCCATTTCCCCCCTATTCGTCCTCTAGATCTTTTTCCACCACTACTTACTCAAACTGGTTCGAGATATGAGGCGGCGACTGCCCAATGTGACTGACTCCGTTCGGGAGACTCGGCCGCGAGAGGAGGGTAAACGAAATGAAATGGAAAATTCAGAGAGGCGCTAAAAAGCCATCTCCATATTTTTTTCTCGCCCCCTCCGGCCGACCCCATTCCCCCCATCTGTCTAAGGCTATTGCATGACAACTTTTTTAACGTTCACGCCCTTACTCGCACATAGAGCGACCTCGATGCGATTTCCGAGACCATAGTCCACAGGAAGCTGGGTCATCACGTCAGTTGTCGACAACCAATATTTGGACTTTCACATACGAGACTCTCGTCCGTTACTTCGCTGCACCATATGTAGCAAAATGATGGAGAAATGAAGACGAGAAAAAATGCCCAGTCGATCTTACGTCTGTCAGCACTTCGTCAAATGCATAGGTCAGAGAAACCTAGACGTGCATGGATCCACAAGTTCCAGTTTTTTCCCTCTTTCCTCTCTCCGTGTTTTCGGACGACTGTTTAATGTTTTGATATCTCCTTCGTCAGGTCCCCACGGAGGGTTCGTCTGACTGTCCTATCTATCGCATCCCACTGGGCGGAGATGGATTTATATCCAACTTTTTTAGTATGGCAGGAGGATGCCTCCTCAGCGGAAAAGGAAAACTCGGGCAGAAAATTAATTTAATGATAATTGTGGCCATATCTCTTCGCTAGCATGATCTGTACTTGAAAAGTCCGGCGCTTGCACAGCATGTGACAGCGTGTGCGCTAAAAATCTCGAAATTGATTGGTGAGCTGAAAAAGAAGAGGGGGAAAGAAGGAGAAACATCTCTCGCTCTTTATTTCGCTGCCGACGATTGACGAACGGGTTATTTGACACGAAAAGAGGGAGATGAGAGAGGGCGAGGGCGGAGGCCGAGAGAGGGCGAATTCATCCAAACTTGCATTTCGCAAAGACGATCGAGAAGAACTGTGTTTTTCAATTCTACAGAAGGGGAGAAAGAGCTCTCTTTTCTGAATTAGGCGTGGCACAGCGCCACGGGCGGAGGGAGCAGTCGCCGCCGGAAAAACCTGATTCTATCATCGCCTTCCCTTCCCCCCTCCCGCTCCCAGCCAGATCCTGCAGTATGTGTGTGTGTGTGTACATACGTGTCTGCGCGGAGTACAGAGCTCTCGCCGCCACATGTATTGTATGGGCTGCTTGTTTTGTCTTTCTTTTCCCCAGCAATGTTGATGGTTCTAAAAGCCGCTCGCCCGCGACTTCCACCTCACATATTTCGCCGGCTATCGTCGCCGCGGCCAAAATGGAAGAGAGTTCCCTCTCTCTTGCCACAAACAACAAGGCAATTCCACCATAGGTGGAAAAGGAAGAAAGGGGAGGAGAAAAAAAAAGAAATGGAGAAGGAAGGAGTGGCTTCCCCCAGCCAGACTGGTCTGATGAAGACTGAATGACTCTCCCCTCCCATCTCGCTCTGGGCGTCAGGCCGCGCCCGGAGCCGACGCTTTTGAGCAGACGGTAATTTGGGCTTGTGGGGAGGGAGGAGGAACAGATTGCGAAAAGAGAGACAGAGTAGGGGAATTTTTTTTTTTTGCAAAATAGGCTTTTTGGTATATTCTCCGCCTTGAAATAGCTGGGTTTCTCCGTCGATGGAACAAGAAGCGGAGGCGGCGTTGTAAAAAATAAACGGAAAGGGGGGAGGGGAGGACGAGGGGCCATCCACGCTCGAGTTGCCAAGAAACAAGGAGGAGGGGGGAAACACGGTAGATACTGTAGTAGATAGGCATAGCTACGCGGCAAAAGTGGGAAAGGAATAAGAGGATGGGACAGCAAGGCGCGGTGGCAAAAAATTCTAGGGCAGGAGGCCGGCCTCACCCACTCCCCCTCCTGGGAGACATGGGAAGCACAAGGAGCTTTCCCCTCCCACTTTTCTCACTCCCCCTTTTACAACGGCATGCTTGGGCGCTTAAGTATGCTGCACGCTGCGCAGATGCCTGATTCCCTCTTTCCCCCAGGTTGCCAGGATTTTCCCATCCCTTTCCCTTCTCCTGATCTTGAGGAATGCATTCGCGAAGCCGCGGTGATGTCAGGACAGCGCTGGAGGAGGAGGAGGAGATTGGCGCCGCCCGCGAGAGAAAGACGAGACGGAGGCGCTACTTCTGCGAAAGTCTCAACAACTTCCGTCGCGGCCTTGCAAAACTGCACTCGGTGTTATCGTAGAATATCCTTCTCCGCCTTCGCAGTGTCTGAAAAGAGGTCGTCGATATGGCGGACGTCGGCCGGCAACAACAGCAGCAGCAGCAGCAACAACACCGGCCTCAGGCTCCTGCCCGAAGCCAGGTCAAGTCCAGCCGCCGCTCCTCAGCCCACCTCGACCACATGCATAAGCACAGAAGCTTTGACGACGCGGACACAGCGACGACGACCAAATCGTCTCCCTCCTCCTCCTCCTCTTCCTCGTCCTCGAGACTGAACCGTCCGCTCCGCCTCCGCATCGCTCTTGCCGGCGCGGAGGGATCGGGCAAGTCCTGCATCATCAAGCGCTACTGCGAGAAGCGCTTCGTGGCCCGGCACCAGCCCACGGTGGGCATCGACTACGGCGCCACTCGCATCTACGTTGACGGGCGGGAGGTGTCGGTGCATGTCTTCGACACCTCGGGAGACCCGCTATTCAAGGACGTGAGGAACGAGTTCTACCGCGACGCACACGGGATCGTGCTCGTGTTCGACGTCGCGTCCAGGGCGAGCTTCGACGCACTATGCGACTGGACTAAGGAGATTTACTCGGAGCTGGCTAGGTAAGCAAAAGTTTGTGTTCGTTCCCCCCCCCCCCCCCCCCCCTGAAATTGTTGAAGCTGCTGCTGGCAATAATATTTCCTTGTTCCCTGGGACCAAGAGATGAACTATATCTGAAATGCTGTACTTTTTCCTCTCTAGAGCCGGTCGCGACTTCTCGAGCACTGTGCTTACGGTGTGCGCCAACAAGTGCGACCGCTCCCCCCGCCAGGTTGACGAAGTGGAGGCGAGGCTGTGGGCAGAACTCAGGGGTTTCCAGCTCTTCGAGACGTCTGCGCTGACGGGCGAGGGCATCAATGACATGTTCCACGCCTTCTTCTCCCAAATCGTGCGCACCCACGACGACGGATCCAACGGTCTCCCCAGCACGCCCTCCAGCGCCAGGAGGGTCCAGATGAACGCGGGGGGAGGGACAGGGACTTCCACCACCGTCAAGCACTCAAAGTCCAGCGGGCACGTGCCGAAGAAGAGGGAGCAGCAGCAGCAACAGAAGCAGCAACAGTTCCCTCCTCCCAACGCTGCCAAGGTGGCCCAGCCAAGCGCGGAGCAGAAGGCTGTGATGTCTCGACTCCAAAGCGGAGGAGGAGGAGGAGGAGGAGGTCGTGGCGCGGGAGACCCCTGGCAGCAACTCGGGCTGAGGCGGGGCTGCTCGCAGGAGGAGGTCAACAAGGTCTTCCGTCGCCTGGCCATGCTGCTCCACCCGGACAAGACCGCTGTGGCGGGGGCGGACGAGGCCTTCAAGGCTCTGGGAGCGGCCAGGAGGACCATATTAAGGAGCATGGGAGTCGTCTCTTGAAGAAAGAGACAAAGCCTTTCTCCCGTGTCTACACTGCTCAAGATATCCGAACGAGTATCATGAAGCTTTCATACAGCAAAGAACTGCCAAGGTGGTGAAAAATCACAGATGTTTTATCGATATTTGACTGTTGGTAATTGATAGCTAATACAATGCAGAGTTTTTTTCAGCAGTCTTTAAGGTTTCTTCCGTTCACTTGCCAAGGGCTTTTCTAATCCTTTCGGCTTCTCGCAAGCCGCTCAGTTTGGACCCGTGCAAATTTGACCAGTTCTCCGGTTCCGTTGCCTCGCCGGCAAACAGTATCTTTGGCTCTTCTTCCGATGGAAGTGGTTGCGACAGTGTCAGGAAATCGCCGTCGTCAGCTTCTGGCTTTGGAGTGCAGTAGACTCCGAGGGTGAGAGGGTCGCTCATCCAGGCTTGTCTGATTACTTCAACGGGCATTGGAATATCCGGATCTCCGCTGAAGGTCCGGATTAGATTTCCCAAAACTTTCAGTACCTGAGTAGAAAATATAGTTTAAAAAAGGAAGTCCAGCAGTGTCTAATTTTACCTCTTTATCCGTTTTGGAATCTGCAGTCTTGGCGTGGCTTCCTGCAAGCCAGCATATCAGCATATCTTCGTGGCTGTCAAAGCTGGCAAAGTCCAGGACTCCCTTGCTCCAGTCTTTGGCAGAGGCCTCCCGCAACTCCTTGTCCGTCCAGGACAAGGTCAGCAGGAAGGGAACGGTCTTCCAGAACGGCTCGGTATACCTCAGAAAGATCTTGCTCATGGAACCGGAACCGATATTGTCGATTGCCCTCACCTGCGGAAAACAAGAGGCGTAATATTCCATCAACTTGTCAAGTCTTCAAGTTGTTGCCACCTTTTCTTGAGGCAGAGGAGGGTTCCTAAATAATGTTTCGTGTTTTGCCTTGAGGACGCCGAGCGGGATCGTGCACACCACAAACTGAGCCTCCAGGCTCAAGAGTTCCTCTGTCCCCTTTCTTCGGTAGGTCAGCACGACACTGTCGCCTGCCAGTGCCACTTCCTTAGCTTCACAGTTCAAGTGCACCTTAAAAAAGGAGTGATGATCCGAAAACTATATTTAATTGAAAATTTATTCTTACCTTCTCTTTTCCCAGCTGCTCCGCCAACGCCTCCACAATCCCCCCCATACCCCTGGGAGCCTCGTCCACTGCCACGTCGTCGCCCTCCATCTCTTCCGATGATCCCAGCAGCCGGACTCCGATGGACTCCAGGCCAGAACCCACGTAGGTCTCCATCGTGCGGCGCCGGGCGTTGAACGCGCTCCTCAGATCGGTCAAGAAAGATTCTTAGCAAAAAAAAGGAAAAAATGTACCATTGTCCCTCTTTTGAATTAATTTCCTAGAACTGACTCACCCGATTTCCCTTCTGCTTCCGCTGCTTCCATAGCAATATCGGCCTTTTTGTTGAAAAACTCTTCCAACGACCTTCCCTTCCACTCCTTCCACTTGTCCCTCTCGTGGAAGAGCGCCTCCGCCTCCGGGAATATTCCCCCTTCCCCGGCGTAGGCCCTGTTTGCCACGGCGATGGCCTCCCGGTCGAGGCAGGACCCGTCCGAACGACGCATCTCCAGGCTCATCGCTTCCGGCTCGTTCTCGTTCGTCACCAGGTTGAGGCGGGGGCCAAGAAGGTCGAACCTGTTTAGTGGAAGAAAAAGAACATCAGCAAAGCCAGCGGAAAGCGTCAAAGTGGAGACGACAAAGGCTAAAAATTGAAGAAGTACAATTTAAAGAAGCAACAACAGCAACAGCAGCACAAGCTGGTATAGCAACAGCAGCAGCAGCAGCAGCAGCACAAGCTGGAGTAGCAACAACAACAACAGCACGAAGTGGAGTAGCAACAGCAGCCAAGCTTAAATAGCAATAGTAGTAGCGGCACCACCTGGAGTAGCAATAAAAACACACAAAGTGGAGTAGCAACAACAGCACAAAGTGGAGTAGCAACAACAGCACAAGCATAAATAGCCATAGCAGCAGCAGCACAACGAGGAGTAGCAACAACAGCACAAAGTGGAGTAGCAACAACAGCACAAGCATAAATAGCCATAGCAGCAGCAGCACAACGAGGAGTAGCAACACCAGCACAAAGTGGAGTAGCAACAGCAGCACAAGCATAAATAGCCATAGCAGCAGCAGCACAACGAGGAGTAGCAACAACAGCACAAAGTGGAGTAGCGACAACAGCGAGAACAGTACAAAGTGGAGTAGCAAGTGCACCTCACATAAGCTTAAATAGCAATATCATCAACAGCAACACAAGTTGATACAGCAGCAGCAACAGCAACAGCAGCAGCAAAAGCTGGAATAGCAACAATTGCACAAGCTGGAATAGCAACAGCAACAGTAGCAGCGCAGGCTAGAGTAGTAGTAGCAGCAACTACAACAGAAGCAACACAAAAGTAACAAAGAGATGAACAATAAAAGGCAACAGAAGCAAAAGCATGCATAATTGTACCTTTTCGCGAACTCGAAGACCGAGTGGCCTGTCCCCTCCCCTCCGTGCAGCCACTGCGCTCCTAGCTCCAGCGGCGAGTTTCCCTCTCCGGGGAATACGGTGCACACCCTGCCCCCGATCCTTCCCCTGGCCTCCAGCACCGTCACATCCTCCAAGCCCTGCTCAGTCCTCAGCGCGTGTGCGCAAGACAGCCCCGACATACCCGCGCCGATCACGGCCACCGTGCAGCGGGAAGGAGGACCAAGATCCATGTCCCCTTCGCGTTGGTGAGTGACTGCGCGAGGATCGACGATGATGAATTCTCAAAGAAGAAGAGCTAGGGTCGTTTGCTTCGGTAGCCACGTGTGCGAATCGGCAATTTGCACCTTTGTACGTTGCGCCCATAAAAACAGCAAGGGGTCTCAAGGACATATCGCCGGCCGACTACAGTACAGCATGCCCTTATTGCCTTAGCAGTGCGCGAGAAAGTCCTGCCAAAAAATCCATTACGCTATTTTCCTCCTCTTTTTCACGAAACCTGCTTGGAATGCTACCCTTTGTACACTACGGCAAGTTGTCCTACTTTGCCCTAGGTACTGAGAACAATATTCAAAGTATTAGGGCAATTTAATAGAAACAGGTATCTCCTATCTCCTAATCAGTATGAAGTATAGTTTTTTCAAGTAAATGTGTCGTACCTGAATCAATACTAATCTTTACTTGATAAATACGAAAACGAAATATATGTTTGACGTATCCAATCATGGCCAATTGTCCTGTCTCATTTCTACTGCGGTGAAAAATAGTTAATTATCGAGCAATGAAACAAGGCCAGAAACGGAAAAGTCGTCACCTCGATCATATCGTTATTTCTCCTCCCCCTTTTTTTCTTTTGCTTGCACTGGGGAGTTTCCGGCAAAGTAAATTTGTTTGCTTGCCAGAGTATTCCGCCTTTTCCCCCCTCCCCCTCTCTTAATTCCAGGTGCGCGCTAGTCCTCCCCACCCCGTTACACCTCGCTATTCTGCGGCTTGAAGGGCCCCCTCTTATCTCCCAACTGTGAATAGATACGACTCTAGATGACAATCCAGCTGGGGGGAGAAAACAGAAACTTTTTTGCCAGCTCTGTGATTGTGGAAAAATCTTCCGCTAGGGAGAGCTTGAGAGGGGAGAAATTTTGCCGAGAAAAGAGAACAGAACATAACAGGAGGGGAGATTTTTATATTAAATCCCTCGCTCTTTACGTACGCCGCCGTGCATGTGAGCAACGGTGTTCGGTGTCAAAAAACCTTGATAAGAACGGACGTGCCTCCCTCCCCATCCAAACAGAGACGCTTCGCCCTACATCACCTCACAATGCCGCTCCTCCGCCCCTCAAACAGCGGAGGCTCCGATTGAGGCGTCGTTTCGTTCGGGAGGGCCCCCCACCTGCGGGTTTCAGATGAGGGACTCAGCTAGGAGGAAGCAATATTTTACGTGTGTGAAAAGAGAGACCTTGCACATAAATTGATCAAACAGCTCCTTCGACGCCGGACAGGGCGGCTCTCGTGTCGGAAGGCGGACAAGACAAGACAGCCTCCCCGCGCTTCCAACCTCCCTTCTATTCGCTCATGAGAGGGGAAGGAAAGAGTGTGTTATTGCCGGACATTTGTGGGCACAAAAGAAGGGAGAGGGAAAGTGGAGGCGGGAGAGCCCCTTTCTTCCAGCTCTCCCGCTTCTTTTGTGCAACACCCTTCCCTGCGCTATGGGATCACGACATGAACCCAATCTCTTCTCGCTCCATCCGATCTTGCCTCACCCGACGGCAATTGCGCGGAACCGTTGGCGCGTGCGGACGTGAAGCGTGATGTGCAAGATCTCGTTCTTCACATTGCTATACAGAAAGTGAAGTTGAAGTTCTAGAAAGAGATAAAACTTTGGAAAACATAATTTATCGAATGGCTGCTTCCCTTCCTCCGAGAGCCCCTCCTCGTCCGGCTCCTACTCCAGCGCCGGCGGCGACGTCAATGCCGCTCCCGCCGCAGCCGCGTTCGCCGCCCGCCACTCCCCCCACGTCCTCCTGCCGCGTGCTGGTGATCGGCGGCGGCGCGGCCGGCGTCTCCGCGGCGCACCACCTCTGTCGGCGGCGCGGCGGACTCCGCGCGGCCGGGGAGGTGGTACTGCTCGAGGCGAGGGACAGGCTGGGAGGAAGGGCGTTCACGGTGGAGAAGGGAGGAGACGTGCTGGAGCTGGGGGCGCAGTGGATCATAGGGGGATGCCCCGCTAATTCCATGTTCAACCTCTGCAACAGGTAAAAAAATCAAGCGACATAAAAGAAAACACATAAATAATATTTAACGCGAGTTTTTAGTCAAATTTATGATAAAATACTTTATATTAAGTCTCTCCTTGCTTGGAGACGACGTCCACCGCCTGTACGACGACCGCTCGGGCGACCTCCTCCGTTGGCCCCACACCTCCGGCTTCGTGTGCTCCTCCTCCGGCGGCGCCCTGAGCGAGGAGGCGTCAAAGGCGGCGCACGAGATATTCAACGCTGTTCGCGACGAGGCCGTACACTTCTTCCGGCGGCAGTACATGCCGAACAGGAGGAACGGGAAGATACTGAGGGACCGGACGAGGCTGCTCGCATTCTACAACGCAAGGACGAGGAAGGCCCTGGAGGCAATCAGGGAGGAGAAGGCACTCAACAAGTGAGGACAAAAAATATTATGAACAAAAGTCGAGTCTATTTAGAACTTAAAAAAGCGAACTGACATTCAGATAGTACACATTAATTACGTCACCAGAAGGTAAATTCCATCAAGGGTATCAGCCCTTCAACGTGACATCAATAATAAAAACTTTTGCCTCTTCGCGTTGTTCAGTCAACCTTTCTAGCGAGCTTTTAAAAACTAGAATAACTTATTGGAAAGTGACACAACAGAAAACACATAATCATTTTGTAGGCAGGTCATCCAGGAGATCGAGAGCGCCCTCTCGGGATTCCGCAACTCCCTTTCCCTCCTGTGCGGCGAAGACCCGGAGATGTGCCGGCTGGAGCTGCTTGGCGCCCCGCGCGACCTCCCCGGCGGTGACGTGAGGGTCCCGGCGGGAGTGTGCGCCGCCATGGAGGCCATGGGGAGGGAGCTGCCGCCAGGGTGCGTGCGGCTGGGCAGGAGGGTGGCGCTGGTGGACTGGTCGCTGCTCTCGCGCTCTGCCAGCGCAATGAACAAGATCGTGGTGGAGGCGGAGGTGGGGAGGGGAGGGGCGACGGAGGTATACCACGCCGACTACGTCATAAGCACGATACCCTTGGCGGTCATGCGGAGAAATCACCAACAGGTGCTAATGCTATAAATGGGAATTATTTCCCTTGCTGCTGTTACTGCTTTTGCTGCTGCTGCTGCTGCTGCTGCTGCAGCACCGTAAGCTCGCTCCTCACACTCTCCATTCGCCTAAGCAAGTATCGGATAACTTTTAACCATTTTTTTAAATAATTCAAGT